>Ga0182742_1002748_pt1 | contig 18828 bp, 13 predicted proteins | sample eDN5th37CBELigMG_FD_128880 | JGI IMG/M metagenome (GOLD analysis project Ga0182742, IMG submission 128880) | Enriched Miracle-Growth compost microbial communities from Emeryville, California, USA - eDNA 5th pass 37_C BE-Lig MG (version 2)... ...
AAAGGTGGACGGTGCGGGGATTTTCCGGACGTTCTGGCAGATCTGCTTGCCCTTGACGAAGCCGGCGCTGGTGTCGCTGCTCATTCTCAGTTTCACCTGGCACTGGAACGAGTACGAAGGGCCGCTTATTTTCTTGCGGAGCAACGAGCTGTACACGCTGCCGCTGGCGTTGACCAACTTCGTGGATGAGAATACGACGGATTACACGTCGATTATGGCAGCTTCCGTCTCATCTCTGCTGCCGCTCATATTGCTGGTTGCTTTCTTCCAGCGCTGGTTTGTTGAAGGGATCGCAAGCTCGGGTGTGAAGGGCTAATTTCATCAAGGGGAAGGATGTCATGTCAATGGATAAAGTATTGGATGCGGATGTGGTTGTTGTAGGCGGCGGCCCGGCCGGGATTAATGCCGCCCTTGCGGCGGGACGGCAAGGGGCGAGAACGGTGCTTGTCGAACGTTACGGCTTTCTGGGAGGCATGTCCACGATTGCGTTAGTGTATCCGTGGATGACCTTCCATACGATGGAGGGCAAGCAGGTGATCGCCGGCATCGCGCAGGAGATTGTGAACCGCTTGGTATCTCTGAACGCCTCCCCTGGACATGTGCGGGATACATGCGGCTTTGTGCGGACCGTTACGCCGTATCACCCGGATCTGTACAAGCTGGTTGCGCTTGAAATGCTGCGGGAAGCGGGCGTGAAGGTGATCGCCCACAGCTTCATGAATGAGGCGGTTATGGAGGGCGACCGCATCGCTGCAGTCCGCCTGGCGACCAAATCAGGGAAGCTTGAATTGCGCGCGCGTACCTTCGTTGATGCGACAGGGGATGCGGATTTGGCTTACTTCGCGGGGGCACCGGTTCTGAAGGGCAGAGAGTCTGACGGCAAGACCCAGCCGATGACGATGAAATTCCGGATGAAGGGAGTCGATCTGAAGGCGGTCAAGCAGTATATGATCGATCATCCGGACGAATTTTACCGCAAGACGCCGGTGGATGAACTGCCGGAGCTTCCGCTTACGGCCGTACAAGGCTTCTATAAACATTGGAAAGAAGCGAACCTGCCGATCAACCGCGATCAGGTGCTGTTCTTTACCGGACCGGACGAAGATGAGGTTGTCGTCAACATGGTTCGCGTGCAGGGCTATGACGGCACCGATGTGGAACAGCTGACGGAAGCGGAGGAGCAGGGAAGAAAGCAAGTGGTGATGATCGCCGAATTTATGAAGCGCAGCCTTCCAGGCTTCGAACGGGCTTCCGTTACGCAAGTAGGGACGCAGATCGGCGTTCGGGAAACCCGGAGAATCGACGGTCAGTACGCCTTGTCGATGGACGATGTCACACAAGGGCGGCGGTTTGAGGACGTGATCGCCCGAAGCGGATATCCGATCGATATCCACGACCCTTCCGGTAAAAATGTGACAGCGGCTTGGATCCATGGAGACGGCGCATACGATATTCCGTATCGCTCTTTGCTGCCGAAGCGGATTGACAATTTGCTGGTCGCCGGACGCTGCATTTCTACAACGCATGAGGCGCTTGCTACAACCCGGCTTACGCCGAGCGCGATGGCTACAGGCCAGGCGGCGGGAACGGCGGCGGCCATGGCGGCGCTGGAGGGCACGTCCCCTCAGGCGCTCGACGTGAAGCGGCTGCAGGAAGTATTGAAGCGTAACGGAGCGATATTGGAATAGGGGGCGAGCTTACGATGCGCACAGGCAAGATCATCTATCCGTCCGAGCCTTGGACGGTAACGGAGCATGCTTTCGACATCGAGACGAATCAGAGAGATGAGACCGTCTTCGCCTTAGGCAACGGCTATATCGGCATGCGGGGAAATTTCGAAGAAGGCTACGACGGACCGAAGGGCACTTCTTTGCATGGCACTTATTTGAACGGATTTTACGATGCCTCTCCGATCACCTATCCGAAAGCCCGCCATTACGGGCATCCGAAGTTTCACCAGACGATGCTGAACGTAACGGACGGCAAGATCATCGAGCTCTACGTTGACGGAGAAAAATTTAGTTTATTTACCGGCAAGGTGGAGCAGTATCAGCGGCAGCTGGATATGCGGAAGGGAACGGTGACCCGAACGCAAGTGTGGGAGAGCACATCGGGGAAACGGCTTCAAATTCGGATCGAACGCTTCGCTTCCTTCACCAACAAGCATCTTGCGTTAATCCGATACGAGGTTACGCCGTTAAACTTTACCGGAGAGCTGCTGCTCGTTTCCGCCGTCAACGGCCTCGTCGCCAACCAGGCGGCGGGGGGCGACCCGCGGGCGGGCTCCGCCTTCACCGGTCAAGTGCTTCATACGAAAGATTCCTATGAACACGAGACCTTCGGCGCCCTGCTGCAGCAGACGACCGTGACGAAGTTCTCTCTGCTGTGCGGAATGGAGCATCAACTGAGTCACGATTATGAGCTTGAGACGAAGCTGGAAGGGCAGCGGCTGGAGAAAAGGTTTCGCGTCCATGCGGCAGAAGGCGATCCGGTGGTGCTGGACAAATTCATTACCTATTATTCCTCCAAGGATTACCCGGAGGAGGAGCTGCTGCGGCGGGCGACCGATGAATTGGAGATCGCCAAGAAAGCGGGATTCGAGCAGATCGCCGCGTTCCATAAGGCTTATCTTGATAATTATTGGCAAACGGCGGATGTTTGGGTAGAGGGTGATGACGCTCTGCAGCAAGCGCTCAGGTTCAACGCGTTCCATCTGCTTCAGTCTGTCGGCCGTGACGGACGGACGAACATAGGAGCAAAGGGGATTACCGGGGAAGGCTACGACGGCCATTATTTCTGGGATACGGAAACCTACATGCTGCCGTTCTTCCTGTATACCAAGCCGGAAATTGCCAAGCAGCTGCTGAAATACCGGCATCATATTTTGCCGAAGGCCAAAGCCCGCGCGGCGGAGATGTCGCAAGCCGGTGCCTTGTTCGCATGGCGTACGATCGACGGGGAGGAAACGTCCGCCTATCCGGCCGCAAGCACGGCGCAGATCCATATTAACGCCGATATTTGCTATGCGCTGAAAAAATATGTGGAAGCCACCGGCGATCTGCAATTTTTGTACAACGAAGGGGCGGAGCTGCTGTTCGAGACGTCCCGGTTTTTCGCGGACGCGGGTGCTTGGATCGAAGGCAGAGGTTTCTGCCTTACGGGCGTAACCGGTCCTGATGAATATACAACGGTTGTCGATAATAACACCTACACGAATCTGATGGTGAAGGATCAGCTGGAGTATGCCGTGAAGGTTGCCGAGGACATGAAGGCTGAAGCTCCGGAGCGCTGGTTCGAGCTGCAAGCCGTCATGGGGTTGACGGACGAAGAATTGGCGGCATGGGACAAGGCTGCCCGGCACATGTATATCCACCGTCAGAACGGCTTGATCGGACAAGATGATTCGTTCTTGAACAAACCGGTATGGGACTTCGCGAATACGCCGAAGGAGCATTATCCTCTGATGATGCATTACCATGCCTTGTACATTAACCGGCATCAAGTATTAAAGCAGGCGGATCTCGTCATGGCGATGTACACGCAAGGGCACCGGTTTACGCCATGGGAGAAGCAGCGGAATTATAACTATTACGAACCGCTTACGACGCATGATTCTTCCTTGTCCACGTGCATTCACGGGATTGTCGGGGCCGAGCTGGGGTATTTGGAGAAAGCCTATGAGTACTTCATGCATACGGCGCGGGTTGACTTGGACGACTACCATCTGAACGTGAAGGATGGGATTCATACCGCCTCCATGGCCGGCAGTTGGCTGATGATCGTGAACGGCTTTGCGGGAATGCGGCAGATGGACGGGGAACTGCACTTCCAACCGGAAATTCCGGATAACTGGCCAAGCTATACGTTCCGGCTTACATTCCGCGGGAGCTTGATCTCGGTGCGCGTCACGAAAGACGGTACGACGTATCGATTGTTGGAAGGTGAGCCGGTTGCCATTCGCCATGTCGGCGTTCCTGTCGTGATCCGTGACGAAATCACCCTGCCGAATCGGAAGCTGGAAGCCGTGATCTTCGGTTCAGAGCATCTCCTTACCGGCGCTCGCGAGCTGCTGGAGGCGTTGAGAAGCCGCGGCATTCGTACGGCCGTTGTGTCGGCGAACCCGATCGCTTCGACAATCGGGCATGCCATTGACGGAGTAGACTTCGTCGTTGATGCGGAGAAGCTGGAGCGGGGCAAGCCGGATCCGGAAGCATTCCTGCGTGCTGCCGAAGCGCTCGGGATTGCGCCGAAACAATGGATCGGCATTGAAGAGGATCTTTCCGGCCTGGAAGCGGTGCGCGCCGCGAATATGGCGTCGATCGGCGTTGGGGATCATACGCGGGGTTCTGCGGACAGAACCGTCTCTTCGGCAGAGCTGCTGCATTGGGATGTACTCATTGAAGCATTCGAATCGAAAAAATAATGCGATAGAGGCGGCCTTGGTCCATTGGACTGAGGCCGTTTCGCGTTAGCGCGCCGGTTGCCGGTGCCGCCGCTGTAACGGACATGGCGGCCTCTTAGAGGGCGGAATTGGACGATTGCGATTTCTAACGGACACAGGAGATGCTTAGAACGCTGAACGGGGCGGAAATTTGTGTTCGTAAGCGTCTAAGCTGCAGGCATGTCCGTTAGAAATCCAATCTCGCAGAAAATCGCCGCTAAGCTGCACCCATGTCCGTTAGTGCGCGAGAGCGAGCCAGCTGGCGGCAGCCGAAACACAATTTGTCCGCAACGCTATGGTATAGTAAAATATATTTTATTTCAGGGATTGAGAGGGAGAGTCTAAAAATATGAAAAAGTTAGCAATGATCCTTGCGGCCTTTTCCATCATCGTGATGTTGGCGGCTTGCGGCGGGAATGGCGGGGACAGCGGCACCGGCGGCGCAAACTCGAAGCAAATTTCGATTATTACGCCGTATTTGTCGTCCGTAGCGACGAATGATATCGTCGAATCGCTTAAAGCGCAGGCGGATGCGAAGGGCTGGAAATACAATGTGATTGATACGAACGGCGATCTCGGCATGATGGCGAGCCGGATGGAGGACGTCATCGCAGCCAACACGGATGCGATCGTGATCGTGAGCACGGATCCGAACCAAGTGGCTTCGCAAATTCAGCAGGCGTCTACGAAGGGAATTTCCGTATTCGGGGCCGACTCCGGCTATATCGAAGGCATGGCGATGAACGCAACGAGCGATAACACGCAGATGGCCAAGCTGATTACGGATTATTTATTCGAACAGATGGGGCATAAGGGGAATCTGGTCGTCTTGACGCATCGCCCGCATCCCGGCGTGCTGAAGCGTTCCGAGCAGCTGGATGCCCAGTTGAAGGAACATCCGGATATTAAGCTCGTGACCGAACAGCATGTCGATGTACCGGGACCGATCGAGAGCGCCCGCCAAACGATGGAATCGCTGCTCCTTGCAAACCAAGGCGAAGGCTCCATTACAGCGGTATGGGCCGGATGGGACGAGCCGGCGATCGGCGCGGCGCAAGCGATCGAAGCGGCCGGACGGCAAAACATTATCGTTACCGGCATTGACGGCAACTCTCAAGCGATCGAGATGATCAAAGCCGGTGGACCGCTCAAGGCGACGGTGCAGCAAAACTTCTCCGGCATGGCGGAGCTTGTCGCGCAACAGATGGAGAAAGTGTTTAACGGACAAGCGGTAGACGCGGTGGAATTGTACGCTCCCGCAACCCTGATTACAAAGGAAAACGCTGAATAAACGACGAGATATGAAACAAGCGAGGGGCGGCGGAAGCCGCCCTTCGCTATAGGAGGGACGAATATGGAATTGCTCCGGGTGAGCGGATTGAACAAGACGTTCGGAGCGCACGCGGCGTTGTCGGACATCTCCTTCGGGATCCGGCCGGGTGAAGTCCATGCGTTAATCGGCGAGAACGGCGCGGGGAAATCCACGCTCATCAAGATCCTGACCGGAGTGTATTCGTTCGATTCGGGCGAGATCGTCTGGCAGGGGCGGAATGTCGGGATTCCGAATCCGAAGGCCGCGAGGGCGCTCGGGATCAACGCGGTGCACCAAGATAGGCATTTGATCCCGTCCTTCACTGGCTATGAAAATTTGTTCCTCGGTACGGAGTACCCCGCTGCCATGATGGGGGCAGGCATCCGTTGGGGCGAGATGAAAGCGCGGGCGCATAAGGCGGCGGAGGAGCTGGGCGTCAGCTTGCCGCTGACACAGCCGGCGTCGCTCATGTCGCCGCCTGAGAAAACGATGCTCGAGATCGTGCGCGCGATGATGCAGGACTGCCGCTTGCTGATTTTGGACGAGCCGACGGCATCGCTTACCGATCAGGAGAGCGAGCGGCTCTTCGAGCTGATCGACCGGCTGACGAAGAAAGGCACGGCGATCCTCTACGTCTCCCACCGCCTAGAGGAGATTTTGCGTATCTCCGACCGGATTACGGTATTCCGTAACGGGAAGAACGTAATCACCGTCGACACGAAGGAAGCGGATCAGGACCAATTGATTCAATGGATGAGCGGCATCTCCGTGCAGCGTGAGCATCGCAGCCGTGCAATGTCGGGGGAAGCCGTTCTTGCGGTGGACAAGCTGACGTCGTCGGACGGGAAAATCCGGAACATCAGCCTTACGGTGAGAAAGGGAGAAATCACCGGCTTGTTTGGATTAGCCGGGGCCGGACGCACCGAATTGCTGGAAGCTATCTACGGCCTTCGCGGCATATCCTCCGGAAGCATCACTGTCGACGGGAAGACCGTAACGATCCGGTCGCCGCGGCAAGCGCTAGACCATAGGATGGTGCTCATTCCGGAGGAACGGAAGCGGGATGCGCTTGTCATGCCGATGTCCGTCAGGGAAAACATGACGCTGTCCATCATGGATCGGTTTCGCCGATGGCTTCGGATCGATGCCCGGAAGGAACGAGAGACAGCGGCTGCGTGGATGGAGTCGATGAAGGTGAAGGCGTCGGGAATCGAACAGCCCGTCCAAGAGCTGAGCGGCGGCAACCAACAGAAGGTTGTTTTCGCTAAGGCGCTCCTGACGCAGCCGAAGGTGCTGCTTTGCGATGAACCGACGCAGGCCGTCGATGTTGCGACCCGCGGCGAAATTCACAGGCTGCTTCGCGAGCAGGCGGATCAAGGCAATGCGGTGCTCCTCGTCACCTCCGATCTCCATGAGATGCTCGACATTGCCGATAGACTGTACATTCTCCGTGAAGGCGAAATCGCCGCGGAGTTCATAAATGACGGGGTTACACCGGAGCAGGTGCTTCAGATTTGTTTTCAAACGAAGAAAGGAGGCAACGGATAGGATGGCTGGAATGGCGCGCATCGATTGGGTTCGGTTTTTACGCACGTATGGTACCTTACTAGCGGGGATTGCAATTGTTATCGTGTTTTCGATTTTGAGTCCCAGATCCTTCGCTACGGTCGATAACTTGATCAACATTACAAGGCAAATTTCCTTATTGGTCATTATCGCGACAGGCGCGACGCTGGTCATGTCCGTCGGAGAGTTTGACTTATCGATTGGTGCGATGGCGAGTCTCGGGGGCGTCGCCGCCGCACAGCTGGCGGTGCAGGGCTATCCAATCGTGATTGCCTTTGCGATCCCGCTTGCCGCTGCTGCTCTCATTGGATTTTTCAGCGGCTGGATCGTCACAAGGTTTAGAGTATTATCATTTATAACGACGTTGGCGATGGGAACGGTTATTGGAGGCTTGAACTTCCGGTTAACCGGGGGAGCGACAGTGTTCCAGAACATTCCCGAGGGCTTCCGTTTCATCGGGCAGAAGCTGACCGCCGGAATCCCGCTGCTTTCCTTCGTTATGATTGCGGTGGCGATTATCTTTTGGTACATCATGACACATACCGCCTTCGGCCGGAAGCTGTACGCCATCGGCGGCAATGAATCGGCTTCCCGGGTTGCCGGCGTCAATGTGAGACGAAATAAAAATATTGCCTTCGCGCTCTGTTCCGTATTGGCCGCATTTACAGGCATGCTGCTCGCATCAAGGCTCGGCTCCGCACACCCGACCGGGGGCGAAGGGCTGTTTCTTACCGCCTACGCTGCGGTATTTCTGGGCATGACCTGTTTTAAAAACGGGGTGCCGAACATCTGGGGAACGTTCGTCGGCGCCGCCATTCTCGGGGTGCTCGCCAACGGCTTGACCATTCTGCAGGTGCCTTCGTATATGCAGGATGTCATCACGGGAGGCATTATCATTGCGGCCGTGCTCGTTCAGAAGATCGGCCGTCAGGAGGCGTGACAAAGCAAGTGAAATATATTGCTGCATTCGATATTGGAACGACCAATGTGAAAGGGATCTTAGTGACGAAGGAAGGGCGGATCGCCTATGCGGCGAACCGTCCGCTTCAAGTGCTGCAAAGCGGCGAATACATAGAACAGCATCCGGACGATTGGACGGAGGCGATCTCTTCGATCTTGGCGGAATGGTTTCAGAGCGGCGCGGCGGCCGGGGAGATTGCGCTCGTTAGCCTGTCCGGACAGATGCAGGATATGATTCCGCTCAACGATTATTTGCGGCCGGTCCGTCCTGCGATTCTTTATTCGGACGGCAGGGCGGGGAAGGAAGCGGATGATGTGCTGGAGACGGTGGGCGCCGCCCGCATCGACGAGATCACGGGCAATCCGTTCAACGGCACCTTAGTGTTTCCGAAGCTGATGTGGTTCAAGAAGCATGAGCCGGAGTCGTATGACCGGACGAAGCGTATTGTCATCAGCGCGAAGGATTACGTCGCGGCCCGATTGACCGGACGCGCCGCAACAGACTTTACCTCCGCCGCCACGGCAGGCTGCATGAATTTGCACCGCGGCGAGTGGGATGGGGAGCTGATCGACCGCTTCGGCATTCGCCGGGACATGTTCCCTGACCTTCTGGCTCCGGGGGATGTCGTCGGCACCGTCCATGACGAGGGAGCTCGCGCGAGCGGTCTTCTCCCGGGTACTCCGGTCTTGTGCGGCTTCGGCGATGCGGGTGCATCCACGCTTGGCGCGGGCGTATATGCACCGGGGCAAGCGTACTTATATTTAGGGACGACTGGCTGGGCCGCCGCCGTATCCGAACATCTCATCTCTACGGAGACAGGCGCGTTTAACCTGGGATATTATCGGTCGAAGCTTTATATCCCGATTGCTCCGCTGCTGAATGTCGGCAACGTCCACCGGTGGGCTGCCGAAACGTTCGGCGCAGGAGGAGCGGACGATGTTTATCAAGCCTTCGACCAAACGGTGGAAAAGGGGCTTGCCAAACGAAACCGGCTGTTATTCCTCCCTTATCTTAACGGGGAACGCTGTCCGGTCCAGGATCCCTCGGCAAGCGGCAGCTTCATCGGCATCCGCCAGGATACGACGCGGGAGGAAATGGCCGCGGCCGCGCTGGAAGGCATCTCGCTTTCTATGCGTCAGGTGGTAGATATCCTCGTCCCGACAGGCGATCAGAGCGGGGGCATCACTGCGATTGGCGGCGGCGCCAAAAGCCGCGTCTGGTGCCAGCTGATTGCCGATGTGCTGCAGATGACCGTGCATGTGCCGGAGGAATCGCCGTATTTGCCGGCGCTCGGCGCCGCGCAGCCCGGTTTTGAGCAGCTGGGCTGGGATGCGTCGCTGCAAGCGGCGGCGGATCGCGTCATTGCAACACTTCCACGCAGATCGTATTTTCCGGACCGGCAGAAAAGAGAGTACTACCAAGGGAAGTACGAAGCATTCCAGAAGCTTTATCCTGCGCTAAAGCAATTATGGGAATAAAACATAAAGGCGGTTTATGATTGATGGAACGATTATTTCAAATCCTGAACCGAATTGACCGCAAGAGTTACAAAGCTTACAAAGACATCCAAGGCTCATATCAAGGCGAAGGGTTCGCGCTGCACATCGACCATGTGCAGGGGGACCCTTTCGCGTCTCCGTCGAAAATTCGCGTGACGTGGAAGGCTGTCGAGATCGACCCGGAATGGCTTCGCTCTCCGTGGCGCCGCACAGCGATTGAGGATTTCTTTGCGCGGCAGACGGCGGAATCGATTCGTAAATCTGCGCGGCGAACCGGCGGCCATGGCAAGAGCGGATTGATCGCGGTGGATGCGCCAGGGCAAGAGATGCTGCCGCGCACAGCGGTGAGAGTGACGCGGGAGAGCATTGAGGTGAGGCTGTCCGTCGGCCTGCCGGCGGCGGGGAGAACGGTGCTCGGCCGCGAGGCGGCGGCAATGCTATGTGAGAGCGTGCCGCTCATTGTGCGCGAGGCGCTGCTTCGCTCCGATCGGAGCAAGCTGACAGAGCAGCTGCAGCTCGCCGATCAGCAGGCGGAAATTCGCGCCTTCTTGCGGGAGCGGGGCTATATCGCCTTCGTCGCCGACGGCTCGATCCTGCCCAGGGAGAGCGGCGTGAGCAGCCGACCGATGAAAAACGGTGTGGTTGCGTTCCAATCCCCACCGTCCCTTGCCGTGGAGATCCCGCTGCCGCACCGGCAGAAACCGCTGCGCGGCATGGCGATCCCGCGCGGCGTCACTTTAATCGTCGGCGGCGGGTATCACGGGAAAAGCACATTGCTTAAGGCTATCGAACGAGGCGTCTACAACCATATCCCCCGTGACGGTCGGGAGTACGTGATCACGGATGACACCGCCGTGAAAATACGCGCGGAAGACGGACGCAGGGTAGAGAAGGTGGACATCTCCCCGTTCATTGCGAACTTGCCCTTCGGCAAAGATACACGGCAATTCTCCACCGATGACGCTAGCGGCAGCACCTCCCAAGCGGCGAACATCATGGAAGCTTTGGAGATCGGAGCGAAAGTACTCCTCATCGACGAGGATACAAGCGCGACGAATTTCATGATCCGCGATGCCCGCATGCAGGCGCTGGTTGCCAAGCATAAGGAGCCGATTACGCCGTTCGTCGATAAGGTTCGCCAGCTGTACGAGGAGCATGAGGTTTCCACTGTCCTTGTGCTGGGCGGCTCCGGCGATTATTTCAGTGCGGCGGATACGATCATTATGATGGACGAATACCGGGCTGTAGACGTAACGGAGGAAGCGAAGCGAATCGCGGCCGAGCTCGACAACGGGAGGAAGCCGGAGGGCGGCGTCGCCTTCGGATCGGTCACACCCCGGGTCGTTCTCGCCGAAAGCTTCGACGCGTCCCGGGGCCACAAGGAGAAGGCGGATGCGAAAGGATTATCCAAGATCCTGTATGGTACTACGGAACTTGATCTTTCGTATGTCGAGCAGCTGGTCGATCCGAGCCAGACCCGCGCCATCGTGCAGATGATGACGATGCTCGCGAAGCGAATGGCGGACGGCCGCGCCACGCTGAACGATATATTGGATCAGCTGTATCGGCGAATCGAATTAGAAGGGCTAGAAGTGATAAGTCATTTTCCGGGGAAGCATCCTGGAGATTTGGCTCTTCCGCGGAAGGCGGAGCTCGCTGCGGCCGTGAACCGGTTGCGGACACTAACCGTCAAGGGTAGAATGGATATATAAGAATTACTTATAAATTCATTCATTCTTGGGAGGTTGAACATGGAGCGGTTGCCAAAATACTTACAGCGCATCGATGGGGAATTATGGTTGACCGAAGACGAAAGAGATAATATGAAGCTTAGCTATCGGATTAAAGACGTGTTGTTTGAAGAGGAAAGTCCGTTCCAGCACGTCATGGTGTTGGATTCTTACGATTTCGGTCCGATGCTCGTGTTGGACGGAGTGGTGCAGACGACTTCCATCGACGGGCATATCTATAATGAAATGATTTCGCATGTGCCATTGACGCTGCATGGGAATCCCCGGGACGTATTGATCATTGGGGGCGGCGATTGCGGAGCAGCCAAGGAAGCGGCGAAATACGCTTCTGTTGAACGCATCGATCTGGTGGAAATTGACGAAGCCGTTGTGCGTGTGTCTAAGGCATATTTGCCGGAGGTATCCGGGAACTTGTCGGCGGCTCGTTCCTAGGGCAGGGGATTACCGGAGGAACGATCGGAGAGACGGAGGTAATCCCTGCCCGAATACTCAAAGGAGTTGTCGTAATGGAGAACGAAGAGGTCAGAAAGCAGCTTTACGCGCTCGCGGAGGAAGGATACCGCAAATTTTCGTCCGCCCTCATTCCGAACATCGAAGCCGACCGCATCCTGGGGGTCCGCCTCCCAGCGCTGCGGCAGCTCGCCCGCGGCATCGCCAAGGCGGATTGGCGGAGCTATCTGGAGCGGGCGGGGGACGAGCTGTTCGAAGAAGTCATGCTCCAGGGCATGGTGATCGGATACGCGAAGGCGGACATCGAGGTGAAGCTGCAGGCTGTGGAGCGGTTCGTGCCGAAGATCGACAACTGGTCCGTCTGCGACAGCTTCTGCGTCGGGTGGAAGATCCCGCCGAAGCATAAGGACCGGGTCTGGGGCTTCTTGCTGCCGTATCTCGCCTCGCCGAAGGAATACGATGTCCGCTTCGCCGTCGTCATGCTGCTGAACCAATATATCGACGAAACGTACGTGGAGCGCGTGCTGCAGCAGCTAAACCGCGTCCGACATGAAGCGTACTATGTTAGAATGGCTGTCGCCTGGGCGCTGTCGGTCTGCTTCGTGAAATTTCCGGAGCTTACGCTTGAGGCGCTGAAGAGCGGCTCGTGGGATGATGAAACGTATAACAGAGCGCTGCAGAAAATCGTCGAGTCCAACCGCGTGGACGCGGAGACCAAACAGAGGATTCGCGGCATGAAGCGGAAGCCCTTACGATGATGCGGTAAGGGCTTCTTCCTTTCTGCGGAATTCACTCGGCGTCACACCCGTGTATTTCTTAAACATCCGGTGGAAAGAGTTCATATTGTGATACCCTGATTTCCTGGCGACGTCTTGAATCTTCAGATTGCTCTCGGTCAGCAGCCGCTTCGCTTCACAGATTCGAACCTCGTGGAGATAGTCGATAAAGTTCTTCCCCGTCTTCTCTTTAAAATAGGTGGATAAATACCCTCCCGAGAGATTCAGCTTCTCGGCGACTAGCTCCAAAGTGATATCCTCGTTGAAATGCCGCTCAATATATCCGCAAACAAACGCCGTAATCGAATCCGTTTTCTGTTTCGTTTCCTTGATCAGCAATGTGCACTTGGTAAGAAACATTTCGAAAGCCCCTTGCAGCTCCTCGACATTATAGCAATCCCTGATTTTCGCTGACGGATCCCCCAATGGTTCCGGATTGAGACGAAGCGAGTGAAGCGTGCGAAGCACCTTGTTCGAGACTTCTTCGGCAAACATATAGAACTGCTCGGCAGTGAAATTCCGCTTCTGCATATAGTGGAGCACGCGGTAGATATGCGGCAGAAGCTCCTTCAGATTTCCTTCCCGCAGGTTTGTGTCAAATTCGGCTTCTCTCCAAGGGAGAGTATGATAATCCTCCAATGGATTCCTCATCTGAACGATAATCTCCGTCTCATCGGTAAAGCTCCGCTGCTTCTTTAGCTCTAATACTTGATCGTACGCCTCGTTCAGTCGAAACGAGTCCTCATATACCGAGCTTACACAGATCGTTACAAAGCTTTGCCCTTTGTCGATATCGAAGGTTTGCTTCATTCTTTCTAATGCGCCGGGAAGGAGGCTGGAACGGTGATGCTCGGCCGATACAATGGACAGCACCTCATTTTCTTCAATCTGAAACGTTAACGCATCCGCGAAAAGCTGGGATATATTATGCTCGATATATTCTTTCACCGCATGCACCCATCGTTCTTTTAATTCCGGCTGGCTGCACTGCGGTCCTTTCATCGTCAGCTCAAACAGAATGAATTGATACGGTTTCCTGGACAGGACCATATCCTTCACTTCGTTAAAATGACTGCGGATTTTCTTCAATCGGTTCGTGTACGCGTAATAGGTGAGCAGTGCATTTTTCTTACTTAAATCTTCATTGATGTTCCGGTTCAATTGAATGATGCGGGTGATTCCGCTGCTGATGAGGTCAATTTCTTTAATTCGGCTGCGATGCGGAAGAGCTCCGTTCCAATGCTGGATCGATTCGGCGATGCGTTGGATGGGCTGATTGAAGCGGATGCTGAACAAGAACGAGACAATCATACTAATGACGACAGAGATCGCCAGCAGTGAAATTAAGGTTGCATTCATCCGTTGATGCTCGATGATGCCGCTGTCCGGGATGATATTCATATAGATGTTTCCCGTGACGGCGCCTTTGTTGTGGAAATAATAATTTGGACCGAGCTTGGCGTACGTGCCGGAGTGCTCGAGCGCCGGCGCAATGCTGTCCGCATTCCCTTGCCCTGAGGAAAAAATCACTCCTCCTGTGGGATTAAGAATATAGAAGTGATCGTTGATGGAGCTGTGAAACGTTCGGAACAATTGGTTCGCGTCCATGAACGCAATCATGTAGAGATTGTCCTGAAATACATTCTTGACGAGGAAAGGGATATACGTTCCCACCATACGGGCTTCGCCGTTAATGTTTTTCTCGTAAAAATTGGCGGCGGGCAGAATCTTGAAGGTAAATGACTCACTGAACTGTTCTTCCCAAAATTCAGGCGGATATTGTTCACTGAAATAAAACTTGCTGAAGTAGGTGTCCGCCCGTGTACTCGTATCTTTATCCAAAATGAAAGCGTCTTCTTTAAAGTACAGCGTAAGATTGTCCATATGCAGCAACGGATTGGACAGCAATGTGCGGATGTCCCGGTACGTATCGAACGCAATGCCGTAATTGCGGTTCTTCTGATTGTTCTTCAAGATTTGCACGTTGTCTGTGAAGTAGAAGTGGATTAATAAATTTTTGATCAATTCAAAATGTTTCTCGTAGCTTTCCGTCGTGTTGTTCACATTGCTCGTATTATATTTGATGACTTCCTCGCGGACGCTGTCTTTCGAGAAGGAGATAGAGAAGAAGTTGAACGAGGCCAGCATGAGAATGATGACAAGGAAGCTGGTAAACAGCAGCATTCGTAAGGAATTGCTTGTATTTCTTAATCGTTGCAAGAGGCTCATTAAGAAATCAATTCCTTTCCTGTAAAGTGCGTCGCAGGGTATTACCGTTAGATTAATGAATAGAGGAAGGGTTTGTAAATACCTAAGGCTCGTTTCCATTGTGTCGGTATTTAAGAATTATCATACTTTTCTAGATCATGAGGGATTTCGTGAAAAAAGTACAAAAGCGACAATAGAAATAAGGCGCTTCCAACCGTACAATCCAAAATAAATCATGTGTCAGGGGGTTGATCCATGCATCCCAGTAAGCCGTTGCGCCCTTCCTTCCTTTACCGTGTAAAGAAGAGCAAGGTGTTGCTTCTCATGTTTTTACCGTGTTTGCTGTACTATTTGATCTTTAAATATGCCCCCATGTTCGGCGTTGCGATCTCCTTCCAAGATTACAACTTATTCAAAGGCATATGGGAGAGCAAGTGGGTAGGGTTTAAGTATTATCAGCTGTTTTTCGAGAATCCGGACTTTTTCATTCTGATCCGCAACACCTTTTTATTAGGCTTCTACAATCTTGTATTCGGTTTTCCGGCTCCGATTATTTTGGCTTTGCTGTTGAATGAAGTGACCCGTAATGTGTTTAAGCGTTTCGTTCAGACGGTGAGCTATTTGCCGCATTTTATATCAACGGTGGTCGTCGCCGGAATGGTCACGATGTTTCTGTCGCCCAGCTCCGGCATCGTCAACCAATTGATGAAGTGGATTGGATTAGAGCCGATTAACTTCTTAATGAACCCCAGCTACTTCCGCACGATCTATGTCGCATCCGATATTTGGCAGCATGTCGGCTGGGAGACGATCATTTATTTAGCGGCGTTAACATCGATCGATCCTCAACTCTACGAGGCCGCAAAGATGGACGGAGCGAACCGTTGGCAGCAGACGCTCAGTATTACTCTGCCGGGCATGGCGCCAACGATTATTATTTTGCTGATTCTGAATGTGGGCAGAGTGCTGGAGGTCGGGTTTGAAAAAGTGTTCCTGCTCTACAATCCGGCGACGTATGAGACGGCGGATGTGATCGGGACATATGTGTACCGGACCGGGATTATCAGCGGCAATTACAGCTATGCGACCGCAATCGATCTGTTTATGGGGATCATCAGCCTTGTATTAATTTACGGGGCGAACCTGGTCAGCCGCAAAATCAGCGAAACAAGTCTGTGGTAGGGGGACGGGACATGCGAAACATCAGCATCTTTCAAACGGTGAATACATTGATCCTGCTGTGCGTGGTCGTTGCGACGCTGTATCCGTTCTTGTATATGATTGCCGTGAGCTTGAGCGGCAACCTCTATGTGCTTCGGGGAGAGGTGTGGTTATGGCCGAAGGGGTTCAATCTGGCCATGTATGAGCTTGTTTTGAACGACCCTCGGATTTCAACCGCATATCTGAATACAATCATCTACACGGTTGTGGGCACCGCGGTTGCGCTTACGGTGACCTCCATCGGGGCGTACTCCCTTTCCAAGCGGGAGATGGTGGGGAACCAGTTTTTCACGCTGCTGATTGTGTTCACGATGTTCTTCTCCGGCGGGATGATTCCAACGTTCTTGGTGGTGCGCAGCCTCGGCTTCATGGACACCTTATGGGCGATGGTCGTTCCGGGAGCGGTCAGCACATGGAACTTGATCATCATGCGCACCTTCTTCCGCGGCATCCCTGCGGAGCTGGAAGAGTCGGGCAGGATCGACGGGCTCAACGATTTCGGCATTTTTCTCCGGATCGTCCTTCCGCTCTCGAAAGCCGTGTTGGCGACCATCGGGCTGTTTTACGCGGTGGGGATCTGGAACAATTTTTATCAAGCGCTGCTGTATTTACGGGATTCCGACCGCTTTCCTCTCCAAGTGGTCTTAAGAAATATTGTGCTTGCCGGCCAAATCAATAACAGCAACGTCACAAGCATTGGAGGTGATAACCTGATCATTGAAGAATCATTAAAGTTTGCAACGATTATGGTTTCGACCTTGCCGATTTTGTTGGTGTATCCGTTCTTACAGAAGTATTTTGTCAAGGGTGTCATGATCGGCTCCGTGAAGGGGTAGCGTGAAGCATTTTTATTATAGAAAGGATGGGTAACGAATGAGAAGGATAGGTTCTTCACTGCTCGTTGTGTTATTAATGATCACCATGCTAGCGGCGTGCACGGGTGGCGGCGGTTCTTCCGGCAATGCCGGCAATAATACGCCTCCTGCAGGAAACGGCAATAACCCGACCGCAACACAGCCCGGGGGGGCGGCGGGTCCGGCGGCGGGTTCCGTGTACCGTTTCGAACAACCCAAGCAATTCACGATGCTTACAGAATCACATGCCAGCTGGCCGTACGACCCGGAGTGGCTGATTTGGGATTTGATCGAAGAACAGACGAACGCCACCATCGATGTCGAAGTGCCCGCGGGGACACTGGAGGAGACATTGAGCCTGACGATTGCGGGCGGGAATCTTCCTGACATTATGCTGATGATGAGCTATGCCGCCGCCAACCGGTACGGGAGTGAAGGGGCGCTCGCAAACATTCTGGATTATATGGACTTGATGCCGAATTTCCAACGCTGGGCGGAGGAATATCCTTCAGAATTCCAGATGGCGCTTTCCGCTGACGGTAAAATGTACATTTTCCCGAACGAAGGCTTTGGAGAGACGAACCGGATGGTTTGGCTGTATCGGGACGATATCTTTGCCAAGCATCAATTGCAGGTTCCTGCGAATTATGATGAACTGTACGATGTGCTGAAGAAATTGAAAGCGCTGTATCCCGACAGCTATCCGTTAAGCTTCCGCGGCGGGCTTCAGCGCCTGGATAACATGGGCGCGAATTTTGGCACCAACAACAGAATGTATTATGACTTTGCAGCCGGAGCCTGGCTGTATGGACCAATTCAGCCTGAATTTAAGAAGTTGATTGAATATATGCATAAATTTTATGAAGAGGGCTTGATTCCGCCGGATTTCTTAACGATGGACACGAAGGCGTGGCAGGATGTAATGTCTACGGACAGAGGGTTCATTACGATTGATTATATTGGACGGATCGACTTCTTTAATATACCGCTTCGGGAGACAAACCCGGAATTCAACTTGGCGCATATGGCACCGCCATCCGGGCTGCCGGGAGTGCCGCAGCAGAACCCGTACACGCATTTCCTCCAATCGGGAATGACCGTGGCTTCCACCTCGAATCAGTTAGAAGATGTGATGCGGTTTATGGACTTCTTCTATACGGAAGAGGGCAGGAATATCGCAAGCTGGGGGAAAGAAGGCGTCACCTACACCATCGTAGACGGAAAGAAACAGATGAATAAAGATTTTGTGGACATTTCCGATTTGCGCAAGAAAACCGGTCTCGCGACGAACGGCACCTACACCTGGATCGATTATGACGCGCATCTGTCCTTAGCTTCCGAGGAGCTGAAAGCGGCATACGAAGAGGCAAGAAAGTACGATAGTCAGATGCAGCCGATGCCGGCCTTCACGGACGCGGAGCTCGAAATCAATACGATGGTAGGCGACAACATTACGAAGCAGATGGAACAAAGCATCACCAATTTCATTATCGGCGAATTGCCCCTCGATCAATGGGACGCGTACGTACAGCGGATTGAAGGGTTAGGCCTTCAACAGCTGATTGATACGCACACGGCGGCTTACCAACGCGTGTTGGACGCGCAAAACTAATTTGGAGAGAGGATTGATACGATGCAAATGAAAAGAAAGGAATGGCGAACATGAGGCATTCAGCTGATAAAGTAAGATTTGCGGTTCTCGGATGCGGGCTCATTTCCCGGATCCATCTCGAAGGCATTGGGAAGACCGAGGAAGCAGAGTTGGCCGCCGTATGCGATGTGAATGAAG
>Ga0182742_1002750_pt1 | contig 18816 bp, 16 predicted proteins | sample eDN5th37CBELigMG_FD_128880 | JGI IMG/M metagenome (GOLD analysis project Ga0182742, IMG submission 128880) | Enriched Miracle-Growth compost microbial communities from Emeryville, California, USA - eDNA 5th pass 37_C BE-Lig MG (version 2)... ...
AGGGTCGGAGGAATATGATTATTTCCGCCATGTTAATACATTTGGTGGCAATCCTGCTGCATGTGCATTAGCATTGAAGAATCTCGAGATTATGGAAGAGGAGCAATTGTTTTCACGATCTAAATCTTCAGGGGAATATTTAAGACAAAAGTTAACAGAAGCTATAGAAAAGCACCAATTTGTAGGCGACATTCGGGGGAAAGGTTTGTTAGTTGGAATTGAACTTGTAAAAAATAAGCAGACAAAGGAACCGCTCGAAGTAACTCATTTAAATAAAGTGATTGCAAATTGCAAAGAAAAAGGACTCATTATTGGAAAAAATGGAGCAACGGTTGCTGGTCACAACAATGTTATTACAATTTCTCCACCATTATCGATTGGAAAAGAGGAGCTTGATTTCATTGTAAGCACGTTATCTAACGAGATAAACAAGTTGTAAAATGAAAACTGGATGGTGCTCCATCCAGTTTTTTTTAGAGCTTCTTCATTTAACTATTAAATATCTACAACAAAAGAGAAATGAGTATAAAGAATTAGTTCATCTTTACGTAAGAACATTCTTTAACATCCCAATTAAACAATCCCTCTTCTAGTTCAATCGTAGTACTGAATGGTGGCGTAATAGTATTTGTTGTTAATTCTTCACCCTGTGCTAAATATTCCTTTTTTAGAGGGATTAGATCGTCTTTTGTTGCAAGCCGGAAGACCATGCCAAGAGAAATTTCTTTCTCCGTGATATGGCGTGCTGCACAGATTTGTTCTCTAAACTTTTTATTATAGCTAATCATCTTTTCTAAATCTTCGATAAAGGCAACTCCAAATACATCTTTAATCGTATTTTCATATTTTACTTCCGATTCGGTAGCAATCATCGTAGCTCCAGACTCAGGGTTTTCCAACCAGTAAATTTTTTCAGCGCGAATCCCCATCAAAAACATCCTTTCATATAAAAAAATTTATTCAGTTATCTTGCCGACTGGCGTTTGTGAAGTTGTGGAATATGAGAGGTGGATGATAGACTATACTTATATCACATGAAAAGGCTTGATTGAGCTGGACTTATTTGCAAACACCAGTTTATTTCCCTTATTGTTTAGCCTAGTAATGATATTACCCAAGTTGGGGCGATAGGTGCGATGATAAGTCATCGTCATTCTGATTCTCTAGTTGCCAACGTTCACGATGAAACAATTATTTCTATTATACCACATATTTATCCTTTAAAGTGTGAAAGGATAATTGTGGCGATTATAATGACCTAGAAATGTTAAATAAGTAAATATATGAAGTAAGTGTAGGTAGGAAGAAATTGAAAATCATTTTTCCGTAGGAGGAAATCAAAATGATCATGGTAACAACGGAGACTGTTGGTGATAAAAAAATCAAAGAGGTAAAGGGTTTGGTAACTAGCAGTATCGTCCAATCTCGAAATATCGGGAAAGACATACTATCAGGTTTGAAATCGATTGTTGGCGGGGAGCTTAAAAGTTATACAGAAATGTTAGAGGACTCAAAAACAATGGTAAAGAGTCGTCTTATTAAAGAGGCAGAAGCATTAGGAGCAAATGCGATTGTCGGTCTAAGACTAGAATTAGCGGCTGGTCAAGGGACATCTGAGTTGGTTGGGTATGGAACAGCTGTTGTGATTGAATAAGATTAATCCTGAAGAAATAAAATAGAAGCACATTGGTTGCTTCTTTTTTATTTCTTGTTTTGAGCAAGGAGGTTGTTCAGTGTCAGAGATTGTAATTAAAAGAATCTATGAACCATTTGAAGAGCAAGATGGGTATCGAGTTTTAATAGATCGATTGTGGCCAAGGGGAATCTCCAAAGAGCAAGCACAACTAAACGAATGGGCAAAAGAAATCGCTCCAAGTCCCTCTTTAAGAAAGTGGTTTGGACATAAACCTGAACGGTTCATTGAGTTTAAAAATCAATATCTAATCGAGCTTTATGAAGATCATGTGAAGGTAAACAAAATGAAAGAGATTATTCAGAAATCCAACTTTCAAAAAGTTACACTGTTGTATGGTGCCAAGAATTCCAAATATAATCATGCAGTTGTATTACTAAATGAATTGCTTCTCCAGCAGTCAACTAATCATGAATAATGCTTTTTTCTTAAGCTCTGTTGCTTTTGAACAAATAATACGACTTAATTGAGCAATGTTATAAAAAATAGTCTTATAAGAAAAGTGCTTGCAACCTTTTTATTAGTCTAAATCTCACCATGAACAGCACCCTGGGTGTTTACAAGAAAACTAAAAAATGTGTGGTCACGTATTATTTCATGGGTATCTAGATGGCTAGAGACTTAGTATTTTCAAGGGTGTATTTAAAATATTTATTGAAATAATGTTCTAAATTTTCAATAAATATTATTGCATTCAAGCAATGAACATTGTATACTTTCATTAAGCCTAAACATCTAAAGAGTTAGCCCTCTTAAGATCTGTTACTATGGCCCACTTGGAAGCTTATTTAAACTTATAGTATGGTTTTTTTGACTGTCTAGTCTGAACTACGTAAACAACCACAGACAAGAGCCGGTTGCATTTTCTGTGCAGCTGGCTTTTATTTTTAAAAGATTACTAGAGGAGGAATTAGCGTGTTAAATTTCAATTTAAGTGATGAGCAAGTAGCTGTTCAAAAAATGGTAAAGGAATTTGTCGATAACGAAATTAACCCGTATATCAGGGATTGGGATGAGAAAGGGCATTTTGAATCGTCCATACTGAGAAGGCTTGCTGACTTAGGTTTAATGGGTGTTTGTATTCCTGAACAATATGGTGGTAGCGGGATGGATTATAATACACTCGCAATCGTTTGTGAAGAGTTAGAGCGAGGCGATACGGCCTTTAGAACAGCTGTTTCTGTACATACTGGATTAAACAGTTTAACTCTTCTCCAATGGGGAACAGAGGAACAAAAACAAAAGTTTCTCGTGCCACAAGCAAAAGGTGAAAAAGTAGGAGCTTTTGGATTAACAGAACCTAATGCTGGATCAGATGTTGCTGCAATGCAGACTTCGGCAGTACTTGATGGCGACCACTACATACTGAACGGTCAGAAGACGTGGATATCACTTTGTGATGTAGCGGACCACTTTCTTGTTTTTGCTTACACAGACAAGAGCCAAAAACATCACGGAATTTCAGCCTTTATTGTTGAGCGGACCATGCCAGGTTTCTCATCAAAAGCCATCAAAGGAAAACTTGGAATTCGTGCCGGAAACACTGGTGAACTATTTTTTGACAATGTACGTGTGCCAAAAGAAAATCTGCTAGGGAAAGAAGGAGAAGGCTTCAAAATCGCGATGTCGGCACTTGATAACGGGCGGTTTACGGTTGCAGCTGGAGCTGTCGGACAAATTCGTGCCTGCATTGAAGAAAGCTTAAAGTATTGTCATGAAAGGAAAACTTTCGGAAAAGAAATTGGAAAACATCAATTAGTTCAGCAAATGTTAGCAAAAATGGAAGCTGGATATCAAATGTCGAGATTACTTGTATTCCGTGCAGGCTGCCTTAAAAATGAAGGAAAGCGTAATACCCGAGAAACATCTCTAGCAAAATGGCAAGCTTGTGATTTTGCAAATGAAGCGGCGAATGATGCCGTCCAAATACATGGTGCTTATGGTTTTTCAAATGAGTACCCAGTTGAACGATTCTTACGTAATTCGAAGGCCCCAGTTATATATGAAGGTACAAGAGAGATTCATACAGTTATGCAAGCTGAATATTTACTTGGGTATCGCGAAGACAAGCAACTTAGCAATCCTCTTCCTGCATGGCCATTTGAACAAAAAGAGACTATAAAGAACTAATTCTTCAGTTGCAAATTTATGTGCAGGAGTCTACCGATTCATTCACGAAATAATTGGCTGAGGTGAAAATAGATGGTAGAAACGATGTTTATTGCTGGTCATTCTCGACTTCCAGCAGGTATGGCGGCCAAAAACGTATATGAAACACTCACGATAACGGTAGAGTTAGAAAAAAAGTACGGGGTCATTCTCGAAGCGTCCTGCACACTTGCAACTGAACATGGTCGTGATTATATTGGTAGATTATTGCGAGGATCCAGTATTCTTCATGGAGTTGAGGAATTAATCGAAATCGTAAAGAAAAACTATTACGGAAAAGCTACAAATGCAATCATTGCTGCATTATCGGACTTACATTATCAATTTCAACAGATCAAATTGAAAAGTTAACGGTCTATCCTGTTATTCGAGGAAGCTAGGTTGCTAACCACTTTTTGTAGGGTGGTATCTGTTACCTAGCTTTCTATATAGGTAAGAAACAGGTAGCTCATTTATTAGCTATACGACTATATAAAAGTCTACTTTTATTCTGAAAAACAGCAAAGTTTGCGAGAAGAGCCTTATAAAGAGTGCACAACGTAATTACATAATTAGAATTTGTCTTACCTAAGTGAAGCAAAGGAATTAAGGTAGTTTCATGGCCCAAAGATCACAGATTTTCCAAGGGGTGAAAGTATGGCGGCGGTTTTGACCGATAATCTTCCATTTTCAATGTTTATAACCTCATCAAATGGAACGATTCACTATAGTAATGAGTATCTTGTTCAAAATTTGCCGATTAAAGAACTTAACAGCAAACATATACATGAAGTGTTCTCGAACTGGCAAGAGTTGCGTGGAGGGAAAATTATTTACGCTAGTTGCCAAGGGACAAATTGTATATTTATGAAAGAAAAGCTCCCTCATTCAGAGGATTTTGTTTTTGTTGGTACATTTTCCTCGGAGTTGACCTCTCTTGTAGAGGAACTAGAGCAAGCTAGACGGGTAAATCGTGAACTTGATGCCATAATTGAGAATTCATATGATGGAATTTACATTACTGATCGAAATGGCGTTACTGTTAAAACAAATTCTGCGATTGAAAGAATTACCGGGATACCGAAAGAGTATTACCTAGGCAAAAATGTGAATGATTTAATGAAAAGGGGAATCCTTCAAAATTCGGTTACACACCGTGTTCTTGAGAAAAGAAGAGTGGTCTCACTCGTACAAGAAAACTATCTAGGTCGTGAAACATTGTTAACGGGGAACCCTGTTTTAAATGAGGAAGGGGATATTGAGGGAGTTGTAACAAATATTCGTGATTTGTCGGAGTTAAATGAGCTTCAGAGTGCACTACATAAGGCAAATGAGTTGAACAATACGTATAAAAAAGAAATTGAACGTCTGAAAGGTAAGGGCGCTCGACCAAAAGGTGTGATTATACGTAGCGATTCAATGAAAACGATCTATGATACAGCAGCTAGAGTTGCAAATGTGGACGCAACGGTTTTGATTCTTGGAGAGACTGGTACCGGGAAAGAAGTCCTTGCACGTTTTATTTATGAAAATAGTGAAAGAAGTCGGAAGGGGGATTTTATTAAAATAAATTGTGGCGCGATTCCTCCGGATTTATTGGAATCAGAATTATTCGGTTATGTGGGAGGAGCGTTTACAGGGGCGAATTCAAAAGGGAAACCAGGTATGTTTGAGTTGGCGAATGAGGGTGTTTTATTTTTAGATGAAGTGGGAGAGCTTCCGCTACATCTACAAGTGAAATTATTGAGAGTGATTCAGGAGAGAGAAGTCCAACGGATAGGGGGAATGAAACCCATTCGTTTAGATGTGCGATTAATTGCAGCGACAAATCGGAATCTGAAAGAAATGGTTTCAAAAGGCACATTTCGGGAAGATCTCTACTATCGGTTAAATGTTGTTCCCATCTCAATCCCACCTCTATCTGAGCGGAAAGATGATATCCTTCCATTGGTAAATTATTATTTTGACGTGATGAACACCAAATACCAAAAACAGAAGAAAGTTTCATCTGCCCTTAATGACTTCTTTTATCAATATAATTGGCCAGGAAATGTTCGGGAGTTGGCTAATTTAATTGAACGATTGGTCCTAGTTACGGAGGAAGACCTCTTAATGGTTGCACATTTACCTACCGAGTATCGGGAATCAAAGGAGGCAGCATTTCAAGTTAATGGACTGATGACATTGAAAGAAGCGGCTGAAATGGCCGAAGAACGAGTTCTTCAGTTAGCAGTTACTAAGTATTCGAATACATATCAAATAGCCGAGGCACTAGATTCAAGCCAACCAACCATCGTCCGGAAATTAAAAAAATACAATTTAAAACTAAAGGATGCTTGATTTATTATAAGTTAACCACTTTTTCGACTAAAGAAAGAGTGGTTTTTTCATTTTCATTTTATTTAATGGCTGTTTTCGTAACGATTGTTGTTAAAATCTTAAAGCCGATTTAACGCAGAATCAGGCATTTTGTGTGTTCGTACTTTGTTTGCTTGCGTTTTTCTCCTAATCTAAAAAGTCTTTTCCAGTGAAAATAAAGTGATTTCTCATTATTTCATCTCGAAAAGCAATAAAGTTTGAGAAGAGAGCTGATTTAATTCAATTTTGAATCGATTGATTCAGTATTGAATCCTATTGTTAAGTGGGAATTTGTCACTTTATGCGATTTATTAATTCAATTTTGAATTAATTCTCTACTAGAAAATAATGAAAACCCTATCCTAATAGGGTTTTGTAAGTTGGCATACTTCTTGCATCATATAAAGTATTAGAAAAAAGGAGGCAATACATATGTTAGCAACTTTACCGCAAGAAATTGAGCAAATGAAACAAATGGTGAAAAATTTTGTTGATCGAGAAGTAGATCCATATGCACAGCAAATTGAAGATGAAGACAAAATTCCACAACATTTGATTGAACAAGCGAAAGAGTTAGGTTTATTTGGGTTAAGTATACCTGAAGAATATGGCGGGATTGGATTAAATACCGTTGGAAAAGCGGTTGTGCTTGAGCAACTTGGACGTACGCATAATGGGTTTGTGAGCTTAATTAGTGCTCACACAGGAATAGGAAGTACGGGACTTGTCAAATTGGCATCAGATTATTTAAAGCAAAAATATTTACCTGATATGGCGGCAGGGAGAAAAATTGCTGCATTTGCTCTTTCTGAACCAGGTGCAGGTTCAGATGCAACCAATTTGTCGACTCGCGCAGAAAAAGTTGGCGATAAGTGGATTTTGAATGGAACAAAGCATTTTATTACCAACGCTCCCGTTGCAGATGTCTTTACTGTGTTTGCTATGAATGATAAAGAAAAGGGTGCAAAAGGTGGTATTACAGCATTCCTCGTAGAAAAAGGCTTTCCTGGTTTCACGATTGGAAAACAAGATAAGAAAATGGGCTTGCGAGGATCTTATACAGCTCAATTGATTTTTGAAGATTGTGAAGTACCTGAGGAAAACGTAATTGGTGAAGTAGGTATGGGTTATATGTCAGCGTTAAAAATTCTTGGAGAAGGACGTATTGGCTTGGCTGCAAGAGCGGTTGGCTCTTGTTACAAATTAATTGAATTATCAGCCTCTTACTCGAAGGAACGGATTCAATTTGGTCGTCCGATAGCAGATAACCAAGCAATTCAATGGATGTTAGCCGACATGGCAACTGAGACGGAAGCGGCGAGAACGTTAACATTAAAGGCTGCTTATATGGTGGATGAAGGAAAAACAGTTATAAAAGAAGCCTCAATGGCAAAATTATTTGCTTCCGACGTATTTAACCGGGTTGCAGACAAGGCTGTTCAAATCCATGGTGGCATGGGATATGTTTCCGATTATCCAGTAGAACGTTTCTATCGTGATGCAAGGATCACAAAAATCTATGAAGGTACGAATGAAATCCAACGATTAATCATTGCAAGAAGAATTTTAGAAGAGAATTAATCAGTATGTTTGCCAGTAATAAAATTACTAAACTATACGACGTTGGCTGTTAGATGCAAAGTTGAAACGAAGAAATGGCCAAGTCGAATATGAAAAGGAGGCGAAAAGATGGATCAAACACTTAAGCCTGAAAAAAAAATAGATACATCAGTTAAGGAAAAACCGGCTTATATTGAGGAATTGTGGCGTTCTCGAAAAGAAGGCTGGAATAAATCAAGAATATTAATGTTGATTATTTCGGTTCTTGCAATTGGGATGTCAGTTTTCCATATATATACTGCAGGTTTTGGGACATTGCCTTCTTGGGAGCAGAGAAGTATTCACGTAGTCTGGGCACTACTTCTCATCTTTCTATTGTTTCCGTTTAAAAAGAAAGGGAAATTTGGTGTAATTGATATCATTTTTGTTGTCATTACCCTAGTAGTTGGAACTTACATTATGTTCGGTGCAGAAGGTATTCAAAGTAGGCAAGGGAATGTATCTTCAAATGATATGATTTTCGGAACACTCCTTCTTGCTCTCGTTTTAGAAGCAACAAGAAGAACAAACGGATTTTTTATGATGTTAATAGGATTGTTCTTCCTTGTCTATATTTTCTTTGGACAGTACTTTCCAGGAATACTTGCTCATCCAGGAGCGAGGTACGGAAAAATGATCGACCAGATGTTTAATAGCACATTGGGACTCTTTGGTTCGCCAATCTATGTCAGTTCTACCATTCTGGTATTGTTTGTCGTATTTGGATCGTTCCTGATGAAATCCGGTGGAGGTCAGTTTTTCACCAATTTTGCTTTTGGCGCACTTGGAAATAAGACAGGTGGTCCTGCACTTTCATCGGTAGGTGCTAGTGCCTTAGTTTCAACGATTACAGGGAATGGTGCAGCCAACGCGGCAATTACAGGTTCCTTCACAATTCCATTGATGAAGAAGCTTGGATATTCGAAAAAGTTTTCTGCTGCGGTAGAAGCGGTCGCTTCACAAGGTGGACAAATCATGCCACCAATAATGGGAGCTTCAGTGTTTATCATGGCAGAGGCTACAGGGATTCCTTATATCAAACTCGCATTATACGCGTTAATCCCTGCTGTTATCTACTTTCTCATTGCTGGATTTATCGTATATTTCCATGCAAAACGACTTAAACTTGCTGGGATTCCGAAAGAGCAACTACCTGATCCAAAAAAGATTCTAATAAGAGAAGGGTATCTGTTCCTCCCAATCCTCATTATTATTGGTCTAATGGTCTATGGTTATAGTCCGATGAAGGCTGGTTTTTACGCGATTCTATTAACGATTGTGATTAGTTGGATTCGCAAGTCGACGAGAATGGGCTTCTTAGATATTCTTGCAGCATTAGAAACTGGTATTCGAGGAGCTCTAGCAGTTATTGCGGCATGTGCCACTGCAGGGATTATTGTCGGGGCAGTTTCGTTAACAGGATTGGGCCTAAACTTTTCAAGATTTGTTATCGACTTAGCAGGCGGGCAATTGCTTCCATTATTGCTCTTGATTGCAGTGGCATCAATTATTCTCGGGATGGGAATGCCAACTGTTTCTGCTTATGTCATTCTTTCTGTTTTGGGTGTACCAGCTTTAACCGACGCAGGGGTTAATTTAATTGCGGCTCACATGTTTGTGTTCTATTTTGGAGTACTATCTGGATTAACACCACCTGTAGCGATTACTGCCTACACGACAGCTGGAATTGCAGGATCAAATCCAAACGCGACTGCACTATATGCAATTCGAATTGGTGCAGGAGGATTCTTAATTCCGTTTATATTCGTCTATAACCCAGAATTGTTATTGCAAAATGGGAACGTATTCGAAATTACGTTAGCGGTAATAAGCGCGCTGTTTAGTTGCTTTTTGTTTTCGGCGGCAATGGAAAACTACTTTATAAGCGAGATGAATTTAATCCAAAGATTACTAATGTTTGCTGCTGCAGTAACCTTAATCATCCCAGGTCTAGCAACAGACCTTGCTGGTATTCTTTTATTTGTTCTGATTTATTTCTGGCAAAAACGGTCCGTTGACCAAAGTTCAACAAAATCAGTAAATGCATAGACGTGAGGAGCGATTTTATTGAAAAGAAAAGGAAAACTAATTTTATTGTTGATCATCTGTACTTCGTTGATTCTAGCAGCATGTGGTGGAGGGAACAATGAAGCCTCTGGCGAAGAAGGGAAGTTGACAGCACCAAGTAAATTCCTGCGTATAGGTTCAGGTCCAATGGGGTCTGGGTGGTTTCCAATCACAACTGTCATGTCAGAGGTGTACATGGATGAATTTGGTGGATTGAATGCATCACAACTAGAAGGAGGTTCAACCGCTAACCTTAAATCGCTCGATGTTGGGGATGTTGAAATAGGACTTAACTATACATCAGATTTTGCAGATGCAATTGTTGGTGAAGGAAGCTTTGATAAACCATTAAAAACGGTTACTGGTATTGCATCTTTGTATCCGGTTTATCAAACGATTGCAACTCTAAAGAAAAAGGATGATATCAATAAAATTGAGGATATTGTTGATAAACATATTTTCTTAGGCCCAAAAGATGGCGGTGGTCCAGTCGCATTTTGGAAAATGATGGATGAATATGGAATTGATGAAAAAACAATTAAAGCTGCCGGTGGGAAAATCTCTTATGGTAGCTATAATGATGGAGCTTCGATGATGGCGGATGGAAATGTTGATGTTTTCCTAGGTGGCGGTGGTCCAGCAATTGCTGCCTTACAGGAAATCGAAATGACAAATGAATTGAAAATCATTCCGATTGATCAAGACAAACTAGAAAGCATTAATGAAAAGGGATTTGGAATCGCCTATGATAACCTTCCTGCTGGGACTTACAAGGGGCAAGATGAGGATGTTCCAACCTATACAATGGTAGCAATGTTAACCGCTCAAAAAGATTTGGATGAAGAATATGTTTACAATTTAACTAAAGTTTTCTGGGAAAACATGGATTCGTTTGAAGCGCAAATTCCTGAGAGGGCAAAGTATTTTACTTTAGAGACTGTTTTAGACGGAATTGACCCAGAAACTCTTCACCCAGGAGCAAAGAAATACTATGAAGAACAAGGTGTTCTTAAATAAGAGTGGGGGAATGAGGATTGCAAAATCTAAAAAACCGACCTTGGTATAAATTTTACAAACAAAATGCGGATATTCAGTTACCAGAAATGTCCCTGTACTCGATGTTCGATCAAACCTCAAAAAAATATGCGGATAAAATCGCGATTATTTTCGAGGATGAAAAGGTTTCTTACCGGCAATTGAAAGAACAAGTGGATCTCTTGGCAGGGGCTTGGAAAGAGATGGGATTAAAAAAAGGCGAGCGCATAGGTTTAATGCTCGCCAACCATCCTGACTATATCATTTCTTATTATGCAGCCCAAGCTCTAGGAGTGACGGTTGTTCAAATCAATCCAATGTATACACCACGTGAATTATTACAAATTGTTAATGATTCAAAGATTTCTTCAATCGTTGGTGATACCGTATCTAAAAAGACAATTCAAGAAGTGAATCATTTGTATCCGTTTAGATACCTTTTTGGATCTCAAACGGAACCGATTGGAGACTGTGAATTTAAAAGTTTGGATGAACTGATTCCTTTCTCAACACCGCTTGAGTCTCCTGAAGCGATCAATGTACACGATGATATTGCAGTTATTCAATACACTGGTGGGACAACAGGGAAAATGAAAGGCGCGATGCTTACACATTATAACCTTCTAGCGAATGTGGTTCAAAGTTATTCTATGTACGGTGATAATATGGTCAAGGGTGAGGAAACGATTTTAACAGCGACACCACTGTACCATGTCTATGCAATGACGAGTGCTATGAACCTTGGAATCTACATTGGCGCAGAGCTTTTGTTATTTCGCAAATTTGAAGTAAATGATGTACTTGAGAAGGTTGATAAGTATCGTCCTACTTTCTTTCCTGGAGTTCCAAAAATGTATATCGCATTTGTAAACCATCCAGAAATAGAAAAACATCGTTTAGATTGTCTAAAAACATGTTCTTCAGGTTCTGCTCCACTACCTGTTGAGGTGATTAGAAAGTTTGAGAGGTTAACAGGTGCAACAATTGGTGAAGGATTTGGATTATCTGAAGCTTCCCCATCGACTCATCGAAATCCACCTTTCGGGATTAGGAAAGTAGGGAGTATTGGTATTCCTTTTCCGAAAACGGATTGCAAGATTATTGATGATAGTGGAAATGAATTAGGAGCCAAGTCTGTTGGTGAGTTACTAATCAAGGGGCCTCAAATTATGAAAGGCTACTGGGGTAATCCCGAGGAAAGTGCAGCAACACTTCAGGATGGATGGTTGCATACAGGAGACCTTGCAACAATGGATGAAGATGGCTATTTCTATATTGTTGGTCGAAAAAAAGAAATGATTATTGTTGGTGGTTTTAATATTTACCCACAGGAAATTGAAGGTGTTTTATATGAATATCCTGAAATTCAAGAAGCTGCAGTTGTGGGAATACCTCATGAAGAGCATGGAGAAATAGTTAAAGCATTTGTCGTTCCGAAAACAGGAATGGAAATTGACCTTGAAGAGCTAAAAGGGTATTGCTATTCAAAACTGACACCATATAAGGTACCAAAGCAAATTGAAATTAGAGATAAGCTTCCGCGTAACACTGTCGGAAAATTATTGAAACGACTTCTTGTCAAAGAAGAATTAGAGAAAGGAGCGGGGAATAATGCCGACTGAAAATATTAATAAAGTAGCCGTTATTGGAGCAGGTACGATGGGAGCACAAATTTCCATGGTATGTGCATTGGCCGGATATTCAGTTGTTCTTCAAGACGTAAGCGCTGACAGCTTAGAAAACGGAAAAGGAATCCTAGAGGAACAAATGATGAAGCGGGTGAAAAAAGGGCGACTAACCTCTGAAAAAGTTAGCGAGGCCTTTAACTTAATTCAGTTCACCACTTCTCTAGAGGATTTAAAAGAGGTCGACTTTGTTGTTGAAGCAATTGTAGAGAAATTAGATATAAAACGAGATTTATTCGCTAAGCTTGATCAAATTACACCGAAGCATGCAATTCTAGCAACAAACAGTTCTACAATTGTCAGCTCAAAACTTGCGGATGCTACGAATCGTCCTGAGCAGGTTTGCAATGTCCATTTCTTTAATCCAGCTCTTGTTATGGAGTTGGTAGAAGTCGTTCGAGGTCCACATACCTCGACTGAAACAGCTGAAACAGCAATGGAGTTTGTTAAATCTATTAATAAATATCCTGTTCTATTAAATAAGGAGATTTCTGGTTTTGTGGCAAATCGAATTCTTGGAAAGTTAATGGATGAAGCTGTTTACTTGCTCGAAAATGGCATTGCAAGCCACGAGGATATTGACATTGTATGTAAAAAAGCATTAAATCACCCAATTGGTCCATTTGCATTAATGGATTTAACAGGACTTGATGTGAATTATCTCGTACGGATGCAACGATACCAAGAGTCAGGTGATGAACGTGATAAACCATCCAAAATTGTTAAAGAGAAGGTTGAAAAAGGAGAATTAGGAAGGAAGACAGGAAAAGGTTTTTATACGTATGAAAATACACCTGCAAAAGTTTAGGAGGGAAATTGATGAATATTTTTGTTTTATTAAAAAGAACGTTTGATACAGAGGAGAAAATTGCAATAGCAAACGGTGCGATTAATGAAGAGGGCGCTGAGTTTATTATCAATCCTTATGATGAATATGCTGTTGAAGAAGCAATTCAAATCCGTGATCAACACGGTGGGGAAGTAACTGTAGTAACCGTAGGAAATGAAGAAGCTGAAAAACAGCTTAGAACAGCATTAGCAATGGGTGCTGATAAGGCTGTCCTCATTAACACGGAAGAGGATGTTGAAGTGAGTGATCAATTCACAACGGCCAAAATTTTAGCGGAGTATTTAAAAGATAAGGAAGCGGATATTATTCTTGCTGGAAATGTAGCGATAGATAATGGTAGCGGGCAAGTTGGTCCACGCGTTGCCGATTTGTTGGATATTCCTTATGTGACCACGATTACGAATTTAGAGATTTCAGGTGAAACGGTAACGGTGGTTCGTGATGTTGAAGGAGATTCAGAAACCATCGAGACTCAATTGCCTGTATTAGTTACAGCTCAGCAGGGCTTAAATGAACCACGTTACCCATCGCTTCCTGGAATTATGAAAGCGAAGAAAAAGCCGCTTGAGGAATTAGAAATAGACGATTTAGATTTAGACGAAGATGATGTGGAAGCAAAAACGAAAGTCGTTGAAATCTTTTTACCACCTAGCAAAGAAGCAGGTCGTGTGCTTGAAGGAGAGTTAAATGAGCAGGTACAAGAATTGGTGAGTTTGCTGCATAAAGAAGCAAAAGTAATTTAAGGGGAGTGCATAAAATGGGAAAAAAAGTAACGGTTTTAGGTGAAGTTCGTGACGGAGCATTAAGAAATGTATCATTTGAAGGAGTTGCGGCAGCAAGAACCATTGCTGAAGATGGTGAAGTGGTTGCTGTTCTGTTGGGGGCAGAAGTTAAAGGGTTGGCAGAAGAACTAATTGCTTCTGGTGCTGACCGTGCAGTTGTAGTAGAGAATGAGAAATTGGCTGAATATACCTCAGATGGCTTTGCTCAGGCGTTTTTGGCAGTGATTGAACAGGAACAGCCGGATGCTATTATTGCTGGACATACCGCACTTGGAAAAGACTTGTCCCCAAAAATTGCGAGTAAATTAGGATCTGGTTTAATTTCAGATGCAGTAAAAGTTGAAGTAGAGGGTGGGAATGTTGTTTTCACACGCCCGATATATTCTGGTAAAGCATTTGAGAAAAAGATTGTAACAGATGGAGTGATTTTTGCAACGATTCGTCCAAATAATATTCAGCCACTAGGGAAAGATGATGCTCGTACTGGGGATGTTTCCGAGCTTACCGTTGAAATTAAGGATTTACGTACAATTGTACGGGAAGTGGCCAAAAAGGCTACTCAAGGGGTAGATTTATCCGAAGCAAAAATAATCGTTGCTGGTGGACGTGGAGTTAAAAGTGAAGACGGCTTCAAACCATTGCAGGAGCTTGCTGATTTGTTAGGAGGAGCAGTGGGTGCTTCTCGTGGAGCTTGCGATGCAGAATATTGTGATTACTCGTTGCAGATTGGTCAAACAGGGAAGGTTGTAACACCAGATTTGTATATTGCTTGTGGAATTTCTGGTGCGATTCAGCATCTTGCCGGGATGTCTAACTCGAAGGTCATCGTAGCGATTAATAAAGATCCAGAAGCGAATATTTTCAATGTGGCAGACTATGGTATTGTCGGTGATTTATTCGAAGTGGTCCCAATGTTAGTTGAAGAATTTAAAAGTTTACTAGTTGAGGCATAAAGTGAAGAGTCCCCGTTGTACGGGGACTTAATTCCGGTTAAAAGAAGGGGACTAGTATGGAAAAAATAAGTGTAATTGGTTCCGGAACAATGGGCCGAGGAATTGTGTATTCGTGTGCAATAGCAGGATTTTCAACTGTTGTGCAGGATATATCTCAAAACTCGTTAGAAACCTGCCGAACCTATATTGATAAACAATTGCATCGAGCTGTTGAAAAAGGCCAATTATCTCAAGAAGAAGCTAAAGCTGCAAAAGATAGAATTCAATATACTACTAGTATAGAGGAAGCTGCTAACGGAACTGATCTAGTGATTGAGGCCGTATTGGAGCTAATGGATTTGAAAATAGAAGTATTTAAGCAATTGGATCAGTTTGCACCTCCTCATGCGATTTTAGCTACAAATACATCTACGATGAGTCCGACAGAAATTGCGGCACAAACGAGCAGACCAGACCGTTGCATCGCCCTCCATTTCTTCAACCCTGTACCAAAGATGAAACTAATTGAAGTGATTTGTGGATTGGAAACGTCGGAAGAAACGATTGATCAATGTTTTGAGTTTGGAAAGTCACTAGGTAAAGAGTGTGTAAAAATCAATGAATATCCAGGTTTTGCGGTTAGTCGGATGAATTGTTTAATCGGAAACGAAGCGATGAATATGGTCATGGAAGGTGTCGGAAGTGTTGAAGACATTGATAAAGCAATTAAACTTGGATTGAACCATCCAATGGGGCCATTAGAACTAGCCGATTTAGTAGGGCTCGATACAAGACTTCGAAATATGGAATATCTCCATAAAACATTAGGAGAGAAATACCGACCATGTCCAATCCTTGTAAAATATGTAAAAGCAGGGAGACTAGGCAAAAAAAGTGGGCGAGGATTTTATAACTACACTGAACAGGGGGAAGCATAATGGATTTTCGCTTAGATGAAGAGATAGAATTTTTGAAAAAGAATGTCCGTGATTTTGTTCAAACAGAAGTAGAAGCTGTTGCGATGCAGATTGAAGAAGAGAATCGAATTCCTCAAAAAATCATTGATATGTCTAAAGAAATGGGTTTATTCGGTTTAAGTATCCCTGAAGAATATGGTGGACTTGGAATTGGAATGGTTGGAAAATGTGCTTTATATGAAGAAATAGGCGCAACACATAATGGATATACGACATTAATTGGTGCCCATACAGGAATTGGAACTGTTGGAATTGTCGAAATGGGGAACGAAGAACAAAAGCGGAAATATCTTCCTGAAATGGCCGCAGGGGAAAAAATTGGAGCATTTGCGTTAACAGAACCTGCTGCAGGATCGAATGCTACGAACTTGAAAACAACCGCTGTACGAAAAGGCGATAAATATATTTTAAATGGGACAAAGCATTATATAACCAATGCAACCGAGGCGGATGTGTTTACTGTTATGGCGGTAACAGACTCTTCTAAAGGTTCTAAAGGAATCACTTCCTTTATCGTGGAAAAAGATTTTCCTGGATTCCATGTTGGGGCTGTTGAAAGAAAAATGGGGTTGAGAGGCTCTCATTCTGCAGAAGTAATTATGGAAGATTGTGAAGTACCAGCTGAAAATGTCTTAGGAGTAGAAGGGCAAGGGTATGTAAATGCTCTTAAAATTTTGGCAAATGGTCGTGCAGGGTTGGCTGCCAGGAACTTAGGCTCTTGTCAAAAACTTCTTGATATGTCTGCTACCTATGCGAATGAAAGAATCCAGTTTGGTGTACCGATCATTGACCATCAAGCGGTGGGGCATATGCTTGCTGAGATGGCTATGGATATTGAAGCACTCCGTTCATTTACGTACCGTGTTGCTTGGATGGTTGACCAAGGAATGAAGGTAATCAAAGAAGCTGCGATGTTGAAATTGTACGGTTCCGAGGTTTATAACCGTGTAGCAGATAAGGCGGTTCAGGTTCACGGCGGAATCGGCTATATTGCTGATTATCCAATTGAGCGTTTCTTCCGCGATGCTCGAATCACAAGAATCTATGAAGGAACTTCCGAAATTCAGAAGAATATTATTGCTGGGCAATTAAAAAAAGAATACGCAATAGATTAATAAGGTAGAAGAGAGGAGCAGTTGGAATGGGAGAAAAAGAAAACATTGTCATTGTTAGTGCTGTACGTACACCAATTGGACGCTACGGCGGTGCTTTTAAGGAAATAAATTCTGGTTTTTTAGCTAGTCATGTTATTAAGGAAGCCGTGAATCGGGCGAATCTTTCAACAGACCTGGTAGACGAGGTAATTATGGGAGAAGTTCGACAAAGTACGGAATCTTCAAACGTTGCTAGAGTTGCGGCATTAAGAGCGGGGATCCCTGAGAGTACACCAGCTTTCACAATCAATCGTTTATGTGCTTCCGGAATGCAAACGATTGCATCTGGTGTTCAACAAGTCCAATCAGGTCAAGCAGAAGTCGTCGTTGCTGGCGGAACAGAGAGTATGAGCTGTTCTCCGGTTTATTTACGCGGGTCCCGCTTTGGAGGGGATCGTGCTCATTTAGTAGATTCAAACACAGAAGCAGGACAACAGCCGAAAGAAATATACGGCGAGAATCTTGGTATGGGAATCACTGCTGAAAACGTGGCTGAAAAGTATCAGATTTCTCGTGAAGATCAAGATCAGTTCGCGATCGAAAGTCAACGTAGAGCAAGTGTAGCGATCCAAGAAGGAAAATTTAAAGAAGAGATTGTTCCATTTGAAGTAAAGAACAGAAAAGGATCTGTTGTGGTTGATACAGATGAACATCCTCGCCCAGATACAACGTTCGAGAAATTAGCAAAATTAAAACCAGCTTTCCGGAAAGACGGGACAGTAACCGCTGGAAATGCGTGTGGACGTAATGATGGAGCATCTGCTGTTGTCCTTATGACAGAGGAAAACGCGAAGGCGAAGGGCTTAAAACCTCTAGCAAGAATAGTCGATTGGGCTGCTGTTGGCGTTTCACCTGAAATCATGGGGATTGGTCCTGTCCCAGCAGTTAAGAAACTACTTGAGAGAACAGGGAAGAGCTTAGACCAAATTGACCTATTCGAGTTAAATGAAGCATTTGCATCCCAGGCATTAGCAGTCATTCGAGAACTTGGACTGAATCAAGAAAAAGTCAATGTAAATGGCGGTGCCATTGCTCTTGGACATCCTGTAGGAGCTACTGGTGCGAGGATTGTTACGACTTTACTATATGAATTAATTCGTCGAAAGCAAAAGTATGGAGTCGCTACTCTATGTGTTGGTGGTGGCCAAGGGATGGCAATAATGATTGAAAATATTTCGGAGTAAGCATCTTTAAGGTCTGAAAAATTGTTAGCTATTTATCTAGGAGAGGGGATGTGTGGAATTGAACTTTGAGAATATAGAAGTAACCCAAAATGGGAAACTTGCTTATGTTGTTATTAATCGACCGCAGCTTAGGAATGCTCTAAATACAGAAACTTTGCAAGAAATTGTGAACGCACTGGACTTGTTAAATCGAGATAATTCTGTAGGTTGTGTTGTTTTTACTGGGAAAGGAGAAAAATCGTTCGCAGCGGGTGCAGATATTGCTCAATTGAAAGAGAAAACCGCATTAGATGTGTTCAAGCCAAACGGAATGCAAGAAGTTTACGATAAAATTGAGATGTTCGAAAAACCA
>Ga0182742_1002752_pt1 | contig 18807 bp, 17 predicted proteins | sample eDN5th37CBELigMG_FD_128880 | JGI IMG/M metagenome (GOLD analysis project Ga0182742, IMG submission 128880) | Enriched Miracle-Growth compost microbial communities from Emeryville, California, USA - eDNA 5th pass 37_C BE-Lig MG (version 2)... ...
AACGGTGGAATATAAAGATGGGAAAGCTGTTGCCGTACGATTAAAAAACAAAGAGAGATACTCTACGTCTGCGATTATTTTGGCAGTTGGAGGGAAATCGGTTCCTCATACAGGTTCTACAGGAGATGGCTATGTTTGGGCGGAAAAGGCAGGTCATACCATCACAGAGCTATTTCCAACTGAAGTTCCTATTACTTCAAATGAATCTTTCATTCAGTCAAAGGAGCTTCAAGGATTATCATTGCGCGGAGTCGGGCTTAGTGTGTTGAACCCAAAGGGTAAGCCTCTCATCACCCATGAGATGGACATGATTTTCACTCACTTTGGGATTAGTGGCCCGGCAGTACTTCGTTGCAGCCAATACGTGGTGAAGGCGATGAAAAAGTGGAACCTTAAAGAAGTCGTAATGAGTATTGATGCTCTTCCCGGTAAAAAAGAGGAGCCGCTATTCCAAGAAATCATTGCGATGGTGAAGGCTGATCCAAAGAAAAGTGTAAAAAATATACTTAAGGGCTATTTACCCGAACGCTATTTATTGTTTTTATTACAAGTTGCTGACATCGATGCAAACGAACAGGGTGGAGTCATTTCCCATGATAAGCTACGAAACTTTGTGAAAGCTTGCAAACAGTTTCAATTTAAGGTAAATGGAACTCTTTCCCTAGAAAAAGCCTTTGTGACAGGTGGCGGAGTGTCTGTGAAAGAGGTTGAACCACAAACTATGGCATCTAAGTTTGTTAATGGATTGTATTTTTGTGGAGAGATATTGGATATCCACGGATATACTGGCGGTTATAATATTACTTCTGCCCTTGTGACAGGACGATTAGCTGGAGTCAACAGTGCGGAATATGCCTTGAGTCAAGCCTGAGGATCTCTACTTCCTCAGGCTTTATATATGATCATCGCTGTAAAACAGTAAATTTGCTCATCCACGTCCTCTGGTAAGGCAGCAATATTATATTTAATATCAACTAGTTTTTGTTCATCCACCTTTTCGAGAAAACGATTCATTTTCTTTTCAAGGTCTTTTTCATGCTCCTCATCAAACAGTTTTACTTGAATCATGGATCCTCACTCCTTTTTATCAAGGAGTATTAACAAAATTCAGACATTTTAAAAGCATTAAAAAAGCCTAGTTTCCTAGGCCCCATTACATTATTCTACTTTTCCAGTCCATTTCATCATGCCGCCGACCATATTTACTACATTATAGCCGTGATCATGCAAGAAATAACACACATTTTCACTTCTTCCGCCTGAACGGCAAATAAATATGTATTCTGTATCTTGATCTAATTCGTCTAAACGCATTGGGATCTCGCCCATTTTAATATGCTTTGCACCTGGAATCATTCCAGCCGCTACCTCTTCATCCTCACGTACGTCGATCAGTTCTAACTTTTCCCCTTTTTCTAGCTTTTCTTGTAACTCTGCAGTTGTAATTTCTTTTACCATCCAACATTACCCCTTTTAATTTTTCTTCTATCGTACACGACTTGCTCGGTACATTTCAATCTTTCTATTTTAGAAAAAGAGCACCTGCCCGAAAACAGGTGCTCAAATCAAACATTATTAATTAGCAACAATATTCACTAGCTTTCCTGGAACAGCAATCACTTTGCGAACAGTCTTACCATCAATTTGCTCTTTAACGACTGTATCATCCATAGCAATTTGCTCAAGTGCTTCTTTATTTGCATCAGACGGAACCATAAGCTTCGCCTTCACCTTACCATTAATTTGAACAACAATTTCTACTTCATCATCAACCAGCTTCGCTTCATCAAATGCTGGCCACGCTTCGTAAGAGATGCTTTCGTTATGACCTAGCTTTGACCAAAGCTCTTCAGCGATATGTGGACAAATCGGGGCAAGCAATTTCACAAAGCCCTCCACATAATCTTTTGGTAGCACTGGTGTTTTATAAGCATCGTTAATAAATACCATTAACTGAGAAATCGCCGTATTAAAGCGTAATCCTTCAAAGTCCTCTGTCACCTTTTTCACCGTTTGGTGATAGACCTTCTCAAGACTAGAAGAATCAACCGTTTGAACCTTCTCTGAAATTCCACCATTTTCATCCACTAGTAAGCGCCAAATACGGTCTAAGAATCGACGTGAACCGTCTAATCCTTGTGTCGACCATGCAATTGAAGCTTCAAGTGGTCCCATGAACATTTCGTACAAGCGAAGAGTATCCGCACCATGAGTTCCAACGATTTCATCAGGGTTTACGACATTTCCTTTTGATTTACTCATTTTTTCATTGTTTTCCCCTAGAATCATCCCTTGGTTAAACAATTTTTGGAAAGGTTCCTTCGTGCTTACTACACCGATATCATACAAAAACTTATGCCAGAATCGTGCATAAAGCAAGTGAAGAACCGCATGCTCTGCTCCACCGATATAAATATCCACTGGAAGCCACTCTTTTAATTTTTCTGGATCTGCTAATGCTTGATCATTCTTCGGATCAATATAACGTAAGTAATACCAGCAGCTACCTGCCCATTGTGGCATCGTATTTGTTTCACGACGTCCCTTTTTCCCTGTTACAGGGTCAACTACATTTACCCAGTCTTCGATATTCGCAAGTGGCGATTCGCCTGTTCCAGATGGACGAATTTCGGTCGTTTTTGGCAACACTAATGGAAGCTCTGAATCAGGAACAGCTGTCATTGTGCCATCTTCCCAGTGAATGACTGGAATTGGCTCTCCCCAATAACGTTGACGGCTAAATAACCAATCGCGTAAACGGTAAGTAACCTTCTTCGTTCCAATTTCTTTTTCCTCTAACCAAACAATCATACGAGAAATCGCTTCTTCTTTGTTCATACCATTTAAGAAGTCAGAGTTTACATGCTCACCATCACCTGTGTAAGCTTCCTTCGAAACATCTCCACCTGCAACGACTTCGACAATTGGCAATTCGAATTTCTTAGCAAATTCGTAGTCTCGCTCATCGTGACCTGGTACGGCCATGATCGCTCCTGTTCCATAGCTGACAAGTACATAATCAGCAATCCAGATTGGCATTTTTGCTCCGTTAACTGGATTAATTGCATAAGCACCTGTAAACACACCTGTTTTGTCTTTAGCTAAATCGGTACGCTCCAAATCACTCTTACTTTTGATCTGTTCAATATAGGATTGAACCGCATCACGCTGGTCATCTGTCGTAATACTCTCAACCAATGCATGCTCTGGTGCTAATACCGCATACGTTGCACCGAATAATGTATCAGGTCTTGTTGTAAAGACCGTGAACTGCCCGTCATTACCTTCAATATTAAAAGTAATCTCGGCACCTTCAGAACGACCAATCCAATTTCGTTGCATATCCTTTAAGCTCTCTGGCCAGTCAAGTTCTTCTAAGTCCTCTAGTAAACGATCCGCATACGCAGTGATTTTTAATACCCACTGCTTCATTGGACGGCGTTCAACGGGATGACTACCACGTTCACTTTTTCCATCAATGACTTCTTCATTTGATAAAACCGTTCCTAGTGCTGGACACCAGTTAACGGCTACCTCATCAATATAGGCTAGGCCTTTTTCAAACAATTTCAAGAAAATCCATTGTGTCCATTTATAATATTCGGGATCTGTAGTATTCACTTCGCGATCCCAATCGTATGAGAAACCTAATGCCTTGATTTGGCGCTTAAATGTGGCAATATTTAATGCCGTGAATTCCGCAGGATCATTCCCTGTGTCTAATGCGTATTGCTCAGCCGGAAGACCGAACGCATCCCATCCCATCGGGTGTAACACATTATAACCTTGCGCACGCTTCATACGTGATAAAATATCTGTTGCTGTGTACCCTTCTGGATGCCCTACATGCAGTCCAGCTCCAGATGGATATGGAAACATATCTAACGCATAAAATTTGCGTTTACCTTTTTCTTCACTTGTTTGAAACGTCTTGTTAGCATCCCAAAAGCTTTGCCACTTTTTTTCAATTTCTTGATGATTAAAGCTCACTTTTAATTCCTCCTAAAAATACTTGTTTAAACGCAAAAAATCCCGTCCCTATAAAAAGGGACGAGAGGATTATGTAGAATCTCCCGCGGTACCACCCACATTAGTGCACAAGTCACTCGCTTCATTATCCTTAACGCGGAATACGGCAAGCATTACTTTCTTTCACACTTGCGACTCAAAGGCGAGTTCATGGACACCTGGTTGACTTTCACCATCCGTCAACTCTCTACTTTCAGGTATTTCTCACTACTACTCCTTATCATGGTCACCACATATTTAAGTATGATGCTATTGTAGTGTATTTTCTAGCTCGATGCAAGTTGTGTTTTGTAGCATATGATGATAAGAAGTAGAGTGTGTGTATTTTTTTATTGAACCGTATAGCCTGCGTCAATAACGACCGCTTGACCAGTAATCCCTTTTGCTGCTTCACTTGCTAGAAAAATCGCGTAACTCGCAATCTCGTCAACTGATAACAAGCGTTTTTGTGGGACGAGAGGGTAGAGAACATCCTCAAGAACTCTTTCAAGTTCCACCCCTCTAGTCTTGGCTAAATCTGCTAGCTGATTACGTACCAGTGGAGTATCTACGTAACCAGGGCAAAGAGCATTCACCGTAATTCCATGGGCTGCTGCTTCAAGGGCTGTTACTTTCGTTAACCCAATCACTCCATGCTTCGCACTATTATAAGCGGCTTTACCAGCGAACCCAACCAACCCGTTAATAGATGCCATATTAATGATTCTCCCGAAGCCTTGTTTTTTCATATGAGGCAACACATGCTTTGTTAACATAAATGGTGCCGTTAACATTACTTTTATCAACAGCTCAAATCTTTCTGTAGGAAAATCCTCAATATATGATACATGTTGAAGTCCTGCATTATTGATTAATACATCAATGGATCCTAAATGAGAAATCACATGGTCAATGGCAGCAATAATTTCATCTTCTTTTGTTACATCACATTTGATTCCTATTGCCTCATACCCTAGTCTTCGAAGCTCGTTTGCTGAGGCGATAACCACCTCTTCATTAACATCCGTTAAGACAATCTTTGCACCTTGCTCAGCAAACTTTCTACTAATCTCATACCCTATCCCCTGAGCCGCTCCCGTCACAAAAACAATTGATTGGTCCTTCATAAGAAACTCCTTTCTAGATTCCTACCCCTAAAGAGAACAAAATAATCGCCAGAATTACACCTAATGCAGGTACGATGACGGTTACTGCACCAACTGGATTGTAGGCATCCATATGACTTTCCCCACAAATGGCCCTTACAGTGGTGACCACATATCCGTTATGAGGGAGAGAGTCCAATGCTCCAGATGAAATAGCTACAACACGGTGGAGTGCTTCCGGATTAACTCCCATATCCATATAATGAGGCGCAAGTAATGGTAAGGCAATCGCTTGACCACCAGAAGCTGAACCGGTCATACCAGCAATGACACTTACGGCTATCGCACCGCCAATAAGAGGGCTTCCTGGAATGCTCGTCATAAAGTCAACAGCGACTCCAAATGCAGGAACGGCCTTTGCTACCCCACCAAATCCAACAACAGCAGCTGTATTTCCTATTGCAATTAATGCTCCAAGAGTCCCTTCTGAAACTGCACTCCAAAAGTTCTTAAAATACTTGCGGTTAAGGGCATACGTCGCGATCACACCGCCCAAAAGAGCAATGATTAGCGCCGATTGCTTTAAGGAATCATGGAAAATAAATGAAATCGCAAGAACCACAATTAACGGTAAAACACCCATTAACGGATTTGGAAGCTCTCTTTCTTCATTAACCGGATCACCATCACGTTCAACAAAGTGCTCCCCTTTTTCTACCGCTTTTGAAATCATGCGCTTTAGCCACCAATAACCAAAAATCATCATAAATATGGCAACAATTAAGCTAACTTCCCAACCCGCATATGGAGAAGTATTCAAATAATCAATTGGAATCCAGTTTTGGATTTCTGGTGAGCCTGCAGAGGTCATCGTAAAGGTAACCGATCCAAAGGCTAATGCTGCAGGGATGAAACGTCGTGGCAAGTTCGCTTGTTTAAACAAACTAAGTGCCATCGGATAGACAGAAAAGGCCACAACGAACAAACTTACTCCTCCATACGTTAACACCGCACAGGCTGCAACAATGGCAAGAATGGCATACTTCATTCCAAGCTTCTCAACAATCAACCTGGAAACCGAATCAGCTGCCCCGCTGTCCTCCATAACTTTTCCAAAGATAGCCCCTAATAGGAACATTAAATACCATGCAGTGACAAAGCTAGAAAAACCAGACATATAGTTTCCAACAAGGTTCGCTTCCCCTTCTGCTACAAGTTGTGGAAACAATGGCATTCCATTAAGAACAGCAACGAACAATGCTGATAATGGACCTGCGACAAGTAAATTCATTCCTCGCATCGTTAAGAAAATTAATAAGGCCAAACCACCAATTAAACCAATCATACTTAGCATCTTATTTCCCCCTTTGTTGTGGAACTGAATTGCAAACGGTTACACTTTTTTTGTTACATCCTCCCTTCCCTTTTCTTTATGCAAGGAGCGTGCCAATCTGATAATCCTCATTGTGATGTGATTTTTATGACTATTTGTTGAACATTTATTCCGGATTTCCGGACTGAACCGTCTGTTAGATCTCAAAAATGATAGAATAGATTTCCAAAAAAACATGTCCTTTACGTGAAAGGGGGTTAATAAAATCATAGATAGAAAGAAGTCCGGAAATCTGGAACACATTCCGGATTCCTGGACTATTCTAGCCCATATTTTTTTAGTTTTTCATACATGGTTGATTTACTAATGCCTAGTGCTTTAGCTGCCAAAAGCTTATCATGATTATACTTTACTAAGCTCTGCTGAAGAACTCTTCGCTCGGTTTCGTCCAATATTTCCTTCAGTTTCCTTTTTCCAAGTGGGTAAACAGAAGAGTCATGAATATAATCTGGCAAAGACTCCACTGTGATGATTTCTCCATTTGTTAAGTGAATGGCCGCCTCCATCACATTTTCTAGCTCACGAATATTTCCTGGCCAACTATACGTTTGAAGCAACTCAGAAACGTCTTCACTCACTCCATGTATTCTTTTCCCACTTTTTCTTGTAATCTTATTAATGAAATAATCTAGTAAGATAGGAATATCTTCCATTCTTTCACGTAAAGAGGGGATCTGAAAGGGAACGACATTAATCCGATAAAAGAGATCTTCCCGAAATCGTTTTTCCTCCATCATTTTTTCTAAAGGGCGGTTAGTCGCTGCTATAATCCGAACATCTACGTTCATTGGCTTTAGTGCTCCAACACTCTCAATTTCTCCTTCCTGAAGTGCACGAAGCAACTTCACCTGCATATTTAATGGCATATCGCCCACTTCGTCTAAGAAGAGCGTTCCTCCATCCGCTAGATGAAACTTTCCTTTTTTTCCCCCTTTTTTTGCCCCAGTAAACGCACCCTCCTCATATCCAAAAAGTTCAGATTCTAATAGATGCTCTGGAATCGCTGCACAGTTGATCTTAACGAATGGCTGATGACTTCGATTGCTCAACTGATGAATGCTGTGCGCAAAAAGCTCTTTTCCCGTACCACTTTCTCCGCGAATTAGAATCGAAATATCACTCGCTGCAATCATCTTAACCTTTTCTTTTAAGCTGACAATTTGCTTTGAAGTTCCAAGAATATCGTCTAACGAATATTTCACACTTCGATCAAGATCTTGTATGTAACTTTGCATCTTTGACAGCAAGCTCTTAACATGAGAGTTCATCTTCATCCATGCTTGTGTATCCCGAAAGAAAACAGTTCCAAATGCACCGATCACTTCCCCTTTTGAAAAAATAGGGATACGATTAGCAATCATATAATTGCCTTTAATATACTGAAGATCTGCAATCTCTTCCTTACCTGTACTCGCTACAATATGCATTCTCGAATTCTCTATAACCTTTGACACATGAACCCCGATTACTTCGTCTCTGATCACACCAAGAAACTCACAATAATTTTTATTTATATAAGTAATTAAGCCTTCTCTATCAACAACCACTAACCACTCAAATGCGTTTTCAACAATCGTTTCAATCGTATCCACAGAAAGCTTTGACAAAGCATGAATCATTAGATGGCTCCTCCCGCTTTTTATTCCATTATCATACTTTTCAGAGAATGGTGTAAAGCAGAAAAAAACTGATTGATTGTCTCAATCAGTTCCCACCTAATCAGTGACTACTCCTCTTTAATTTCAAAAACTAGCTAAATAAAAAGCTAGTTCCTTACGCTTGTTTGTATTGCATCTTTCTAGTTTGAAGATTTCGATCATATAGGAATGTGGTTATGATGGAGATCACAAATAAGGTGATTAAGAATAATAACATCATCTGATGGCCATATAAGTCTACGAGTACTCCTCCCAATAATGGACCGATCATTCTGCCACCTGTTGCCGTACTATTGACGATTCCCTGATAAAATCCCTCTCTTCCCTTTGGTGCTAATTTGTCTGCAATGGTCGGAACCGCGGGCCATACGAGCATCTCACCAACCGTTAAAATAACCATTGCCGTCAGGAATCCAGAAAATTCATTCGCTATAGAAGCAACGGCAAATGACAGAATAAAGATAAGAATACCTGCGATAATTTGCCCTTTGATGTGATGAGCAAATGGTTTCAATATTTTATTAATGATTGGCTGAGCAATAACAATCAACGCACCGTTTATGGTCCATAATACACTGTATTGCTTCAATGTTATTCCAAGCTCCTGTGTGTGTGAGGCAATGGTAGACTGCCACTGTACATAACCAACCCAGCATAACAAATACCCGATACATAAAATCAATAAAGCATATAGCTTTGCATGGCTTTTCACTGACGTAGATTGTTCTATAATATTGGTTTGCTTACCACCAGTATTCCTTGATTGTATTCCACGATAACCAAACACCGCTATGAATAAAAAGAGGATATACATTAGCGTATTGGCGACAAAAATCCATTGAAAGGAGTAAGATGCAACAAGACCGCCTAGTGCAGCACCAATAGCAACCCCTAAATTTTGGGCAACGTAAATAGCATTAAAGGCACTTCTTCCGCCTTTCTTCCATACCGTTCCTGCCATTGCGTACATAGAAGGAAAAACGATTCCAGAACCAAAACCAATGATCGTTAAAAACACAACATACTTGGGCCACCCATGCCAAAAGGTCAGGCCAAGCAGTGCAACCACAGTAATGCCGATGCCTAGTAAAATGGCTTTATAACCACCAATCTTATCAAATAGAGCTCCACCAAATAAATTACCCGCTACACTGGCACCAGCGTTCAACATAAGAACAAACCCAGCGACTGTCAATGATTTTCCTAAGTGCTCATGGATGTAAATCGTGTTTAAAGGCCATAAAAAAGAAGAGCCGGTTACATTCACCGCCATCCCTATAATTAGTAACCATAGAGCTCTAGGCATGAAAAAACGCCCCTTTTCTTTGTTAGAAGTTTTTACAATTTCGAGTCTAGAAATAATTTTAGTTGGTTCAAAAGGAAACATCAATCATTTTCTATTGACAAAAAGAGAGTAAAAATATTCAATCAATTCGATTAGTTTATTTTCAAAAAAGTGTGTTTATAGCAAACAATGTTTTAGAAAAGTGCCTAACAAAAAGATAAGAGTCCCAACGACTGTGGGACTCTTATCTGCTTAAGAGCTTTGCTCCGGTTCTGGATGAAACTTAGATTTCACAGGCTGGCCGCCTTTGTTTTCATACTTCTTTTTTGAAGCTTTAACCTGATCGAAATCAGATCCAAGCTCTACGTCTTGATTATTGATTCCATTTCTTGTTTTTTGCTCAGGGTTGTTTTGTTTCGAACGCTTTTTCATCCTTCTCCCCCTATCGATCAAGTAGCGTCATTTGGTTTTGGAGTTGTTGAATTTGCAGCCTCATACGGTGTAAGTCTTCTCGCTGTACCTCATTTGCACTTAATGCCATTTTCGCGACATCATTGTAAGCTTCCTCTAGTTCTTTCATAGCAATATCAAGATTCTCATCGTTATAATGATCCTGTCTACTGCTTATGATATACTGCGTCTCGGCATTTCGGAGAACCGCATTACATTTTTCAAAGAGGTTATTCATGGATTCATGAGTTGCCATTCTTAAAGCCCCCCTATTCTTATGACAAGAAGCAATATGCTTCATATGTAGTTTGTGCAAGTACTCCTTTTCTTACAACTTCTCTCTAGTGGCAGAACTCACCAATCGTTTTATCCAGTTGGTTGTCACCTCTTTTTCTGATAAAATGAGGAGACTTTGATTATAAGGAGACTACGTAGGTGAGTAAGTTGCATCCTTTTTTATTCGCATCAGATAATAAACGATACCATACTTGGAATTACCACTTAAGACAAACTTTTGGACATAAGGTTTTTAAAGTCGCACTTGATGGTGGATTTGATTGTCCGAACCGAGACGGTACGGTTGCTTATGGGGGCTGTACCTTTTGTAGTGCGGCAGGCTCAGGAGATTTCGCAGGAAATAGAGTAGATGATTTAACGACCCAGTTCCAAAATATAAAGGAAAAAATGCACTCAAAATGGAAAGATGGTAAATATATGGCGTATTTTCAAGCTTATACGAATACGCACGGACCCATTGAAGAATTAAAAGAGAAATTCGAAAGCGTCCTTTCCCAAGAAGGTGTGGTAGGTATATCAATAGCAACAAGACCGGATTGTCTACCTGATGAAGTTGTTGAATATTTAGCCGAACTGAATAAGAGAACTTATTTATGGGTAGAGCTTGGTCTTCAAACCGTTCATGAACGAACTGCCCTATTGATCAACAGAGCTCACGATTACCAATGTTATGTTGAAGGAGTAAACAAGCTTCGCAAGCATAATATTCGAATTTGCTCACATATTATTAATGGATTGCCACTTGAGTCCTATGACATGATGATGACAACTGCAAAAGAAGTGGCAAAGCTGGATGTTCAAGGAATAAAGATTCATTTATTACACCTTTTAAAGGGAACACCTATGGTGAAACAATATGAGAAGGGCAAATTAGAGTTTCTTTCTTTAGAAAACTACGTAAGCTTAGTATGTGACCAATTAGAAATTTTACCACCTGAAATGATTGTCCATCGAATTACCGGGGATGGACCGATTGATTTAATGATTGGGCCGATGTGGAGCGTGAATAAGTGGGAAGTCTTAAATTCAATTGACGCTGAACTCAAAAGAAGAGACAGCTGGCAAGGGAAGTTCTATCGCGTGGAGGCCACCAGCTTATGAAGCTAGAAAGAATTTTACCCTTTGCTAGAAACTTACTTGAAAAAGCATTTCTCCCGGATACCGTTGCAGTTGATGCCACTCTAGGAAATGGGCATGATACTTATTTTTTAGCAAAGCTCGCAAGCGGCACAGGACATGTATATGGTTTTGATATTCAAGAACAAGCAATTCAAGCGACAAAAGAACGCCTGACCGAGGAAAACCTTTCAAATCGTGTCACCCTTATCCATCGTGGACATGAAGAATTGAAAAACTCTATTCCGGAATCAACAAAAGGCCAGATAACAGCAGCAATCTTCAACTTAGGCTACCTTCCTGGTGGGGACAAGAGCATTGTGACAAAACCAGAAACTACGATCTCTGCCATTGAACAGCTTTTGGACCTTTTAGCTGTCGAGGGGATCATTGTCCTTGTTATTTATCATGGGCATGATGAAGGAGCGATAGAACGAGATGAACTTTTGCAATATGTGAAAGGGTTGGACCAGCAAAAAGCTCATGTCCTTCGTTATCAGTTTGAAAATCAGAAAAACAATGCCCCCTTTATCATTGCTATTGAAAAACGCTCATAAAAAAACAGTCTGAAATTTGATTTCAGACTGTTTTACTGTGTACGCGCTCGGAAAATATTCCATTTTTGCACGGAGCGATACAGCCGACCATTGATATAAAAGAATAACCCAATTGGACCTGAATTCCATATCATTGTTCGTGAAAGCTTTCTTACACCTTTTTGGTTACGTACTTTATCATCTGATAAATAAATACCTAATAAACCACGGTTAATCAACTGATGAAACCTTTTATATGGGAGATTTTCAATGTGTCGATCCGCTTCATTTACAAAATGATTGAGTCGTTCGAACAGCGCTTTTTCATCTTTATAATAAAAGCAGAAATTAAGATCTCCACCATCTAAATCCTCTTCCTGGTCAATAAAGTAATCCAGAAGAATATGTAATCCTTGCACATAAGGGAAATAACCTTCCCGTATGGAATCCGCATGATGATGAGTAAATCCTTTGCTCATAGCAAATGAAACAAGGCAGAAGATTCCTAATGTAGAACCCGAGCAAGCAGAAAATTCATACCATTCCATTTCAGGGATTTTGCTTCTATGCTTACCAAACCAATTTTTCAGTCGGGGAATTCGTTCGTCTTGTTGAACATGCTTATGGATTTGTAGATCACAATAATAATGGCATAACTCAAGCAAGTGTTCTCGAATCATTTCGTATTTATCTACCCCTGCAAGCACCTCCTGACAGGTTGCCACGAGGTCATGTAAATATCCTCCATCATCTTGGTCTTCTCGATGCTCATAATAATCTTTCTGCTCCTTCCCAACGGTAAGAGCATGTTCCATTGATTCATGCAATGTGGCAAAATCGATCGGATCAAGAGAAGTACTCCGGTCACATAAATTGTCTAAATAATCACTAATCGTCTGATAAGCAACGATAAAGCGAATCGCTTCTTCATAGCGATCCATTCCCATTAAAGAAAGAATTCCACCGCCTTCACAATGAAACGTTTTGTGTTCAATGCTAGCTAGTGCTTGCTTTCGAAGCTCTGGATTCGGAATTTCTTCCGCTCGTGCCTTCCAACCCCTCAGTTCTCGATGAACAGCAGGTAGAACCTTCCTATACACTTCTGTCATTAAGCTGATGGGCATTGTTGGAACACTCATTCATTTCACCTCACTCACACAATATATCCTAGTCCCTTTAACTGACCTTCTACGAAATCTTTTACATATAAAAATACTTCTTCCCGTTCTGGTTCATTAAACACTTCATGATAGCATTTAGGCCATTCCTTGAAACGTTTTTCCGATAATGGGACGGAGTTAAACCAAGTTCTTACCTTCTCTTTATCTACGATCCTGTCATCCCCACTTTGAACGACCAATAATGGGGTGTCCTGAGTTCTTTTAATCATTGCGAATGCATTCTTCATCGCTTCTTCTAGCTCACGATACCAGCGTACGGATATCTTTTTTACATATAAAGTGTCTTTAAGATCCAATTCTCTTACATCTTCATTTCTCGTCACCATGTCCAAAGAAATTCCTGAAGAAACTCGCAAAGCAGGGAACACTTTATTTAAGATAAAGGTTGCCGCGTGTAAGATAGGAGAAGGCTTGTTCACTAGACCTAAGCAAGGAGACGAAAGAATAACGCCAGCTACATTTAATCGCTCTTTTTGTAAAAGCCTTAGTGTAATTAGTCCACCCATGCTGTGACCAATTAAGAATACAGGCAAATCAAATTGATACGATGCATCAATCCACTTTTTCACTTCAGTCACGTATTCTTCAAAAGAATCGATATGCCCTCTTCTTGATCTTGTCGTTAATCCATGACCTGGCAGATCACCCATGACGACATGAAAGCCCGCATTTCTCCACTGTTCTATGAGCCAACCGTATCTTCTATGATGCTCCATCGCCCCATGAACGATCACAATAACTGCTCTAGCAGTCCCTTCTGCTTCCCATTTCCACATATGTATTGCTCCTTCTAAAAAAGTATAAGAAAATATGATATAAATTCGTTATAGTAAATATATATGATTACTTAAAGGAGGATGTATATGATTTATCCTTATTATGATAAAACCCCGAGAATTGCCAAAAGTGCGTACCTTGCCGAATATTCGACTGTAACTGGAGATGTTGTCATTGGTGAACATACAAGCATATGGTTCGGCACGGTTATCCGCGGAGATGTTGCCCCAACTATTATAGGGGACCGCGTGAACATTCAGGATAACTCTATTTTACACCAAAGTCCAAATAATCCGCTCATAATTGAAGACGAAGTCACGATCGGTCACCAAGTGATTTTGCATAGCTGCATCATTCGAAAGAAAGCTTTAGTTGGAATGGGTTCTATTATACTAGATCAGGCAGAAATTGGCGAAGGTGCATTCATTGGAGCCGGAAGTTTAGTTCCTCAAGGAAAGAAAATTCCACCGAACACACTTGCATTCGGTCGCCCAGCCAAGGTCATTCGCGAGTTGACTGAGGAAGATATTAAGGATCGTGACCGAATCATGAACCAGTACGTAGAAAAAGGCCAATACTATAAATCGATACAAAAATAAGAATTTTCTTAGAAAAAGTATCTTGAAACTAGAGGAAATATGCCGATATAATTAATAATAAAATGCTTAACTACATGTTGTATCGGTGGTGCCAATGATTACACTAATCATATTAATAGGAATTTTAATTTTCATACTATTTATATTTTCACGTTTCATAAAGAGAAGCGCTTCTCTTAAAACTTCTTTTTCTATAATTGGAGTGGTTTTACTAGGGTTCTTCACCTTAGCACAAACACCACATATTGCGGAGGCTGTAGGTCGAATGAAAACCTGGGTACAAGCCCCTCTACATTCGACGAACACTTTTATCGATGATCAAGTCGACCTTAAGATTATTCCGCTAGAGCAAACCGTTCTCTTAGATGCACCAGTCATCAACCAACTTCCTGAACTTCCACGGGGCTGTGAAGTTACAAGTTTAGCCATGCTATTACAATACGCAAATATTTCAGTAGATAAGATGACGCTTGCTGAAGAAATCAAAAAAGACACTACGGCCTACAAGGTCTCCGGTGGAAAAATTTACTACGGCCATCCTAATGACGGATTTGTCGGGAGCATGTATACAAAAGAATTACCTGGTTTAGGTGTGTACCATCAACCGATTAAAGAACTGGCTGAAAAATATTTACCCGGACAAATTAAAGATTTAACCGGTTCACCTTTTAATACATTAAAGATACACCTTTCTGACAAACGTCCGGTTTGGGTGATCACCAATACCTCTTATAAAAAGTTGTCTTCTAACGAATTTGTGACCTGGCATACTCCAAGTGGGGTTATTGAGATTACCTTCAAAGAACACTCTGTTTTATTAACAGGCTATGATAAAGATTATGTTTACTTTAACGATCCATTAACAGGAGAAAAAAACAAAAAAGCACCCATCATGGATTTTGAAGAATCCTGGGTGCAAATGGGGAGTCAGGCAATTACCTACCTCCCTCGCTAATTAGCTTTGTAATACTTTTTCCGCTAGGTATTCCTTCTCGAAGGAATACTTTTTTTCTACATACACCTGATGCCATACCATAAACATGAGCACCGTCCAAATCTTTCTGCTATTATCTGCTTTTCCTTGCCAGTGATCCTCAAGCAATTGCAGCACATACTTCTTATTTAATAAATAATCTGTATCACTTTCTCTAATAATCGTCTTCGCCCACTCGTTCATCTCAGCCTTTAACCAGTGACGAATAGGAACAGGAAAGCCCAGCTTTTTACGATTAAGAACATGTTCAGGAACAATTCCTTCTGCTGCTTTTCTAAGTACATACTTCGTTGTTCCGTTCGCTGTTTTTAAACTTGTTGGAATTTTAGAAGCAACTTCAAAAACGGCTTTATCTAAAAATGGGACACGAAGCTCTAACGAATGAGCCATGGTCATTTTGTCAGCCTTTAATAAAATATCTCCACGCATCCATGTGTGAATATCAATATACTGCATACGGTCAACTGGATCGTAGCCTTCACTTTCTTTATATAGAGGCTTTGTGATATTAGTGAAATCTAAACCTTTGTTATACGTGTTTAAAAGGTCACTCTTTTCCAACTCACTAAACATCTTTGCATTTCCGATATAGCGTTCTTCTAAAGGAGTCAAACCACGTTCAAGAAAGCTTTTCCCACGCATACCTTCTGGCATCATTTTCGCTAGCAAACGTAAAAACGCTTTTCCAACCTGTGGAATTTTATTAAACACCTCTAGACTCTGAGGCTCTCTATAAATATTGTAGCCACCAAATAGCTCATCTGCACCTTCTCCAGATAGAACCACTGTCACGTGCTTACGAGCTTCACGTGCGACAAAATATAAGGGAACACATGCAGGGTCAGCAAGTGGATCGTCCATATGCCACATAATCTTCGGCACTTCATTCATATACTCTTCTGGAGTAATGATATAGCTAATATTTTCTACTCCCAGCTTATCAGCCGTTTCCTTAGCAACGTCAATTTCACTAAACCCATTATGATCAAAACCTACAGAAAATGTCTTAATCGCCGGATGGAATTCTTTTGCAATGGAAGCAATGATCGAAGAGTCAATTCCACCGGAAAGGAAAGAACCAACTGGCACATCACTTCTCATATGAATTTTGACAGAATCAAAAAGAACATCTTTTATTTCCTTTACAAAATCACTCTCTGACTTTCTAACTGGGTGGAAATGAGCCTTCCAATATCGCTTGATTTCCATTTCAGATCCCATTTTCTTTGTAAAGTAGTGTCCTGGTTCTAATTTTGAAATACCTTCTGACATCGTATAAGGCTCGGGAACAAACTGATACGTTAAGTAATACTGTAAAGAATCATAGTTCAATACATCATTTTGTAGAGCAAGTAAAATACTCTTTTTCTCCGATGCAAAGAATGTCTTTTCGCCGTCATCAAAATAGAAGAAAGGCTTAATTCCGAATGGATCACGTGCTCCATAAAGCGTCTTCTCAACCTTATCCCAAATAACAAAAGCAAACATTCCACGAAGCTTCTCAACAGCTTTTTCCTTCAGATGGCTATACAAAGCAATAATTACTTCTGTATCAGAGCTTGTTGCAAAGGTGATTCCTTCTGCCAAAAGCTCTTCTCTTAATTCAACATAGTTATAGATTTCACCGTTAAAAATAATCCAGTATCTTTCGTTTTCAAAATGAAGGGGTTGATGCCCACTTTCTATATCAATAATACTTAAACGACGAAACCCAAATTGAACATGAGAATCGTAGAAATATCCATCATCATCAGGTCCGCGATGCGTAATCACATTATTCATATTTTCAAATTGTTGTTTTTGTCCATCACTAAACACTTGCGATTTGTCATGAACACATCCAATAAAACCACACATGTATGTAACTCACCTACTCCGTTCTTACGAGTTTAATCTTCCATTCAGAAAGAATACCTATTAATACTACCACTAAAATTATCGAATCGCACTGTCAAATTGACCATTTCCTAAAAATTCAAGCTTACTACCCATTGTTTACATCCCTTTTTGCTTCTAAACCACCATACCCTTATAGACGAAAAGAAAAACCGGGAGTTACAAATTTTCTGTAACTCCCGGCTGTTTTTACTATTAAAATTATCTTTCAAGTGCTTCCTTACGAAGCGTGTCAGCTTTATCTGTACGCTCCCATGGAAGATCTACATCTGTACGGCCAAAGTGACCATAAGCAGCAGTTTGCTTATAGATAGGACGTCTTAAATCAAGCATTTTAATGATTCCAGCTGGACGAAGATCGAAGTTATTACGAACTACTTCAATAAGAACTTCTTCACTTACTTCGCTGGTTCCAAAAGTATCAATAGAGATAGATACTGGATGTGCAACACCGATTGCGTAGGCAAGCTGTACTTCCACTTTATCGGCTAGACCTGCAGCAACAAGATTCTTTGCTACATAACGAGCAGCATAAGCAGCTGAACGGTCAACTTTTGTAGGATCCTTACCAGAGAATGCACCGCCACCGTGACGAGCATAACCACCGTACGTATCAACAATAATCTTACGTCCTGTTAATCCAGCATCACCTTGTGGTCCACCGATAACGAAACGACCAGTTGGGTTAATGAAATACTTTGTATTTTCATCAATTAACTCTTCTGGTACAACAGGATTAATAACATACTCTTTAAGATTTCGTTGAATTTGCTCCAATGTTACTTCAGGATGATGCTGTGTTGAAATAACAATGGTATCAATACGAACTGGTTTATTATTTTCATCGTACTCAACTGTAACTTGAGTTTTTCCATCAGGACGAAGGTAAGGAAGAATATCATCCTTACGAACTTCCGTTAATCTACGAGCTAGTTTATGTGCTAAAGAAATTGGAAGAGGCATAAGCTCTTTTGTTTCATTACAAGCAAAACCAAACATTAACCCTTGGTCTCCAGCTCCAATTGCATCAATTTCTTCATCAGACATGGATCCTTCACGTGCTTCTAGTGCTTGGTCAACCCCCATTGCAATATCAGCTGATTGCTCATCAATAGAAGTTAAAACCGCACATGTTTCAGAATCGAAACCATATTTTGCACGAGTGTACCCAATTCCCTTAATTGTTTCACGAACAATCTTTGGAATATCTACGTATGTAGAGGTTGTAATTTCCCCAGCAACTAATACTAACCCAGTTGTTACTGACGTTTCAGCAGCAACACGAGCATTTGCGTCTTTTGCTAAAATAGCATCTAAAATTGAGTCTGAAATTTGGTCACTGATCTTATCCGGATGACCTTCAGTAACTGACTCGGATGTAAATAAACGACGTTTTTTTGACATCTCCTGACCTCCTATTTATTTATACTTGAGAAAAAGGTATGCTTACAATATCAATAAACAAAACCTTCCATTTGATACGGAACTCATTCCCTAAGTAGTATGAAATA
>Ga0182742_1002753_pt1 | contig 18795 bp, 18 predicted proteins | sample eDN5th37CBELigMG_FD_128880 | JGI IMG/M metagenome (GOLD analysis project Ga0182742, IMG submission 128880) | Enriched Miracle-Growth compost microbial communities from Emeryville, California, USA - eDNA 5th pass 37_C BE-Lig MG (version 2)... ...
ATGATTAAACCAGGCATCACGACTTTTGAAATCGACGAGTTCGTTGAATCTTATTTAAAAAAACACGGAGCTACGGCAGAACAAAAAGGTTATCGTGGATACCAGTATGCGACATGTGCGAGCATCAATGACGAGGTTTGTCATGGTTTCCCGAGAAAAGAGCCATTAAAGGATGGGGATATTGTCACCATAGATATGGTTGTAAATTTGAATGGAGCTCTTGCGGATTCGGCGTGGTCTTATGCTGTAGGCAACGTATCTGAGGAAGCGCAAAAATTATTAGATGTGACGAAAGAAGCTTTATACCGTGGAATTGCCCAAGCGGTTCCTGGAAACAGGATTGGGGATATTGGTCACGCAATTCAGACGTATGTGGAGGGTGAAGGCATGTCAGTTGTCCGTGAATTTATCGGTCACGGAATTGGTGCAACCATTCATGAGAAGCCAGATATTCCGCATTTTGGTTTGCCTGGAAAAGGGGCGCGAATCAAGGAAGGAATGGTATTTACGATTGAGCCAATGGTCAACCTAGGTGAATGGAAAACAAAAATGGATTCAAATGGGTGGACAGCACGTACGGTAGACAACAAACTTTCTGCACAATATGAACATACTCTTGCGATTACAAAAGATGGTCCAATAATTTTAACGGACCAAGATTAAAAAACTCATCTTCGGGTGAGTTCTTTTTACTAGCTTAATAGACCTTTTTCACATACAGAAAAAAAACCAACCGCTATAGCAAGTTGGTTGGTTTCACTTAGCGGACTATTGTTTCCGTAGACTTCCAAGCTCTTCGACGATGGCTTGCATTTCATTGATAGAGAAAGAGCTTTTTTTCATAATCATTTCGTAAATATCTTTAATTTCTTCGTACATTTCTTCGTCAAAATGTGTTGGCTTAATTGCCCCAGCATTTACGATGTTAAGTTTTTCTTTTATTTGGTCAATCATATACTCAATGTTTTCAGCTGATTTCACGGACAAATCCATTTTTTCATCCCCCCACCGTTTGTACCAACATCTTTCCATTTTCTAGACAAAAAGTCAATGAATTTTGAGAAAAACAGTCCCTGATGTTATTTTCGTCAAAAAGAAGGAAATTATAAGAAAATGGGCTAAACTCGTTACCTGTTCGGCACCGAAACGGATCTCTGTTACCGGGCGCTCCTTTTCAGAGTCTGCTTGGACATCGAGAGCTCCTCTCGGTTACCGTTTGCAGCAAATCTTGTTTTGTATGGGCACTGAGAGCTCCCCTCGGTTACCGTTTGCAGCAAATCTGGTCTTGTATGGGCACTGAGAGCTCCTCTCGGTTACCGTTTGCAGCAAATCTTGTTTTGTATGGGCACTGAGAGCTCCCCTCGGTTACCGTTTGCAGTAAATCTGGTCTTGTATGGGCACCGAGAGCTCCCCTCGATTACCGTTTGCACCTTTTCCGGCCAGCTAAGAAATGTTTTACTTTTTGTTACTTTAGCAGACTACACCAAACAGTCTAAAGAGCTTGTAAATTAATTGTAAAGCACTACATAGTTGTTTCTATAAGCGAAGGTCTATAAAATAGTATCTTTACGGGTGGTAAAACAGCCGATAATATGAGAAAAGCATGTTTATGAAATAAAGTTGGGGGATTTAGAAATGATTAAAGTTTTATTTGTTTGTCTCGGGAATATCTGTCGCTCACCGATGGCGGAGGCGATGTTTCGAGATTTGATTAAAAAAGAAGGTTTGGAAGGACGAATTGTTGTTGATTCGGCCGGGACTGGTGATTGGCACGTAGGGAAGCCACCTCACGAAGGAACAAGAGAGATTCTTGAAAAATACGGAATCGATGGGGAAGGGCTTAAGGCGAGACAAATAGCAGTTTCAGATTTTGATGAATTTGATTATATCATCGGCATGGATGCCGCTAATCTTGAGCATTTAACAAAACTTGTGGATGGTAAAAGCAATATTGTGATAAACCGATTAATGGATTTTGTGCCTACTAGCATGAAAAAGGATGTACCAGATCCATATTTTACGGGTGATTTTGAAGAGACGTACGAGCTTGTTAAAGCAGGATGTGAAGCATTACTTCAGCAGATTAAAGCGGAACATTCACTAGAAGGTTAATAACGAATCTTGTCTTGAACTAGAAGGAAATCTAGGGGATAAATCGAAATGTATTACTACATAGGAAGTGTTTTTAGAAAGGATGAGGTTTGTGGCAAGTTCTAAAAAGTTCTGGCTGGGAATGGTATTGGGTGCACTAGCAGGTGGTGCCATCAGTTTATTTGATAGAGAGACTCGACTGGCCGTAAAAGGTGATTTCAAAAAAGCTTCGAATGCGGTTTCTTATATTGCAAAGCATCCGGAGGAGTTCATTGAAGAAGTGCAAGGCACAGTAAGCAAGGTGAAAACAACTGTTGAACAAGTGACTGAAGATGTAGCGTTTATTAGTGAAAAGGTTGGGGAAATGAAGGAAATACCGCCACAAGTTTCGGAGATTGTGGAGGATTCGAAGGAAACGATCAAAGAACTAACAGAAGATCATACACAGGTAGTGAAAGTTTAGGAGAGGGTGCTATTTTTACAACCTCGGGAATAGGTTTAGGGATAAAAGGAAATAGGCAGAGGCATTGTAATAGGACGAGACACCAGGTAGTCTAAAAGGAAGGTGTAATGGATGGTAGATGTTTCTTTTTTTCGGAGAATATATACCAGAATTTATGAAGATGATGTTCCAGCCTTGGCAGCACAACTCGCTTATTTTCTATTACTAAGCCTTTTTCCATTGCTTATCTTTTTGGTTTCACTTTTACCTTATTTGCCTTTGACCAATCAGGATATTATTGCGTTTATACAGGATCATACACCAGTAGAGCAAGCGGGTATTATCAATACTAGTGTTGAGGAAGTATTGAACAAAAATACGAAGGTTTTATCTTTTAGTATTATCGCAACTTTATGGTCCGCTTCGAATGGAATCAATGCCATTGTTCGAGCCTTTAATAAGGCCTATCGCGTTGACGATACGCGTACGATCAAAGCACGGTTAAAATCCATGCTTTTAACGATCGCTATGATCTTTGTCTTTGTTCTTGCTTTATTGCTCCCTGTTTTTGGAAAGGAAATTGGCGAGTTTTTATTTTCCCAATTTGGTTTGCGAAGTGAGTTTCTGTCTTTTTGGGAAGCGTTACGCTGGTTATTATCTTTCTTTGTTTTATTTCTAGTGTTCACATTTTTATATTGGATTGCTCCTAACATAAAGATGAAATGTCGCCATGCGCTACCGGGAGCGTTTATCTCAACCGTTGGATGGGTGGTCGTCTCTTGGGGCTTTTCATTCTATGTTAGCAATTTTGCACAATACACCGTTATATATGGACAAATCGGTGGTGTTATCGTGCTTTTGATTTGGCTTTATTTAGCAGCCTTTATCATCATTATTGGTGGCGAAATCAATGCCTATGTAAATGAACAAAAGAAAGTTTGTTAATGCCTTTTGTTTCCTTGTAACTTTATCATTTGTTTGTAGATGATAAAATCAGAGGCTAAAATCAGGCCTCTGAATCAAGGAGGAGGGTTAGCAAATGTCTAAGAATAAAGGCGGCGGAACAAAACAAAAAGGGAAATCAAGCCCAAAACATAAAACATCAAGTTCATCAAACAAATCAAACGGCTACCATTAAATGGAAAAGCGGAAGCGGCTTGCTCAGGGGCGACAGGCATAAGGCGAGCCGGCTAGAAGGTTGTTCTTTAACTTTCTTGCCGGATTGACTTATGTCCCGAGCCCCTAGCCGCTGTAGCTGGACAAATAGAAAAGCTAAAGCGCCCTGCTTAGCGGCGTAGCTCCTGGAGCTCTCCAACTGAGATAAGATTTATCTAAGGGCTTTAGCCCTTAGATAAATCAATCGGGTTTTTACGGGCAGTTATGAAATTATTGCCCGTTGAACGGGATAAAGGAAACACGAAGAGCCGTAGGCGATTCGATGTTGACTTATCGTAGGGCGGAGAGTGAAGGATACTAGCCGTTAGGGCGCTGTAGCTTGACAATTATCTGGTTGAACAAAAGGATGCCTACGAGTGGAAGGCATCCTTTTCGTTTTATAAAATGGATCTTTTCTCAAACATTGTTGCTTTTTAAAAGAGATTTAGAATGATTTAGCTATGATTCCATTCTAAATTCGTTTACAAAAGGAGAAAAGAGCTTACAAACTAAGTAGTAGCACAGAGAAGGCTTATTTATCGTTAATATCGGCTTTAGGATCTTAACAACAAACTTTACAAAAACAGCCTATAAAAAACAAAAAGCTGTCTCCTATTGGAGACAGCATCTATAAAGGCATTTCAGTGAAGGTATTTTATTCTATGCTATTTTTATTCAAAGTGAGCTTAGTTTATTACAAAATTCATTTTTAGTTTTTACACGGAGTGTGGTTCTTCCTGATATGTTCCTTTTCCACGGAAAATTAATAAGGCTATAAAAATGAGTAAAAGCATCGTACTGATGACGTAGAAGAAGCTGGCTCCTTTTAAGTATTGAATGGCTAACCCACCTATAAATGGGCCTCTAATGCTTCCAAAGGAGAAGAAAATTGAAACCATTAAGTTTCCTGCTGGAAGTAAGGGTCTTGGCAATAAGTCTGCCATATAACTTATGCCGAGTGAATAGGTCGATCCAACAAGCATCCCCGCAATAAAGAAACAAATGAGCAGACCTGTTACGGAATCCTGGAGTAGGCCGGCAACGGTGAAACATATAAATCCTGCAAGCATAACGGTTACAAGAACGTTCCTTCTTCCATACCGGTCGCTAAGCATTCCTAGTGGAAGTTGGAAAACGATACTTCCCGCTGCAAAAGCAGGGAGAATAATCGAGACCGCTCCCACCTCAAGCCCATTTCTTAAAGCATATACAGGAAAGTTTCCATTTAGGGACGCCTCAAGGAAGCCGTAGCCAAATGGTGGCAAAAATGCAACCCAAGCATATTTAAATACTTTACCGAAGCGTTTAAAGGTCCCAAAAAATGATATGTTCTCCTTATCAGCTTCAGGAACTTCATTTTTCAAAAACCAAACAAAACCCCAGGCGATGAGACTGATGCTGCAAGATACAATAAAGGGGAAAGCTTCATTCACTTCTACTAATCTTGTCATGATCGGTCCCACTGTAAAACCAATCCCAAAAAATAATCCGTACAGAGCGATATTACGTCCAAGTTTTTCCTTGGGTGACGATGCTGTAATCCATGTTTGCGTTCCAAAGTGGAGCAATTGGTCCCCTATTCCGATTAATAAACGAAGGATAAACCAAAACCAAAATGATTTCCAAACCGGGAACAAACTCAGGGAAATAGCGACGACAATCCCCCCAACTAAGATAATTGGTTTATAACCAAACCTTCGCAGTGGGCCCTCCATGAGCGGTGCAGCGAGAAGTACCCCTATGTATAAGCCGGTTGCATGCAACCCGTTTAGTGACGATGAAACACCATCCTGTTCAAAGATAATCGCGATTAAAGGAAGAAGTAAACCTTGCGAAAATCCCGAAATAGCAACAATGCTGACTAAAATCCAAAAGCGAAATGTATCGTTTGTCTTCATATGTTAGATTCTCCCATTCTGTTCTGCTTTGATGGTAACCGAGAGAGATTCGTTCTGCAAGGAAAAAGAGTAAAGGGGTGGAATAGGGGCAACTCTGAGGATCTGTTTCGAGCTTCCTTTGGACGGACCCTCCATTAGACAATTTTAAGTCAGTTCATCCATAATTACTGGAAAGCTTTTTCGTTCCGCTAGGAGGTGTTTAAGAAAGCTATGATAAAAGACAGTATAGCGCTGTTTCGGATGGAAGATAGCGCACAGTATTATAGAAGCACTACCCCGAGCCATACGTCTCCTATCCATAATTCGTTATAAAAAGGCAAAGTGGTAATTATCGATAATAAGACAAAAATGCAGTATCACAACATACCCTTAAGATAGTATACTCAAGTTCTTGGAGTGGAATTGTAAAGTTAACTCAAACTATGAACAACCATAAACCATTAAGGAGAAAACAGCATGAAATGGCTTTATCGAATTTTATTTTTTCTGGTCGGGCTTTTCTTATTATCAACCGGAATTAGCTTAAGCATCATCTCTGGCTTAGGGTCTGGAGCGTGGGATGCACTAAACGTAGGGCTTTCCGAAACAATTGGACTCACAACTGGAACGTGGCTTGTCATTATTGGCGTTCTTTTGATTATTTTAAATGCGTTTTTATTAAAGAATCGCCCCGACATTGGTGCCATCGTTACGTTATTTATCACAGGAGTGTTCGTTGATTTCTGGTTGCTGCAAGTATTTGATGGAGTGGTTCTAACACAGTTCATCACTCAATTAACGGTATTTTTAAGTGGCCTCCTGGTTATGTCACTCGGCATTTCGATGTATATTCAGGCGAAATTACCACTAAGCCCCATTGATAACCTTATGATGGCACTTCATAAACGGTTTGGATTTAGTCTAATGGTGGCAAAGACAATTGGAGAGATTACGGCGTTAACGCTCGCATTTTTCTTTAACGGTCCGATCGGGATTGGAACGGTGTTAGTCACATTTGCTGTGGGCCCATTAATTCAAGTATTCTCTCCACATTTTCAGAGTTTCTTCTACAGATTAACAGCAACAACTAGATAAATTTCAAAACAGGTGGATAATCTGGGCGACCTACGAAAAAACTACAAACAAATGAAGAAATTGTCGTTTGGAAAGGAGCCCAACACCATGAGAAAGTACTTACTAATCTTTTTGAGCATGGTTTTTTTATTATCCTTTTTTAATCCTGCGGCGGCTGAGAAGGCACAGGAAAAGGGTGAGGAAAAATCTAATTCATCGAAGCAGGAAAATACCACGAAATATAAAATTCCTGACTCAGTTATGAACATTACCAAAGAGAATACCTATCCAAATCCAACAGAAGATTTACCATTTTTACAGCCAAGCGATTTAACAAAGGAACTCATTTCTACTTCAAAGGTGAAGATTCAAAACCCAGACTTAATTCGATTAATGAACGAAACGACAATCAATAGTACCCCGTTTGCACTCGGATATCGAGCCATTGTCTACCTTGGCGAATGGCCCCTTAACTATGAGTCAACGGAAACGTCACCAAATTGGGAGTATCAAAAAATCAATACGAATTATTATGATAACCGGGGTGGTAAAAGCCCTTATCAAATTCATTATGTACAAGAACAACAGAAAACGGTAAAAGGTGGACTAACTTCTAAAATCAAAAATGCAGAAGATGTTCAAAAAATGATGATGCTGACAGCCGCGAAGAAAACAGGTCTGCCGCTATCGTTTGAAACGATTGTTGGTGCTGGAACAAAGAAGGATCAAATCTATAATATTCAACCGAAGATGTTGGGCTATCTCTATGCCCATGCGCCTGCGATTAATGAGAAGGGGAAAGTTACATTTGGTGAAGTGTATTTGATGCTAAAAGGGAGTAAAAAATTCATCGTTGTTAAAAATGTTACCTCCCAAGGAATCGGTGCTTGGATCCCGATACAAGATCATGTATCGTTCTCTTTCATGGCTAGTGAACGGCCAAGATAAGTAAATAATCAGTCATAAAAAGAACAGGGGTGGTGACCTTGTTCTTTTTTGTTTGTAGGGAGGTAAAAGTTCTTTGTTACGCACTAGTTGGCAAGTTTCTACATGCTTGATAACTGTAAGAACGGGCATACTTGTAAAAAAGCAATAATCTTAATCAAACGTTTGATTAAGATTGCATGTAGCTTGAATTTTCGGTAGGATGAGTACGGAAGTGAAAGGAGAGAGTCATTTGGGAAGCCCAATTAAAGAATCAAACACACAGGTTGTGTTTTTAAAGCATCGCTTAAATGCGTTTATGGATCTATTAGATGCAATTGACCCAGAAGAAGCAGATTTAGCAGATATTGACCGAATGATTGCCATTGTTGAGGAAATGGATGCGAAATGCCGCGAGTTTAAAAATCGTGATGAGTAAAAGAGGCCTTTTTCAGGTCTCTTTTTTCCTTTTTCATTAGCTATTTGCAATGAAAGTAAGACGATTTAACGATTAAAAACAACTGTATGATTAAGCTCTCTACTTCCATCTTGAAAGAGGATGGTTATGACTTTTAACTTTAAAATCAAACAATATAGGGGTATAATGAAAGCGGTATTGTTAAAGAAAATTCACAAAATTGGTAACGAACAGCGGGAACAAAGAGGAGAGGGGTAAGACGATGAATATTGAAAAATTTCAAGAGAGTATGTACAAGCTGATTGTGGAAACTTCGACTAAATTGCCGAAGGATGTTCGTAGAGCCATTAAGCGGGCAAAGGAACAAGAAAATGCTGGTACGCGTTCTGCAATGAGTCTTGCGACGATTACAAATAATATTAAAATGGCGGATGACAATGTTTCACCAATTTGCCAAGATACAGGGCTTCCGACTTTTAAAATTAAAGTTCCTGTTGGTGCGAACCAAATTGAGATGAAAAAAGCGATTTACGAGGCAATCGCATTGGCAACAAAGGACGGAAAGCTGCGTCCGAACTCCGTTGACTCACTAACAGGGGAAAATAGTGGGGACAACTTAGGGGGCGGTACGCCAGTCATCAAATTTGAACAGTGGGAAAAAGATTATATTGATGCGCGCTTAATTTTAAAAGGTGGCGGCTGTGAAAATAAAAATATTCAATATAGCTTACCTTGTGAGTTAGAAGGTCTTGGTCGCGCTGGACGTGACCTAGATGGTATCCGCAAGTGTATTATGCACTCTGTTTACCAAGCTCAAGGTCAAGGCTGTAGCGCTGGATTTATCGGCGTTGGAATTGGAGGAGACCGTTCTTCTGGATATGATTTGGCTAAAGAACAATTATTCCGTTCGAATGATGATGTCAATCCAAATGAGGACCTTCGTAAACTAGAAGAGTATGTAATCGCAAATGCGAATAAGCTTGGCATTGGAACGATGGGCTTTGGTGGGGAAACCACTCTACTTGGCTGTAAGGTTGGTGTGATGAACCGTATTCCTGCAAGTTTCTTCGTTTCCATTGCTTATAACTGTTGGGCATTCCGTCGCTTAGGTGTAAATGTAAACCCAGCAACAGGTGAAATCCAAGATTGGTTCTATCAAGAAGGTGAAAATGTTGATTTCGCAGAACAAGAAAAGAAACAAGCAGAAGCAGAAATTGCTGCTTCCGTGGAAGCAACAGATGCACCATCCTCACAAGAAGCGATCACGTTAACTGCTCCAATCACCGAAGAGCAAATTCGTCACCTTAAAGTTGGCGACGTTGTTAAAATTTCTGGAAGAATGTACACCGGGCGTGACGCGATTCATAAATATTTAATGGACAACGACGCTCCAGTGGACCTTGATGGTCATGTGATTTATCACTGTGGTCCAGTTATGTTAAAAGATGAAGACGGTAATTGGCATGTAAAAGCTGCGGGACCGACAACAAGTATTCGTGAGGAGCCTTATCAAGGCGACATCATGAAGAAATTTGGCATTCGTGCAGTCATTGGGAAAGGTGGAATGGGTGCAAAAACTCTAGCAGCCCTTAAAGAGCATGGTGGCGTTTACTTGAATGCAATTGGTGGCGCGGCTCAATATTATGCTGAATGCGTGAAAAGTGTTGACGGTGTCGACCTAATGAACTTCGGGATTCCAGAAGCAATGTGGCACTTACAAGTAGAAGGTTTTACTGCAGTGGTAACAATGGATTCTCATGGAAACAGCTTGCATGACGATGTTGAGAAGTCTTCATTAGAAAAACTTGCCCAATTTAAGGAGCCTGTATTTAAATAAGGTTCCCGTTCCTATCTAACATTAAATTTGTAAATCAAAATGAGTGCCAATTTCTATTTGGAATTGACACTCATTTTTTATTGGTGTAAAGCCATTTTTGGGGGACAGCATATAAATTTCTATAAATAATGCACCCAAGATTGGGATGCTGTTTCCCCGAATTTTAACCTCAATTTGGCAGACAATTTAGCTTGGTGAACAATTATATATTAGCGGAGATTCTCCGGTTAGACTAGAAATAGAGCTTAGTTCGGGGATTATAAAAGCGAAAATGGAAAAAAGCAGTGTGAGCATTTCACACTGCTTTTTCGTTTAGATTTTGGCTTGACAACAAACAATAAGAAAAACATCTTTTGGAGGGGCAACATGAAAAATTTAGTAAAGGTTTTTCTTGCAGTCAGTATATTTTTACTGATTGGAAGTTCAGCTGTTCAAGCACAAGTAGCGAACAATCCGATTCATTGGGGCTTTAAAAAGGCTCGCGACGGTCAGCCGCCTGATGCTGGCAAAGAGCGTGAAGAGCTTATAGAGAAATATGGAGCTGTCTATAAAGGCAAACCAGATAAAAAAGATATTTATTTAACGTTTGATAATGGTTATGAAAATGGATATACAGATAAAATTTTAGATGTGTTAAAAAAAGAAAAAGTCCCAGCGGCATTTTTTGTAACGGGTCATTATCTTGAAACCGCCGAGGATCAAGTCATTCGTATGGTTGAAGAAGGGCATATTGTGGGGAACCACTCCTATTATCATCCTGATTTGACCCAAGTGGACGATGAACGGGTGAAACGAGAATTAGAAAAGGTAAGAAAGTTAACCTATGAGATAACCGGACAAAAGCATATGTCTTATTTACGTCCACCGCGAGGGGTTTACAGTGAGCGAACCCTGAAGCTCGCAAAAGATGCTGGTTATACTCATGTTTTTTGGTCCTTGGCTTTTGTGGATTGGCATACGAATCAGCAAAAAGGCTGGGAATATTCTTATAACAATATCATGAAACAGATTCATCCTGGAGCTGTTTTGCTCCTTCACACTGTTTCGAAAGATAATGCCGATGCGTTAGAAAAGGTGATTAAGGATTTAAAGAAAGATGGCTATACGTTTAAAAGTTTAGATGATTTGTTTGCTTCGAAGGAATTTGATAACCCAATGTTGCACAGCAATTAAATATTTGAAAGTCCGGACTTGGATAATGGGTCCGGACTTTTTAGTAGATCTAGGAAGATAGCCTGCATTTTTAGTCATAATAAGTTAAACATGCTATAATACGGGGAAAAATAATGAAAAGCTAGGAGAGAATGTCTCAATAATTTGGTGATTCCCATCTAATCCTAGGTTCTCTTCGAAAGGATTGGAATATTTGTATGTGGCAAGAAACGGTAACACTGTCTGGCCCGTATCATTTTGAACTGGCTTTGGACAGGCTAAAATTGGATCCGTTGCATGTTGTTGACCTATCAAACAAGACCATTAAGGTCCCTCTTCAAGAGAATACAAATCGGACAGTAATAGAGGTAAAAGGAATTGGAAATCTTCATAAACCGGAGTTCCTCATAAAAGGAGAAGGCAATCAGCAACTATTAATGGAGCGTATCTCTGAAATTTTTGGCTGGCATACAGATTTAAAAAAGATCCACGATCACTTTCAAAATACAGACTTAAAGGATCTTTTTCGTACTCACTTTGGTACACCGCTAGTGCTCGACTTTGATCCTTTTAGCTGTTTGTTAAAATGTATTATCCATCAGCAATTGAATTTAAATTTTGCCTTTACATTAACACAGCGATTCGTACAAACATTTGGTCACGAGCAGGATGGAGTTTGGTTTTATCCAGAGCCCGAGGTTGTTGCAAATTTAACAGTTGAAGAGTTACGTGAACTGCAATTTAGTAGGCGAAAGGCTGAGTATGTGATTGGCATTGGAAAGTTAATAGCATCTGGAAAGCTAGATTTTCACAAAATGAAACAACAATCAGACGAAGAAATCGCTTCGGAATTAATTGAAATTCGTGGGGTTGGTCCGTGGACGGTTCAAAACTTTTTAATGTCTGGTTTAGGAAGACCGAATCTTTTCCCGGTGGCGGATATTGGACTACAAAATGCATTGAAAAAATACTATCAGTTGGAACAGAAACCAACAACGGCGGAAATGGAGCAAATGAAGACACCATGGGAGCCGTATTTGACCTATGCTTCGTTGTATTTATGGCGGAGCATCGAATAATGGAGTGAAACACATTGAATAATGAACGAAAAGAAACTAAAAATAAATCTGGCAAAACAGAGCCCTTTCAAAAAGGTAAACCAAATTTTAGGAAGCATCAAGGGAAGCAGGAATCAGGCGGCGTCAAAATGGAATTAAAACAAACCTTCCCATTAACCATTAAACGGTTAGGAATCAATGGCGAAGGGGTGGGCTATTTTAAACGGCAGGTTGTGTTTGTACCTGGTGCGCTTCCTGGTGAAGAAGTAGTGGCTGAGGTGACGAAAGTTCATCCGAAGTTTACGGAAGCTAGGGTAAAAAAGATTCGTAAACGCTCTGAACATCGTGTCACGCCTGTATGCCCAGTCTATGAAGAGTGCGGTGGTTGCCAGCTTCAACATTTACACTATTCGCAACAACTAAAAGAGAAGCGTGATATTATTATTCAAGCGCTTGAACGTCATACGAAGCTGCCTGTTGCGGAACTTAAGATTAACGACACCATTGGCATGGAGAATCCGTGGGGATATCGTAATAAAAGTCAGTTTCAAGTGGCTGAAAGAAAAGGCAAAATTCTTGCTGGTTTGTATGGGCTAAACTCTCATAAGCTGATAAATATTGAACAATGCGCTGTTCAACATCCAGCTACAACGAAAGCAAATGAAGTGGTAAAGAAGATTCTTCAAGATTTAAACATTCCGATTTATAATGAGCGTTCCGGAAAAGGTTTGGTCCGGACGATTGTCGCTCGTACAGGAATTCAATCTGGAGAATTGCAAATTGTCCTTATTACGACGAAAAAAGAGTTGCCCAAAAAGGAACTAATTGTTGAAGAAATTAAGAAAGTTCTACCTGAAGTCACTTCCATTGTTCAAAATATAAACGGACAGAAAACATCAATCATCTTTGGGGATGAAACAGAAACATTGGAAGGCAATGATTTTATTCAAGAAACACTAGGAGACCTGCAATTTGAACTATCCGCAAGGACCTTCTTCCAGCTAAATCCTGAACAGACGGTTAAGCTTTATGATGAGGTGAAGGCAGCAGCTGGACTGACAGGGAAGGAAAAAATTGTTGATGCTTATTGTGGTGTTGGTACAATCGGTCTTTGGCTCGCAGGAAATGCAGGCGAGATTCGTGGGATGGACGTCATCCGTGAATCAATCGAAGATGCCCGGAAGAATGCGGACCGGCATGGAATTCAACATGCTAGATACGAAGTAGGTAAGGCTGAAAAATGGTTGCCAAAATGGGAAAAAGAAGGATGGCGCCCTGATGTCATCGTTGTTGACCCACCGCGAACAGGGTGTGACGAGGAATTTCTCAAAACCGTTTTAAAAATCAAACCAAAGACCTTTGTTTACGTATCTTGTAACCCATCTACACTCGCAAAAGACATTGCAAAGCTAAGCAAGGATTACGAGGTTGAATCGATTCAACCAGTGGATATGTTTCCGCATACCGCCCATGTGGAGTGTATCTCGCAACTCATTTTAAAAGAAGGCAACTAACCCGATTGTGGGTGTTGCCTTTTTACGTTTCTTGTAACGGATTAACAAAGCTGTATTGGATATGAACACTGCCATCGTGAGTACAAGTGACCTTCTCCACTAATGAATGAAGGATTTGGGGTGTTAATTCTTTCAGGTTCAGTACATCTTTTAATTTGTTGCCGATATTAATGGCATAATTCTCGTTTTCGCATTCAAGCATATTTTCATCAAGTTGTGTTTTCGTTATTTGTAAAGCTTTGATTTTGTTATCCGTTAATTCCCGGTATTCAACTAATTCTTCTTTAGAGATCACATTTTCAGTAAACAGATTAACATATTCGAGCTTCTTACTTTTTAGAGTTTCCATTTGAGTCTGTACAGCATGGAGTTCTTTTTGAATCTGTTGTTTCTTCCCGTTGAGCCTATTTATTAACGTATTCATAAAGTTCTCTTCTTTTAACGTATCAAATAGCGACTGTAAGTCTTCCATGATAACGTGCATTAGCTCTTTTTCACGAACAGCTACTTTATTCAGACAAAAGGAGTTACCGTGTTTGATATTGCCACCACAACGGTAGCCTTTTTGATTGGCTTTATACCACATTCCTTTTTGACATTCCTCACAATAAAGGACATTTGTAAAAAGGTGTTTCTTTGGAGCAGTAGCCGTTCTAGTTCGACTTTGCATCATCACCTGTACAGCATTATACGTTTCTTTAGGGATAATGGCTTCATGTGTACCTTCAATAATGACTTGATTTTCCTCGTTCAATTCACGTCTTTTTGAAGATGTAACAGATATCGTCTCTGAACGGTTTTGTACAAGGTCGCCACAGTAATGCTGATTATTGAGAATGACCTTGATACTAGAAGCATGCCATAATCTTGAAGCGTTTGCTTTATTAGCAATTTGTGCTGGTGTAGGGACACTCTCTGTGGTTAATGTCTTTGCGATTGTATCCATTCCTGTACCACTTAGATATTCCTGAAATATTCGTCGGATAATATTTGGAGAATTATCCGACTTGATTTTAAGAATACCGTTCTCTGAGCGGTAACCATATGGAGGGTTAGAACCAACAAAAAGACCCCGTTGGGCTTTTACCCGTTTTGCTTGTTTGTTTCGTCGGCTGCTATTAGCTGACTCATTTTCGTAAAGCCAAGCAAATAATCCGAAATTTTGAACGTTCCCTTCTACAGTGTTGATGGAGTTATCTAAACAAACAATATGAATGTTATTGAATTGACATATATCTCGAAGTTCATATGAGAGCCTTCCGTTTCGAGCCAAACGGGACAGCTCTTTAGCCAAAATTACATCATACATACCAGCTTTTCCATCTTCAATCAAACCCTTTAAACCAGGACGATTTTCCTTTGTACCGGATTGTTTATCTGTATAGATTTTTACAACTTCCCAGTTTTGTTGGGCAGCGTAATTTCTGAAAATGTCTATCTGATTATCAATTGATGTCCTTTGTGAATCTAATTCAGTTGAAACACGAGCATATACTGCACATCTCATGCACAATCACCACCTAGAGTAATTTTTCCATGAGATGCTGGTGAGTTTACGACCTTAGTATTAACGATTTTTTCCATTTCTATTTCAATGAGTTGTTGTAGAATCCGCTGCACATTCACTGCTTTATTCGGTGCAGCATAAGAGCGAATGACTTTCATGTTGTTTTCCTCTCCCTTGATGTTTTTCTATGATGTATAAATTTCGGTTGTTTGACCATACTGATAATGTTTTTCTGTTGTTTACCCATATTGGTATACCAATATGGATAGATTACCGAACAAATTCTTTTTAAAATCCCTTAAATAAAGGGATTTAGAGAAGTTAAGGTTCCGTAACTTGTAGCTATAGAAAATTGTTCGGTAGTTTATCAAATTATCTAGCTTTATAGTTCGGTACTTTGTCCATTAAGAATGTAGCTGAAAACTTTCAAAGGCATTTTCCCTATAAAGAGTTTGTAATGGTTGATTTGGAGATACAAGAACCTTATCGACAAAGTAAAGGATAGTAAGGCGTTTTTCTGTTTCTCCAAGTTGTGATTCAAGAATGGTTTTGAAGCGATCAAAAAACATGCCAGATTGTACGGATTCGTATAGTTCTGCTAGAATGTGTTGGCTATTAAGAAGTTCTTTTAATTCATTTAATAACCTGGACTGAACATTATGAAAGACCAACTCAAATTCTCTGTCATTCTGTTCTTTAGCAATAGAACCCTTTGCTAATAATTTGTCAATCCGTTTTTCTATATTGATAATATTTTCCTTTATCGTGTTATCAAGTTTATTTAGGAATTCGAATGTATCTGATTTTGTGCTTTCATTACACGTAAGTTCCTGAACTTGTTTTAAAATCCTAGGCAAAATTGCTTCATGAACGTCATTCATATCCAGTTTGTAATTACAGCTTTTACATACGTAGTACTGGTAGAAATATTTTTGACCATTCCTAGTAGTGGAACCATTTTGTGTTTGAAGTTTGTTGTGACAGAGATGGCAGGAGAGTTTATTCAGAAAGAGAAAAGGAGTATCAAGCCGTCCGAATTCTTTTTGTAGTTTTATATTGTTCTCATTTAAGTGTAAAAAGAAATGATCGATTAATGGTTCATGACAGTCCTTGAATTCATAAGATTTACTTTTACTCGAATCTTTATAAACGGTCCACATAAGCTTTCCTGTGTACACAGGGTTCTTTAAAATATTTTCTACGCTACTTGATCTCCATGACTTTCCTTGGGGTGAGGGAATAGCCGCTTCGTTTAAAAGGGAAGCGATCTTTCCCATTGATGTACCCCAGTTGTGTAAATAATAAATAAAGGTCACAATTTCAGCCTTCTCATTTGGAATCAGCTTTTTGTTTACTTGATCGTAGCCGTAGGGAACCTTGGAACCTGGACGTATCTCATCTCCGTTCTCAAGGTCAGCAATCAAACTTCCAAGTGCACGTTCGGATTTAATTTCCGATTCTTGTCTGTACAAGAGTAAAGCAATTTTTGTTTGTGGATGATCTGGGTTAAAAGGTTCCTCTGAATTGGAAGTGTACACTTCTATATTTGGCAGTTTTTCGATGAGTGGCCGATAAAAGTCGAGAACAAAAGTATAACCCGTACCATCCATTCGGGATTCCTCATAAAAAATAACCCGCGGGATATTTGTTTCTATCATCATTTGTTGCAGCCGCATCAGTTCTTTCCGCTTGCTTGCACGTTTTGAAAATGCACTTGTAACATCTTCAATAAAAATAAAATCATCAGGAACTTCCATTCCTTTGCGACGAGCAAACTCCTGAATGTGTGCCTTCTGAATTTCCACACTGTTGTTTTCTTGTTGTTTGTATGATGAACGACGAATATAGCCAAAAGCTAAAGCATTCATGCAATCTCTTCTCCTTTATAGATAAAATCTGTTTTTAAGTCCTTTAAGTAGTCGAACATTGAAACCTCGATATCCACTTCATTCTGGTAAACAATTAGTTTGTGAACAAACATGGTGAAAAGAAGGGAAGGATTAACCTCCGACTTACTGTGAAGATAGTCTTCGACAGCTTCTACAACCATCTTGTTTTCTAGTAATAAGTGTTCCTTATCGGAAAGTTCCTCTAATAAAAATGCCTTTTCATGTTTTAATTGAGCCATTCTTTTATAATTTGGTTCCTTCTTCCAATCATTTGAGTAATCATCCATGTTTAAAATGATGTTCTCCATTATTTCGTTTAGCTGAGTTTCAATCGAATCGATTTCATCTTCCATTTTTTTTCGTATTTCACGAAACCGTAGGAGCGATTGATTGAGAAGTTTCTTTGAATCAAAATGATGAATGATTTCCTCTAGTACCAATTGAATCACTTTCGCTAAATCGGTAAATGTTATGAAGACTTTGCCATGTTTTCTTGAACAAGAGTAATAGCCAATATTCTTGATTTCATCAATTCGGTAATGTAGGGGTCTTCTACAATAACCACATTGTGGTGTGTAAGCATTTTGGGCATCTAATTTTCCTATTCGCTCTAGGTATGAATCGAATATAGTACCCAATTTTTCCTGTATACGATTAAAGGTTGTGAGGTCTATATACGGCTCTACATGATGAAGTCTGTTTTCTCCTTTGCTCAGGTCATAGGCAGCATAAAATGGATCACGAGCTATATCTATCAAGGATAGTTTCAGTTTTTTTGGGAAACCGCTAAGAAGTTCTGTAAGTTCTTCAATCGTTGAGATTTCCAACAAAGAAGAGAAGTACTGCTCCAACATCTTTTTCTTTTGGGGATCCTTGCAATAATGCTTTGTTTCCTTGATCTTCTCGTACCCAATCTTTTTGGGAGGGTATCTCCGCAGTGCCTCTTTAGTTCTTCTAGCAATGTTTTTTCCTTCAATGTCACTAAATATGTTTAATATGCCTTCAAGGAAAATATCTTCAGTTGCTTGAATGTGCCCATTGCCGACAGAGGTAAACATTAAATTTACGTTATATTTCCTACGTAAATCGTGGAATTCTTGGGCTTCATATGAATCCCTAAATAGACGAGTGCGATCAAACGCATATAGAGTATGGACTCTCTCCTGTTTAATTAAAGAAATGACTTTTTGCATTTCTGGTCTTTCATGAACGGATAGTTTATTGGCCGAGATTGCATATTCATCTATTATCATTATTTCTTCTGGTAATAGTTTTTCACGAAATGGAGCATCTGCAGATGATTGCATGGCTATATCCTGACCAGCAGTACTGACACGGCGGAAAAAAACATGGTATTTAACTGTATTCACTTCATTTCACCTCGTTTATTTTTCGGTAGAGTTTCGTAAAGTAACTTTGCTTGCAATCGGTGTGGTAGATTCAACTGCTCAATGATAATTCGATTGACAAGATGTTGAATCCAGACATTTGTAGCATCGTTGCCTTCTGAAACTGTTCGTATTTGTACCTTTTTTCTCATTAATTACACCTCCACCCATCATCATTGACGGGAGAAGGCTAGTTTTATACTTTAATAATCATCCTTAGGCTCGTCGTCAAACAGATAAAAATGCAATTGGGATGATTCCTCCTGTTCACTTCGTTTAATAAAAACACGGATTAATCCATTCTTTTGACCGGGGAAGAGGTCTTTATCTGGCTTTTGCCCCATTACGGCCCCTCCTTTGTTGATGATATTCTAGGAAACTATTAAAAATAAAAGGCGATAAAGTTCCTGTTTGAACCGTTTGACGTAGTTTATTGATGTACTGGGGTTGTTTAGCATTCATGATGCAA
>Ga0182742_1002755_pt1 | contig 18789 bp, 16 predicted proteins | sample eDN5th37CBELigMG_FD_128880 | JGI IMG/M metagenome (GOLD analysis project Ga0182742, IMG submission 128880) | Enriched Miracle-Growth compost microbial communities from Emeryville, California, USA - eDNA 5th pass 37_C BE-Lig MG (version 2)... ...
CCGCGACGCCCTTGAGGACGACGAGCTTGAGCTTCGCCGTGTCGAGTCGGACGTCGAACTCATCACCCAGCGGCTCGCGCAGGATGAGGAGCGGATGCTCCGGGCCACGGATGCGAAGCAGGCCACCGCATTCGAGCACGAGGTCGCATCGCTGCGGCGGCGGCGAGCTGACCTCGAGGAGGTTCAGCTCATCGTGATGGAGCGTGTCGAGGCGCACGAGGCCGCGGTGCGGGCGGTCGAGGCCGACCTTGCTGCGCGGGAGCGAGCGGTCGCCGAGGCGGAGCAGGCGGTCGCGACCGCCGTCGCGGCGCACGGCGCCGAGCGGGTCGAGATCGAACAGGAACGGGCCGAGCTCGTGGGGCGACTCCCGGCCGACCTCGTCGCACTGTACGAGAAGCAGCGGGCCCGCTACGGCTTTGGCGCCTCGCGGCTGCGCCGGGGCGTCTCGGAGGCGTCCGGGGTCGCACTCCTCGCCGACGAGCTCCACACCGTCCGCTCGGCGGCGCCGGAGGATGTCCTCATCTGTCCCTCATCGAATGCGATCCTGGTGCGGACCGCGGAGTCGGGGCTGTGACCCGCGAGTTCATCATCGAGGCCGACGGTGGATCCCGGGGCAATCCGGGGCCATCCGGCAGCGGTGCGGTCGTCGTCGATGCCGCGACGGGCGAGGTGCTTGCCGAGATCGGCATCTGGGGTGGTGTCGCCTCGAACAACGTCGCGGAGTACCGCGGGATGATCGCGGGGGTCCGCCGCGCGCTCAGGATCGACCCCGACGCCGTGCTGACGGTCCGGATGGACTCGAAGCTCGTCGTCGAGCAGATGTCGGGCCGCTGGAAGATCAAGCACCCCGACATGGCGGAACTCGCCGCCGAGGCCCGGGAAGTGCTCACCAGGACGCCGGTGCGATTCGAGTGGGTCCCGCGGGAGCGCAACTCCCGCGCCGACCGCCTCGCGAACCTCGCGATGGACGCGGGCGCGGACCTCCCCTGACCAGGGTGTTGTGCGACGTGAAGGAAGAACCGGCCGCTCACGCGCATAGCGCACGCGAAGGCGCCGAATCGCCTTCACTTCGCACGGGTGGCGCGAGAGGCGGTACCGTTATCGCGGAACGGGTCGGCCAGGCGACCGCGTCGTCCGCGCAAGCGGGCGCCGAGGAACGTCCGGGCTCCGCAGAGCAGGGCGGTGGGTAACACCCACCCGGAGCAATCCGCGAGCAGAGCGCAACAGAGAGTAGACCGCCCGTCGGGCAACCGGCGGGTAAGGGTGAAACGGTGGGGTAAGAGCCCACCAGTGGACCGGGTGACCGGTCCAGCTGGGCAAGCCTCGCCCGGAGCAAGACCAGACAGGGGACGATGACGCGGCTCGCCGAGTCCCCGGGTAGGTCGCTGGAGCCGGATGGCAACATCCGGCCGAGATGGATGGTCGCCTCACCGGTCCGGTGCACACCGGATCGGTCAGACAGAACCCGGCGTATCGGCCGGCCCGTTCCCTGTCTCGCGGCTCAGCCGCGCGCCGACCGCGTGACCGCGCTGTCGGCGGCGAGTGCCGCCGCGCCGAGGACCCCTGCGTTGTTGCGGTGCACGGCCGTCAGGATCGGCGCTTGCAGGTCGAGCAGCGGGAGGAACTCCTCCGACTCCTTCGAGATACCGCCGCCGACCAGGAAGAGGTCCGGGGAGAAGACCCGCTCGAGATGGGTGTAGAAGCGCTGCAGGCGAGTCGCCCATTCCTCCCAGCTCAGGCCCTCGCGCGTCTTCGCCGACGACGCGGCGCGCGCTTCGGCGATCTCGCCGTCGAGCTCCAGGTGGCCGAACTCGGTGTTGGGCACGAGGACCCCGTTATAGATGAATGCGCTCCCAATCCCGGTGCCGAGCGTCGTCATAATGACGAGGCCGTCGACATCCTTCGCGGCACCGAACCGGAGCTCGGCGTGGCCCGCGGCATCGGCGTCGTTGAGGAAGAACACGTCGCGGCCGAGGGCCTCCTCGAATCGGGCCTCCGCGTCGTAGCCGACCCAGTGTGCCGAGATGTTGCCTGCCGACAGCGTGCGGCCGTGCTTGACAATCGTCGGGAAGGCGATGCCGACGGGGAGGTCCGGTGCGTCCGCGCCCGGGATGCGGTCGAGGAGTTCGAGCACGGTCGCGATGATCGGTTCGGGCTCGCCGCCGGCGGGGGTGCGGAGCTTCTCGCGCGGTGTGGTGAGCTCCCCCGCGGCGGAGTCGACGATTGCACCCTTGATGCCGGTGCCGCCGATGTCGATGCCGAGTGCGGTGCCCACGATTCGACTCTAAGCCAGCGTCAGGATCTCCGCGCCGGACTCGGTGACGACGATGGTGTGCTCGAACTGGGCGGTGCGACGCCGATCGCGCGTGACGACCGTCCAGCCGTCGTCCCATTCATCCCACGCGATCGTGCCGGGCTCCTCGGGGGTTCCGATCGTGAGCATGGGCTCGATCGTGAAGACCATGCCGGGCACGAGTTCCTCGTCGTGCAGCGGCGCGGCGTCGTAGTGCGGCACGATGAGCCCGGTGTGGAATGCCCGACCGACGCCGTGGCCGGTGAACTCCCGGATGACCCCGTAGCCGAATCGTTTCGCATACGACTCGATCGCGCGGCCGATCAGGTTGATCTGGCGACCGGGCGCGACGACCTTGATGCCGCGGTGCATCGCCTCCTCGGTGCGGGTGACGAGGTCGATGGTGTCCTGGTCGGCGTCGCCGACGATGAAGGTGCGGTTAAGGTCGCCGTGCATGCCCTCGCGGTACGCCGTGATGTCGACGTTGATGAGGTCGCCGTCCCGCAGCACCGTGTCGTCGGGGATGCCGTGGCAGACGATCTCGTTGAGGCTCGTGCAGCAGCTTTTCGGGTAGCCGCGATACCCGAGGGTCGAGGGGTACGCGTCGTTGGCCACGAGGAATTCGTGGGCGACCCGATCGAGTTCCTCGGTCGTCACGCCGGGACGAATCGCTTCGCCGACTCGCTCGATCGCCTGCGCCGCGATCCGCCCGGAGCGCCGGATTCGCTCGATCTCCTCCGCGGTGTACACGTCGCCGCCGGCGTAGGCCGCAGGTGCGGGTCGGCCGACATATTCCGGTCGAGGAATGCGTGGCGGCACGGCGCGCTGCGGTGAGACGACGCCGGGAATGAGGTGACCTTCATCGTCCCAGGGCATACCATCAGCCTATGACTGACCGTACTGAGCGCCCTGACGAATGGTGGTTCAACGAGCGAACCGGTGAGGTCGAGCACGGCCCCTGGTCGCTGGGCACGGACCGGCTCGGTCCCTTCCCGTCGCGGGAGAAAGCCGAGCGCGCGCACGAGGCGATCGCCGAGCGCGCGCGCCACTGGGCCGAGGAGGATGCGGCCGAGGAGGGCCGCTAGCCGAAGCGCCGGGGCAGGCCGCCCATCGCCATGTCGCCGAGGCCCGCGAAGATGGCGCTCATGGCGATGCCCCAGAACGTCATGAAGAGGATGACGCCGATGACGAACAGGCCGACCATCACGTAACCGGCGACCAGCCCAACCATGGCGAAGGTGCGGCCACTCGGCTCCTTGCTGAGCCCGATGTGGCCGAGCACGATCGCGGCGATCGACGGCAGGCCGGGGCTGATGATGCCGACGAGGCCGAGGGTGAACGCGACGATGCTGAGGTAGTGCGGGCCGGTGGCCGCGGGAGCCGGTGTGTCGACGGTTTGGTCGATCGCCGGCTCAGTTGGCGCGGTCGCCTCGTCGGCGGTGTGGCGGTCGGTCATCGCGGGGTCCCTACTGTTCGTCGTATTCGTGCTCGGCCGCAGGATAGCTGCCCGACATGACGTCTTCGCGATACGCCTGCGCGGCACTGCGCAGGGTGCCGCGAAGGTTGGCGTACTGCTTGACGAACTTCGGGACCCGCCCGCCCCCAAGTCCCGCCCAGTCGGTCCAGACCAGGATCTGGCCGTCGCAGTGCGGGCCCGCGCCGATGCCGATCGTTGGGATCGTGAGCGCCTCGGTCACCCGCCGGGCGATCTCGGAGGGGGTCATCTCGATGACGACCGCGAATGCGCCCGCTGATTCGACCGCGTGCGCCTCCGCGAGGAGTTGCTCCGCCGCCTCGCCGCGCCCCTGCACGACGTGCCCGCCGAGCCCGTGCTCGGACTGCGGGGTGAAGCCGATGTGGCCCATGACGGGGATACCCGCCGTGACAAGGCGCTTGATCTGCTCGGCCGAGCGGACGCCGCCCTCGAGCTTGACCGCGTGCGCACCCGTCTCCTTCATGAAGCGCACGGCGGTCGCCAGTGCCTGGTCGGGGCCGGATTCATAGCTGCCGAATGGCAGGTCGGCGACGACGAATGCGCGGCGTGTCGCGCTCGCGACGGCGCGCGTCAGCGGGATGAGCTCATCGACCGTGACGGGCAGCGTCGTGTCGTACCCGAGGACGGTGTTGCCCGCGGAGTCGCCGACGAGGAGCACGTCGATGCCGGCCTCGTCGAAGATCTGCGCGGTCTGGACGTCGTAGCTCGTCAGCGCGGTGATCTTGATGCCATCGGCCTTGGCCTGGAGGAAGTGTCGGGTGCGGACGCGCTTCGGCGCCTCGCTCGCATCAGCCATGGCCTCAGCCTAGACCCCGGGGGTTCAGGGCGTCCGGCGGACCGTGATCGGCAGTCGGCGATCACGCCCAAAGGCCATGCCCGAGATCTTCGGCCCGATCGCGCCCTGGCGCCGCTTCCACTCGGCGCGGTCGACGAGGTCGGCGACCCGTTCGACGGTGGCCGCGTCAAAGCCCGCGGCCACGAGGTCCGCGCGACCGAGGCGGCGCCCGACGTAGCCGTCGAGGATCGCGTCGAGGAGCTCATACGGGGGCAGCGAGTCCTGATCGACCTGGTCGGGACGCAGTTCCGCCGAGGGCGGTTTCGTGATCGAGGCCTCGGGGATCGGCGGGGTCTGACCGCGCACGGCCGCCGCGGCGTTGCGCCAGCGGGCGAGCGCCCACACGAGTGTCTTCGGGACGTCCTTGATCGGGGCGAACCCGCCGACCGAGTCGCCGTAGATCGTCGAGTAGCCGACCGAGAGTTCCGACTTGTTGCCGGTCGTCAGGACGAGATGGCCGGCCTGGTTCGACTTCGCCATGAGGATGACGCCGCGAGCACGCGCCTGCACGTTCTCCGCCGCGACGCCCTCGAGCCCGAGCTGCGTTTCGAAGGGCGCGACGAGGTCGGCAATCGGCTCCGTGCTGTAGTGGAGCCCGAGCCGCTCGGCGAGGTCATCGGCGTCGGACCGGGAGTGCTCGGAGGACCACCGCGACGGCATCGAGACCCCGTAGACGCGGTCCCCGCCGATCGCGTCGACGGCGATCGCTGCGCACACCGCCGAGTCGATGCCGCCGGAGAGCCCGAGGATGACGGAGCCGAAGCCATTCTTCTCGACGTAGTCCCGCAGCCCGAGCACGAGCGCGCCCCACACCTGCTCGAGGTCGTCGTCATCAGCGACGAGTGCCGGGTGATCCGCGCCGGTGCAGGCCGCATTCGTGGCCTCATCCTCCGGTGCGGGAGGAATGCGGATCTCGGCCAGCAGCAGGTCCTCACGAAAGCGCGGCGCGCGCGCGAGCAGACTGCCGTCGACGTCCATGACGAAGGAGTCCCCGTCAAAGACGAGGTCGTCCTGCCCGCCGACCAGGTTGACGTAGGCGACGGGCACGGCGAGCTCCGCGGCGCGGCGCGCCGCGAGCGGCAGGCGGAGGTCGTCCTTGTCCCGCTCAAACGGGGAGGCGTTGAGGACGAGGAGCAGGTCGCTGCCCGCACCGCGAGCATCGGCGGCGGGACCGGCATCCAGCCAGAGGTCTTCGCAGATGATGAGCGCGACTCGAGCCCGGGCGGGCTCCGAGGCCGAGTCCGCGAGCGCGACGTCGAAGGTCGTGAGCTGGTCGCCGGGGATGAAGGTGCGGTACTCGTCGAAGACCCCGTAGTTCGGCAGGTGGTGCTTGACGGCGCGGTGGATGACGCGGCCGCGATGCAGCACCGAGGCGCAGTTCTGTGCGATGGCGACTGGCGCATTCCTCCCGTCTGGTGATGCCGGATGCGGCCCGTCGGGGTGACCGACGACGACGACGAGCTCGCCGAGGCCCGCGGCTGCGAGGCGCGCCGCGAGCGTCTCGACCGCCTCGGCGGCCGCCCGGAGAAATGCGGGCTGCGCGGCGAGATCCTCGATCGGATAGCCGCTCAGCGCCATTTCGCCGGTCGCGACGACCTGGGCGCCCGCGGCTGCGGCGGCCCGTGCCGCCTCGAGCACCTGGTCGGCGTTGCCGACGAGGTCGCCGACGATCGGATTTGTTTGCGCGAGCGCGAGACGGAGACTCACCACACTCGATAGCCTAGGGACGTGAGTTCGATGGACAAGCAACGCGACTTCGTGCTCCGCACCATCGAGGAGCGGGGCGTGAAATTCGTCCGGCTGTGGTTCACCGATGTCCTCGGCACGCTCAAGTCGGTCGCCATCGCGCCCGCGGAGGTCGAGGGCGCCTTCTCCGAGGGGCTCGGCTTCGATGGCTCGGCCATCGAGGGCTTCACCCGGGCCTACGAATCGGACATGCTCGCCTACCCGGACCCGAACACGTTCCAGATCCTGCCGTGGCGCGGCGAGGTCGACCCGACCGCGCGGATGTTCTGCGACATCATGACGCCGGACGGCCAGCCGGCCGTGAGCGACCCCCGGCACGTCCTCAAGCGCGCGCTCGAGAAGGCTGCCGACCGGGGATTCAGCTTCTACACGCACCCCGAGATCGAGTTCTATCTGTTGAAGTCCTCAGCGCCGGGACCTGATGGCCGGCCGATCCCGGTCGACTCCGCCGGGTTCTTCGACAGTGTCCCCGGCGGCACCGCGCATGACTTCCGCCGCAGTTCCGTGCGGATGCTGGAGGACATCGGCATCTCCGTCGAGTTCTCCCACCACGAATCCGGGCCCGGGCAGAACGAGATCGACCTGCGCTACGCCGATGCCCTGACGATGTCGGACAACATCATGACCTTCCGCACCGTCGTGAAGGAGGTCGCGATCGAGCAGGGTGTGTACGCGAGCTTCATGCCGAAACCATTCAACGACGAGCCCGGCAGTGGCATGCACACGCACATGAGCCTCTTCGAGGGCGACACAAACGCCTTCTTCGACCCGAGCGGCCACTACCAGCTCTCGGCGATCGGTCGCCAGTTCATCGCCGGGCTGCTGCGGCACGCACCCGAGATCACCGCGGTGACGAACCAGTACGTCAACTCGTACAAGCGCCTGTGGGGCGGCGACGAGGCACCGGGGTACATCACCTGGGGACACAACAACCGCTCCGCACTCGTCCGCGTCCCGCTGTACAAGCCTGGCAAGGGCCAGTCGGCGCGCGTCGAGTACCGCGCGATCGATTCCGCGGCGAACCCGTATCTCGCATACGCGCTGCTGCTCGCGGCCGGGCTCAAGGGCATCGAGGAGGGCTACGAGCTGCCGCCGGAGGCGGAGGTCAACCCGTGGGACCTCACCGAGCTCGAGCGTCGCGCGCTCGGGTACCAGCAGCTGCCGGTGAGCCTCGACCAAGCGCTCCAATTCATGGAGGAATCCGAGCTCGTCGCCGAGACCCTCGGCGAGCAGGTCTTCAACTACGTGCTCCTCAACAAGCAGCAGGAATGGGCGGACTACCGCAGCCAGGTCTCGGCCTTCGAGATCGAACGGAACCTCTCCACCCTGTAGAAACTGCCGCGCGGAGCCGAATTGACCCAGTCGAGGACCGATTCCGGGCGCCCGGGACCACTCCGCGAACTCGCGCGCCTCGGCTTCGCGGGGCTGACAAGCGCGGCGGCCGGGATCCAGGCGCTCGGCGTGCCCGGCATCCTGCCGGCATTCGCACATGCCGCTGACCCGGACCAGGCGCTGGCGCTGCTGCAGCGACTGCTGGAGCGTGCACCCGAGCCGACGCGCCGACTGCTCGCGGAGGACGACACTGCCCAGCGGCTCATCCGGGTGCTTGGGGCCTCGACCGGGCTTGGCGACTTCCTGCTCCGACGGCCCGAGGAGATCCTGCCGTCCCTCGGGGCGGCATCCGTGCCGCGTGACGCGGCCACCTACCGCGCCTCGCTCGTCGAGGCGGTGCAGGGGCTCACCGGTGAGGCGGCGTGGGTGGCGCTGCGAGTGCGCTACCGCCGCGAGCTGACTCGGCTGGCGGCCTGGGACCTCGCCCAACCCTCCGGCACCGCCGCGCTCTCTGAGGTCGCGGCCGCGCTCGCCGACCTCGCGGGGGCCGCGCTCGACGCGGCGCTCGACGTCGCCCGGCGCGAGGTGCCTTACCCCGCCGAGGAGGTCGACTGGGTGCAGCTGGCCATCATCGGCATGGGGAAGACGGGCGGCCACGAGCTCAACTACCTCTCCGACGTTGATGTCATCTTCGTCGGCGGGCTTGCCGAGTCGGTCGGGCATGCCGATGCCCCGCCGATCACCGAGCACCGCGCCGTCGAGATCGCGACCCGACTCGCGATGCTGACGATGCGCGGGATCAGCGAGCTCGCGGTCGAGCCGGGGCTGTGGGAGGTCGATGCGAACCTCCGGCCCGAGGGCAAGGACGGTGCCCTCGTGCGCACCCTCGAATCGCACCTCGTGTATTACGAGCGCTGGGCGCATTCCTGGGAGTTTCAAGCACTGCTCAAAGCCAGGGCGATCGCGGGCGATCTCGAGCTGGGGCGGCGCTACGAGGCAGCGGTGGCGCCGCTCGTGTGGGCGAGCGCGCAGCGTGACGGCTTCGTCGAGTCGGTGCAGCGCATGCGGGAGCGGGTCACGCACCACATCCCCGCGGAGCAGGTCGACGTGCAGCTCAAGCTCGGCCCGGGGGGTTTGCGGGACATCGAGTTCACGGCCCAGCTACTGCAGCTCGTCCACGGGCTCGCGGATGCGCGGGTGCGGGTCCGCGGGACGCTGCCCGCGCTCGAGGCGCTCGCCGAGCAGGGCTATGTCGGTCGGGCGGAGGCCGCGGACTTCGCCGAGGAGTACCGCTTCCTTCGGCTGCTCGAGCATCGGCTCCAGCTCCGACAGCTGCGTCGCACCCACCTCATGCCGCGCGATGTGGACGAGCTGCGGGTGCTCGCGCGGGCGACGGGCCTCGCGAGCACCGCCGAGGAGCTCCGCGAGCGATGGCAGGGCGTCAAAGCCCGCGTCCGGAGCCTCCATGAGCGGCTCTTCTTCCGCCCGCTGCTCGGCGCCGTCGCAGCGCTCCCGGACGGCGCGGACGACTTCCGGCTCACGAGCGAGCAGGCCATCGCCCGGCTCGCCGCGATCGGCTTCCGCGACCCGCGGGGTGCCCTCGCCCACATTGCCGCACTGACCGACGGGGTCTCGCGCCGCGCCCGGATCCAGCGCAACCTGCTGCCGGTCATGATCCAGTGGTTCTCCCAGGGCGCCGACCCCGACATGGGGCTGCTCACGTTCCGCCGGATCTCCGAGTCGATCGGGGACCAGCACTGGTATGGACGAATGCTGCGGGACTCGGCCGGCGTCGCGCAGCGCCTCACCGAGGTGCTCAGCGGATCGCGCTATGTCGCCCAGCTGTTCGAGCGGATCCCCGAGGCCGCCGCATGGCTTGAAGACGATGACGACCTCCGCCCGCGACCGCTGACGACCCTGCTCGAGGAGCAGGAGGCGATCACACAGCGATACGCGGGCGATCCCGAGGCGGCGATGCGGGCACTGCTCCACGCGCGGCGTCGCGAGATGCTGCGGCTCGCCATGTCGGCGATGCTCGGCGTGCTGACGATCGATGAGCTCGGACCGGGCATCTCCGATGTCGCGACGACCCTGCTCGCCGGGGCGCTGCGGGTCGCGCACGGGCCCGGTGACGGCATCGAGATCGGGATCATCGCCATGGGTCGCTTCGGCGGCGCCGAACTCGGCTTCTCCTCGGACGCGGATGTCATGTACGTGTACCGGGATGCGGGGGCGGGTGACGACGGCGCCGCGACGGCCGCGAGGATCGTCCACGCGATCGCGCGGCTGACCGAGGACATCGTCGTGCCGTTCGACATCGATCTCGCCCTGCGACCGGAGGGCCGCAACGGCGCGGTCGTCCGCTCCCTCGAGTCCTACCGCGCGTACTACGAGCGGTGGTCACTGACCTGGGAAGCACAGGCACTGTTGCGTGCCCGGGTCCTCGTCGGCGATCCGGGGCTGCTCGCGGACTTCGATGAGCTCATCGGGGCGGTGCGGTACCACGCGGACATGGATACGCAGCAGATCCGCGAGGTGAAGCGGATCAAGGCCCGCGTCGAGGCGGAGCGGCTGCCGCAGGGCGCCGACCCGGCGCGGCACCTCAAGCTCGGGCGGGGCTCGCTCTCCGACGTCGAGTGGCTCGTCCAGCTCCTCCAACTCCAGCACGCGCGCGAGGTGCCCGAGCTGCGGACGACCTCGACCCTCGGCGCGCTCGCCGCCGCGGTGTCGGCCGGTTTCATCGACGAGCCCGATGCCGCGCTGCTCAGGGAGGCCTGGCTGCTCGCCTCCAATGTCCGCTCGGCGGTCACCTTGTGGAGCGCGAAGGCGGGGGACCTGCTGCCGACGGATCGGGTCGCGCTCGAGGGTATCGCGCGGCTCATGGGCTACCCGCCGGGTTCGGCGACGGCCCTCGAGGAGGACTACCTCCGGGTGACCCGTCGCGCTCGGCGCGTGTTCGAGCGCCGCTTCTTCGATACCCACTGAGCCACCGCATTCGTGCCTGTCCGCACGTGCTTGCCGTGTTTCGCGGGGTGTCAGTGGTGCTCGATACGATCGAGGTCCCATGTCGCTCGCCACCGGTCTCAGCCCCGCCTACCCGGAGCGAGCACCCTGGGGCACGGCGGGGGCGCTGCGCGCCTGGCAGGAGGAGGCGCTCGCCGCGTACTTCGAGCGCGAGCCGCGTGATTTCCTCGCCGCGGCGACCCCGGGTGCCGGCAAGACGACGTTTGCTCTCCGCCTCGCGGTGACCCTGCTGCAGCGCCACAGCATCGAGCGCGTGACCGTCGTCGCGCCGACTGAGCACCTCAAGGTGCAGTGGGCCGACGCGGCGGCCCGCGCCTCGCTCCACCTCGACCCCCGCTACCGCAACGGTGACGCCTGGGGCCGCCGTCGCCGCGATCACGGGATGGTCGTCACCTACGCGCAGGTCGCCGCCGACCCCGCACTCCACGCGCGGATCACCGCGTCGGCTCGCACTCTCGTCATCCTTGACGAGGTGCACCACGGCGGCGACAGCCGGTCCTGGGGGGACGGCATTCGCGACGCCTTCGGCGGGGCCGAGCGGCGACTCTCGCTGACCGGCACCCCATTTCGCAGTGACGACTCGCCCATCCCATTCGTCGAGTATGCGCGCGACGCGCAGGGCGGGCTCACGAGCCTGACCGACTATCGCTACGGCTATGGTCGGGCGCTGCGTGATGGGGTCGTCCGCCCCGTGGTGTTCCTCGCGTATCAGGGAGGAATGCGGTGGCGCACCCGCACCGGCGAGGAGGTCGAGGCGCGGCTCGGCCAGCCCGACACGAAAGACGTCATCTCCCAGGCGTGGCGCACGGCGCTCGACCCCGGCGGGGAGTGGATCTCCGCGGTGCTGCGCTCAGCGCATCAGCGGCTCGAGCACGTCCGTCACACGGTGCCGGATGCCGGTGGCCTCGTCATCGCGACCGATCAGCGCGCGGCGCGCGCCTACGCCGAGCTGTTGCAGGAGATCACGGGGGAGCCGCCCGTCGTCGTGCTGTCCGACGATGTCGGGGCCTCGGACCGCATCGACGCCTTCGCGCGCGGGGAGCAGCGCTGGCTCGTCGCGGTGCGGATGGTCTCGGAGGGGGTCGATGTGCCGCGGCTGTCGGTCGGCGTGTATGCGACGAGCGCGGCGACGCCGCTGTATTTCGCGCAGGCGATTGGCCGGTTCGTGCGGGCGCGGCGCCGCGGCGAGACGGCATCCGTCTTCCTGCCATCGGTGCCGCAGCTGCTCGCGCTCGCTGCCGAGCTCGAGCGCGAGCGCGATCACGCGATCGGCGCGCCGGGTGATGACGACGGACTGCTCGATGACGGCCTCCTCGAGTCGGCGGAGCGGGAAGAGCAGGCATCGGATGCGCTCCTCGAGGAGTTCGAGTGGCAGGCGCTCGAGTCGAGCGCGGAGTTCGCGCACGCCCTCTACGACGGCGATGAGTATGGCTTCGCCGCATTCACTGGAGGCGAGGACGAGCTCGACTTCCTGTCGATTCCGAGCGTGCTCTCGCCGGACGAGCTCCGTGACGCGCTGCGCCACCGGCAGGCGCGGCAGTCCCGCCGGATGGACGCCAGGCCGCCGCAGGCGCCCCCATCCGCCCCGCAGGCCATGCACCGCACGCTCGCGGAGCAGCGCTCCCTGCTCCATTCCCTCGTCGGCATGCAGGCCAAGCTCACCGGCAAGCCGCACGGCTGGATCCATGCCGAGCTGCGCCGCGAATGCGGTGGCCCGGAAGTCGCCCGCGCGACGGTCCAGGAGTTGCAGAAGCGCATCGACCGGTTGCGGAGTACGCTCCGATCCTGATTCGCGACCGAGGGGCAGTCTTGGGCTTAGAGGGCGAGATTCTTGACAATCTCCGGCTGCCGCCGAGCCCAGAACGTTTCGATGACCTTTCGGCGCGTCGGGAGCGACGGATCATCCTCGACATCGTCGAGGTAGCCGAGCCCGCGGACGACGTTCGCGATCAGCCCGACGGGGGCGATCGGTTGATACTTCTCAATGAGGAGGCTCAGGCCCTCTTCGATCGAGATGTGCTCGTCCAGGATCATAAGGTCGAAGTAGTCGCGGAGTGCGCCGCGGTCCTGGATAAACTTGAGTTTGGTGGCGAGCACGTCGCCGAGGCTTGCCACCCGGATGCCGCCGAACTGGGTGGTCGGTTCGAGGAGGCGCTGGGAGGATGCGTCGAGGAACTGCAGCTTCGTGTCATCGAGGACGCCGGTGAGCGTGCCCTCCTCGGCGAGCGTCGGCGCGAACGTGCCGACCGCATTCAGTGCCTCGCTCAGGGCGTGGATGTCGAATGATGCTTCAGTGAAGAAGTCGAGGTCGCGACTCACACGATGCTGGAGGTGCACAGTGAGGGCGGTCCCGCTGGATAAGTACGCGATGCTCGGGACGACGGGTGCCAGAGTGCGCCATGCGGCCAGCGTGCGTGCGGGCAGGACCCCCGCGAGTGTGGCCAGATCGTCATCCACGGCGTGACCAGTTCGCAACGAGTGCCTTGGTGCGGGGGTTCACCCCTCGTCGTGACATCGCGGTATCGATGTCGGCGGGGGAGAGGTTGGTGAGCGCCCACTGCCATGCCCGGACGTCGGGCGCGTCAAGCAGGCGACCTGCCATGTAACTGCCGTCGGTCTTCGGCGAGAGCTTCGTGACATCTGCGTTCCAAAACAGGTGGTGGAGGGAACGCGGCAGCGCGGGCGTGACGGCATCGGTTCGCGGAGCTTGTGGCAGTCGCGTGCGGCGAACTGCCGAGCGAAGCTGCTCCGGCCAGGAGGAGGGCGCCGCTTTCCAGCGGAGGTCCCTTGTCGCGCGGCCCCGGGCGAGTGTGACGGGGACCCGTGCGACGTATTGGCGCTCCGCCAAGGAGCGAAGGGTTTGCGAAGCAGTGGTCGGGCTGACGCCTGCCTCCGCGGCGACGCTCCTCGCGCTGGGCAACCCGAGTGGAGCCCTGCTGAGCGCCGCGAGAATGCGGAGTTCCGAGGCCCGGGCTTCATGCCGTGGTGTTGCCCCCCGAGTTGCGGCGAGGCGCTCGAGTGCACCAACGGGTACCCGTCGGGGGTGCCCGCGGCCGCCGCGAGGCACTCCGAGTTCATCGAGTGCGCGGTGCGCCGTCGGCAGACTGACCCCGAGCCCCTTGGCGAGCTGCGGCGCCGTGATGTCCATAACGTTATTCTACCCGTCGCGCCGCCGAGGAAGACGCGAGGCGCTGCTCAGTGGGCCTCGGCCGACTACACCCCGAAGTACAGCTCGTACTCGTACGGGTGCGGCCGGAGCGCGAAGGGCAGCAGCTCCTTCGTGCGCTTGTAGTCGATCCAGGTCTCGATGAGGTCCTGGGTGAAGACGCCGCCGGCCTGGAGGTAGTCGTTGTCGTTTTCGAGCGCGTTGAGTGCCTCGCCGAGCGACGTGGGCAGCTGCGGGATGAGCTTGGCCTCCTCGGCGGGGAGCTCGTAGAGGTCCTTGTCGATCGGATCGGCCGGCTCGATCTTGTTGATGACGCCGTCGAGACCCGCCATGAGCTGGGCGGCGAAGGCGAGGTACGGGTTCCCGGAGGAGTCGGGCGCGCGGAACTCGATGCGCTTCGCCTTCGGGTTTGTGCCGGTGATCGGGATGCGGATCGCCGCGGAGCGGTTGCCGGCAGAGTAGACGAGGTTGATCGGCGCCTCGTAGCCCTTGACGAGCCGGTGGTAGGAGTTCACGGACGGGTTCGTGAATGCGGCGAGCGAGGCCGCGTGCTTGAGGATGCCGCCGATGTACCAGCGCGCGATGTCACTGAGCCCGCCGTAGCCGGCTTCGTCGTAGAAGAGGGGCTTGCCGTCGAGCCACAGCGACTGGTGGGTGTGCATGCCCGAGCCGTTGTCGCCCATGAGCGGCTTCGGCATGAAGGTCGCCGTCTTGCCCCACTCGAGCGCCGTGTTCTTGACGATGTACTTGAAGGTGAGGATGTCGTCGGCCGAGCGCACGAGGGTGTCGAACTTGTAGTTGATCTCGCCCTGACCGGCGGTGCCGACCTCGTGGTGGCTGCGCTCGACCTCAAGGCCGGCGTCCATGAGCTTGAGGCAGATGTCGTCGCGCAGGTCGGCGTGCTGGTCGACGGGGGAGACCGGGAAGTAGCCGCCCTTGAAGGGGGTCTTATTGGCGAGGTTGCCGCCCTCCTCGACGCGGCCGCTGTTCCACGCCGCCTCGGAGGAGTCGACCTCGTAGAAGGATCGCTGCGGCGAGACCTCATACCGGACGTCGTCGAAGATGAAGAATTCGGCCTCCGGCGCGAAGAATGCGGTGTCCGCGATCCCCGTCGAGGCCAGGAACTTCTCCGCCTTCTTCGCGATCTGGCGCGGGTCGCGGTGGTAGACCTCGCCGCTGCGCGGGTTGAAGATGTCGAAGACGAGGATGAGCGTGCGCTCCGAGCGGAACGGGTCGATGACCGCCGTCGACACGTCCGGGATGAGCTGCAGGTCGGATTCGTTGATGGACTGGAAGCCGCGGATGGATGACCCGTCGAAGAGCTGCCCGTGGACGAAGAAGTCCTCGTCGACCGTCGCCGCCGGGATGTTGAAGTGCTGCTGCACGCCGGGCAGGTCGGTGAAGCGGATGTCGACGAACTTCACGTCGGTGTCCCGGATGAAACTCAGGACCTCCGACGCATCCTTGAACATGGGCTTGGACATTGGGCCTCCATCGGTGCGGGTGCGGTGTGGGCAACTGTCATGAGGCTAGGGCCACGACGTTTCGAGCGTGTTTCGGCCCTGTATCGCTGGTGTTCACCGGGGACGCTGCGGGCGCACCCGCTGCGGGTCGATGCCCTTGGGGATCGGCAGGTTGCCCGTCTTATTGAGTGACTCGAGCCGTGCCGAGATTTGGCGAACCTCCGCCTTGCGCAGCGCCCGCTTGAAGCGTCGGAGCGCGGCGGGGATGCGGTGCAGCGGGACCGAGTCGGCGTCGGGACCGACCTGCAGAGTGCCGAGCGGCGCCTCCGGCACGATTCGTCGGACGATGCGACGCTGCTCCTCGATGAGCCGCCCGGTGCGGCTTGCGGGGCCTTCCGCGATGAGCACGATGCCGCCCTTGCCGACGATCCGGTACACGGCGTCCTGCGTTTTCGGGCTGATCGCCACGGGGGTCGCATCGCCGATCCAGCCGCCGCGGAGCGAGGTCTGGATGACGGCGCTGACCGCCCCCGGCTGTCCCGCGATCTGCGAGTACGCCGCCTTCTCGGCGCGTCGGCCGAGCACGAGGAGGAGCAGGAGCACACCGCCGAGCACGCCCGTCACGATGTACAGCGTCATCCCGAGCCACTGCCCGGGCGTGAGCAGGAATGCGAGGAGCACGCCGACGAGCACGGGGAGCACGAATGCGGCGATGAGCATCGGCAGTGCGAGCGAGTCGTGCCGGATGGTCATCCGGAGGACTTGCCACATCTGCTTGAGCCGACCGGGCTCCTTGGGCGTACGTGAATCAGCAGCGCTGGTCGATCGGGCCATGGGCCCAGTTTACGGGGCGGGGTGGGCGCGAAGACTCCTCCCCACCGTCCGGGGCGGGTGGGTCATCCACCGAAGTCGGCGACGGCGAACCAGGTCGGTCCCGACCCCGCGATCATGGCGGGATGAACGAGCCGCATGAATGGGGTCCTGGCGTCATCGTGGGCGGCTACCGGCTGCTGCGGCGGCTCGGCAGCGGAGTGTCGGCGGAGGTGTGGCTTGCCGCGTCGGCGGTCGCTGAGGACGGCGAACGGGTCGCGCTGAAGCTCATCCGTGTCGGCGCCGGGCCCGAGCGCGCGGCACGCGAGGCGGAGGCGCTGTGGCGGGCCCGCGGCCCGCACGTCGTGCGCCTGCGGGAGGTCGTGCCACTGGCGAGCGGGACCCCGTTCCTCATGCTCGATGTCGTGCCACACGAGCTCGGAGCCCTCCTCGGGGGAGGGCTCTCGCTCGGTGCGGTCGTCACCGTCCTGGTGCCGCTCGCGCAGGAGCTCGCCCGACTCCACGCGCTCGGGGTCACCCACGGCGGTGTCCGGCTGGCGGCGGTCGGCCTCGACGAGCGGGGAAGTCCCGTCCTGCTCGGCTTCGGCGCGGCGCAGATCGGCCCACCCGACGTGGCGCGCCGCGCCACGGACTGCGCGGGGTTCGCTGCGCTCGCCCTGGTCGTGCTCTCGGCGGTGCCGGAGGAGGACCGCTCCGACTCGTGGCACCGCCTGGTGGCCTGGCTCGGCGCGAGCCAGCCTGGGAAGGAGCGCTGGCTCGACGCCCTCGTCGAGCGGGTCTATGACCTCGCGGAGCCCGAGCCGATCGCGCTCCAGCGTGCGGAGTCGCTCGACGCGGTGGTGCTCGCTGCGGCAGCCGATGCGCGAGGCTCCCGTATGGCGGTGCACGATGCGGCGCCAACGCCGCGGGGCGGGGATGCCGCCGTGGCGTGGCTGCGTGCGCATGTCTCGCGGCTGACCCGACTGGGGCGGGTGCGTGCCCGGTTCTGGGTGCCGGCGGCGGTCGCTGCGGTCGGTCTCGCCCTGGTCCTCCTCCCGCCCACTGCCGGTGGCAGCGCAGACGCGGTGGTGTCGTCCAGCAGCCCGGCCCCGACGAGCCCATCGACGTCCGAGCCCGTGCCGCAGGTCGAACCCGCCCCGAAGCTCCCGTCGATACCGCCGCCCAGACCGAACCCGACACCGACCGCGACGGTGCTCGACGAGCTCGGCGGTGCGGTCATCGTCCTGGTCGATGGGCCGCGCGGTCCCGAGCAGCTGGTGCTCGTCACCGGGCCCGACGGCTGGCAGGTGCGCGCACAACTCCCAGCCGATCCCGGCGCGGACGGTGCGGGAGCAGGCACGAGCGCACCCGACCCATGAGACGGCGCCGTCTGGCGGAACTCAGACCCCGAGGACCCCCGCGAAGTCGCCAGCCTCAAGGCGCGACTTGACCGCGCCGAGGAAGCGGGCAGCGTCCGCCCCGTCGATGATCCGGTGGTCGTACGACAGCGCGAGGTAAACGAAGGAGCGGATGGCAATCGCCTCGACCCCGTCGACCTCGACGACGGCCGGACGCTTCGTCACGATCCCGGTGCCGAGAATCGCCGACTGCGGGAGGAAGACGACCGGGGTGTCGAAGAGTGCGCCGCGGGAGCCCGTGTTCGTCAGCGTGAAGGTGCCGCCAGCGAGCTCATCGGGCTTCAGCTGGTTGTTCCGGGTGCGCTCGGCGAGATCGGCGATGTCCGCCGCCCACTGCGCGAGCGTCTTGCCGAACGCGTCACGAATGACGGGGGAGAGCAGGCCGCGTGGCGTGTCAACGGCGATTGACACGTTCTCCGACGGCGGGTACACGATGGTGTCGCCGTCGACGGTCGAGTTGATGACCGGGTACTGGGCGAGCGCCTCGGTCGCTGCGACCGCGAAGAACGGCAGGAACGAGAGCTTGTGTCCGGTCTTCGCGAGGAAGTCGGCCTTCACCTCGTCGCGATAGGTCGCGACCTTCGTGAGGTCGACCTCCACGACCGAGGTGAGCTGGGCGGTCGAGTTCATCGAGACGACGGCCCGCTCGGCGATGACCTTCCGCAGTCGGGACAGCGGCTCGCTCGTGCCGCGCAGCGGGGACACCTCCGGGGTCGGTGCCGCGCCCGAACTCGGGGTCGCGCCAGCGACGGCGCGCTGCGAGGCGGCGAGGATGTCGTCCTTCGTGATGCGGCCGCCGACGCCGGTGCCGGTGACGGTCGTGACGTCGACCCCGAGGTCGGCCGCAAGCTTCCGGACGATCGGCGTCAGGTAGCCGGACGCCTCTGGCTCCGTGGGAGCAGCTGATGCCGGCGTAGCAGGAGCAGATGGCTGCGCGGGAGCAGGTGCGGCAGCGGGAGCAGGTGCGGGGGGAGCAGGCGCCGCCGGAGTGGGCTCGGCAGGTGCTGCCGGAGTGGGCTCGGCAGGTGCTGCCGGAGTGGGCTCGGCAGGTGCTGCCGGAGCAGGCGCTGGGACCGGCTCAGTGGCCGCAGGCCCTGCCGCCGGAGCGGGAGCCGCCGGAGCAGGCTCAGCAGGTGCGGGCTCTGCCGCCGCAGACTCAGCCGGAGCCGCAGCAGGCGCTGGCGCCGCCGGTGTCGCACCATCACCG
>Ga0182742_1002756_pt1 | contig 18787 bp, 14 predicted proteins | sample eDN5th37CBELigMG_FD_128880 | JGI IMG/M metagenome (GOLD analysis project Ga0182742, IMG submission 128880) | Enriched Miracle-Growth compost microbial communities from Emeryville, California, USA - eDNA 5th pass 37_C BE-Lig MG (version 2)... ...
AGATGTTGAGCTAATTACAATCTCTCATGTTAGAAAAGGAATCGACCACTTATCTAATCTAATGAAGGAATTATCCTTGAGTGATACTTCAAAAATCATCATTATCGATGCAACGACGGATGAAGAGCTAGAAATCATCGTTAAAGCAGCACAAGTCTTACAAGAGAAATATCTCTGGGTGGGTTCCGCAGGAATCGCTTCGCACATCTTTAATGAAAAGATTCAGGAAGAGGTTATTAATACCACTAGAGTGCGTGATCGAGATCCTGTATTAGTGGTTGCGGGCAGTGTAAATTCAAACACTCATCAACAAATTCAGGTCCTTAAAGAAAAAAATAATATAGCAGAAATTGTTATTTCTCCTGAAGAATTCTTTTTTGAGGATAGGAGAAAACTTGAAATTGAACGTATTGTGAAAGCAAGTAAAACATTGCTAGATAAAGGCGACTTAGTAGTAACCACGAACAGAGACCAAGAAGTAATAGGGAAAGTAAAAAACTTACAACGTGAACTTGGTTTATCAAATTTCGATGTTGGAAACACAATAGCCAATTCAATGGGAGAAATTGCTGGTCAATTAATCGAAAGTAAGAAAATTTGTGGTGCCGTTTTAACAGGTGGAGATATTGCAGGTGCTACTTGTAAAGTGTTACAAGGTGAAGGGATTCGTGTCATTGGCGAAGTAGAGCCAGGTATTCCGTATGGGAAACTCTTTGGAGGATTATATGATGGCATTCCACTTGTCACCAAGGCAGGCGCGTTTGGAACCGACCAAGCACTTTCAAAGGCACTTCAAAAGGTTACTGAACTCAATACACGTACTCAATGAGTACTAATATAGAAATTATAACTGACATTTTGCTTATTCAAATAAGAGATATTTACAGGAGGAATTATATATGACTAGCTATAAACCAAGTATCGCGATTACAATGGGAGATCCATCTGGTGTCGGACCTGAAATTATCGTAAAATCTTTGAATGATAAAAACATTTATGATAACTGCAGTCCATTTGTTGTAGGTGACTTGAAAATTTTAAAAAGAGCTTTAAACGTAACAAATATCGATCTTGAATTAAATAGCATTACCAATCCAGAAGAAGCAAAGTCACAATATGGTACGATTGATATTATCGACCTTGATTTAGTTTCTGAAGATTTACCATGGGGACAAGTTTCGCCAGAAGCTGGAAATGCGGCTTTCCGTTATTTAGAAAGAGCTATTCAATACGCAAATGAAGGCAAAATTCAAGGGATTTGTACAGCACCTTTAAATAAAGAAGCACTTCATAAAGCAGGGCATATTTACCCGGGCCATACAGAGATTTTAGCAGAATTAACAAATACAAAGGATTTTGCTATGATGCTCTCTGCACCAGCGTTAAGAGTCATTCATGTAACAACACACATTGGACTTCTTGATGCAATTCATAAGATAAATGCTGAACGTCAATATACGGTTATCAAACTTGCACATGAAACATTACAAAAGGCAGGAATTGAATCTCCTCGAATCGCTGTTTGTGGAATTAACCCACATGCAGGTGAAAATGGACTATTTGGTCATGGTGAGGAAGAAGAAAAGATTGTTCCAGCTATTGAAAAAGCACAAGCAGAAGGAATAAATGTTCAAGGTCCACTTCCAGCCGATACATTATTCTTTAGAGCAAGACGTGGAGACTTTGATATTGTTGTTGCACAATATCACGATCAAGGTCATGGTCCAATTAAAGTGTTAGGTCTAGAGGCTGGAGTGAATATTACAGTAGGTCTTCCAACCATTCGTACAAGTGTTGACCACGGAACTGCTTTTGATATTGCTGGTAAAAATATTGCGGACGAGCAATCATTAAAAGAAGCGCTACGTATGGCAGTTGAATTAGCTCCAAAGAAAAAAGCGTAATATGAGAATACCAAGCAAGAGGTCAAAAACAGATCTCTTGCTGACTTTGTATACAAATCATTTTTTTCAACAAGTAGTATTTCTGTAAAGGAGACAAGGATGATGACTTTACCAAAAGTTGCAAAGATACGTCAGAAATTCCAAACGGAAAGTATAAATGATATCCCAGGAGCAATTGTTGAGCAATTTCTTCATGTACATGCGGATGAAAAAATTAAACCGGGTATGGAAATTGCGATTACCGTGGGAAGTAGAGGTATCGCCAATATTCCTTTAATCGTTAAAAGTGTAGCAGATGAAATTAAAAAAAGAGGGGCATCTCCATTTATCATTCCAGCAATGGGAAGTCACGGTGGAGCTACTGCGGAAGGACAAATTGAGGTTCTTGAGGGACTAGGTGTCACTGAGGAATCAACAGGATGTGAAATACGTTCATCCATGGATGTAGTTGAAGTGGGCAAAACTTCAGACGGAATCCCTGTTTACATTGATAAGAACGCGTATCAGGCAGATGGCATTATCGTTATGGGGCGTGTTAAGCCTCATACGGATTTTAAAAACAAAGTTGAGAGTGGCGTATTGAAAATGGCGTCAATTGGAATGGGAAAACATAAACAAGCCTTAGCTTTACATACACATGGTATTAAAGGAATTAGCGAAATGATGCCTGAGGTCGGCAAAGTGGCTATCGCTAATTCAAATACTTTATTTGGTATAGCTATTGTTGAAAACGCTCATGAAGAAACAGCTATCATCGCGGCTATCGAAAAAGATCGAGTAGAAGAGCGTGAAAGAGAATTATTGAAAGAGGCATTTGCATTGATGCCTAGCCTTCCAGTCGAAAATATGGATATCTTAGTCGTTGACGAGATAGGGAAAAACTATAGTGGGACTGGAATGGATACCAATATTATTGGGCGTATCCGGGTGCTTGGAGTTGAAGAACCACAAAAGCCGAGCATTAAATATGTCATTGCTTCAAATTTAAGTGAGGCGAGCCATGGAAATGCGTTGGGAATTGGCTTAGCTGACTTAACTACAAAGCGCTTATTTGAAAAAATTGATTATCAAGCAATGAATGAAAATGTAATTACAAGTACGTTTTTAGCTCGAGCAAGTATCCCCATTATTTTGGATAATGACCAAGAAGCTCTTAAAGCGGCACTCCGCGCGAATTGGGGTGTATCACCGGAAAAGGCTAGAATTGCAAGGATTCCAAATACACTTCATATCGGAGAATTATATGTATCCGAAGCTATTTTTAATGAATTAAAAGATAAAGAAAACATTGAAGTATTAGAGGACCTACATGAAATGAAGTTTGACGAAAAGGGTTATTTCTTACCTATGTAACAAGCCTTTTAGAAAACTTGGACTTTATATTGAAAAACAAACAGCTCCTACTAAAGGGGCTGTTTGTTTTTATCGATATATAACTACTTTATTATGCTTTCGAACTTTAAATAGTTTACCACCAAGTTCATTCAACGCAATCGCTGCTAATATAATGGCTGTACCAACCCATTGAAGTGGTGTGACTGTTTCGGACAAAATAATACTAGCTGATAGGATGGCGATGGGTAATTCAATGGATGTTAAGATATTGGCAATACCGCCAGCTACCAATGGTGCTCCCACCGCGAAGAATAGTGGAGGAAAGACTGCACCAAATAAGGATACACCAACGGCTGTTGCTACTAAGTTCGTCTCTAAAGGAAAAACAGATGGAATATCGCGTATGAATATGATCAGGATTAAAATGGTTGACCCGGTTGCCATTAATGAAGTACGAGCCAACGGGTCTACATCTACTGCGACTTTTCCACTGAAAAAAATAAATCCTGCATACGTAAATGCAGATAAAATACCAAAAAGCAAACCTTTAAGAGGTAGTCCTTGGATGTCCCCATTTATTATATTGGAAGCAAAAAAGACGCCGATTAATATTAAAAGGATGGACAAAACAGTGATAGGAGCGGGTTTCACTTTGCTGAAAATCCATTCTAAAAGAATTCCAATCCAAACGAATTGAAACATTAAAATAATGGCCAATGAAGCAGGTAGATATTGCATTGCCCCATAATAAAAAATACTAGTTAATCCGGTAAAACATCCAGTTATCATGATTAAAGGAAGATTGTTCTTCGTAAGTCCTTTAAAGCTAGGTCGTTTAATTAGAGTGATAGTCCATAATAAAAACGAGGAAATCAGCATTTGAACAATATTGATTTGGCCTAGCGAATAGCCGTAGCTAAACCCTAATTTCGCAAAAACGGGTGTAAAGCCATAACATCCAGCACCCAATAATACAAACAATATGCCCTTATTTACTTTCATTATGAAACCTCCATGAAGCTAAATACTATTAAACTATTGTATCATAAAAGGGGAAACTAGATGCCTAATGGAGGCTTCCATTATCTTGATAAAAAGATAGGGTTCGTTTGGTGAATTATAAAATGCGGGGAATAAATATGTCAATTTTATGACAAAACCATGATTCACCATGGATAAAGAAAAAACGATAGTAAAATAGGCTAGAAACAAGGTATATATTAAACTACCGTATGGGTAAGAGAGAAAGTTAGGGGAAAAATTGAGAACACATAATAGATTTTTTTTACTTTTTAGTATGTTACTTATGATTAGTTTAGCTGGTTGTGGTAAGGAAGATATTGTTACAAATGTGGGAAAACTAGACTTTGATCAGCCATTAAAACTTCCACCGCTTATTGAGCCTACAATAGAATCCGATGGTACAAAAAACTTTACATTGACCATGCAATCGGGAGAGACAGAATTGTTGCCAGGTAAGATTGCGGATACTTGGGGGATTAATGGTGCCTATTTAGGTCCAACGATTAGAGTTTCTCGTGGGGACAAGGTTTCTTTTAATGTTGTAAATAGTTTGAACGAGCCATCAACTCTACACTGGCATGGAATGAGATTGCCAGCCAAAATGGACGGAGGTCCACACCAAATGGTTGATGCTGGGGAAACTTGGACTCCCCATTGGACGATTGATCAACCATCTGCTACCACGTGGTACCATCCTCACTTACATGGGAAGACAGCCCAGCATGTATATAAAGGACTTGCAGGCATGTTCATCATCGATGATGAGGATTCAAAAAAACTCCCTTCGGAATATGGAGTAGATGATATTCCACTCATTATCCAAGATAAGTTGTTTACGAATGAGGGACAATTAACTGAGGACGAAGAGGGAGTATTTGGCACCCTTGGTGATGAAATACTTGTGAATGGAACGTATGACCCCTATCTTGAAGTTAAAACGAGTCAGGTTCGTTTTCGATTGCTCAATGGTTCGAATGCAAGAGCCTATAATTTTGGCTTTAGCGATGGGAGAGCTTTCAAACTTGTAGGGAACGATGCTGGCCTCTTAGAAGAGCCAGTGACCCTGGAGCGATTTATGTTAAGTCCTGGTGAACGTGCAGAAATCGTTGTAGAATTTGAGCCGGGTGAGGAGACGGTTCTCCATAGTTTTAGTGGGAATACTGGTTTAGATAATGGTGAATTTGATTTGGTAAAGATAGTAGCAGCCTCTGAATTAGAAGAGTCAGCTCCAGTTACTGGGCAACTTTCAAGCGTACCACCAATAGAGGCACCAAAAGATGCTAGAGTTCGTCAGTTCAAACTTACAATGGAGAATAAGATTAATGACAAGTTAATGGATATGTATCGTATTGACGAGGTTGTTCCAGCAGGAGCAACAGAAATATGGGAGATCAACAACTTTGGATGGTCGCATAATTTTCATATTCATAATGCTGCATTTCGAGTCCTAGACATCAATGATAAGCCACCTTCAGAGTATGAGCGAGGAAGAAAAGATACTGTTTTTATCCCTAATGGTTCAAAGGTGAGAATTGTTGTGGAATTTGGTAAACACGCTGACCCAAATTTCCCGTTCATGTATCACTGCCATTTATTGCGACATGAAGATGACGGCATGATGGGGCAATTCTTATTAGTCGAACCCGGTACTGAATCGGAGGTGCCAACAACGCTTCCTAATAATGGTACGAGTGGAGAACATCAGGGTCATCATTAAAGATATAGAAAAACATAATTGTTTTTTAAGGATATAATCAAGATAAGTAATTTCAAATAATAAACCTTAATAGGAGGAAAAAATGAGTAATTTGCCTAATTGTCCAAAATGTAATTCAGAGTATACGTATGAGGATGGAGCGTTACTAGTATGCCCAGAATGTGCTTATGAATGGCCATTGAATCAAGAAGAGGATAACAATGAAGGTGAAAGAGTCATCAAAGATGCAAACGGGAATGTATTGGTGGATGGAGATACTGTTACCGTTATTAAAGATTTGAAGGTAAAAGGGAGCTCTTCTGTACTAAAACAGGGGACAAAAGTAAAAAACATTCGCTTAGTCGAAGGAGACCATGATATTGATTGCAAAATTGATGGATTTGGTGCGATGAAATTAAAGTCAGAATTTGTTAAGAAGATATAAAGTAAAAAAGTCGCTATTAACCAGTTAGGTTAATAGCGACTTTTACTATTGAAAAGGATTACTGGTGAACAAGGGTCTTTTGACCAGAATCATCAGTAGTTGTATCCCAATTGTTTCGGATTAGGTAGTCAAATGCACTTAATGATGCAGTTGCACCTGAGCCCATTGAAATGATGATTTGCTTATAAGGGCTGTTTGTACAGTCACCAGCAGCAAAGACACCAGGGATATTTGTTGCACCGTGGTTATCAACAACAATCTCACCCATTCGGTTACGTTCGATTGTGTCACCAAGCCAATCAGTGTTTGGTACAAGACCAATTTGAACAAATACACCTTGTAATTCAATATGCTTTTCTTCACCAGATTCACGGTCAACATAAGTAAGACCATTTACTTTGTCAGTACCCGTAATTTCTTTAGTTTGTGCGTTCTTGATAACCGTTACGTTTGGAAGACTGAAAAGACGATCTTGAAGCACGGTGTCGGCTTTGAGTTCAGAATTAAATTCAACAACTGTTACATGCTTAACAATACCAGCAAGATCAATTGCAGCTTCAACTCCAGAGTTACCGCCACCAATAACGGCTACGTCTTTGCCGGCAAATAATGGACCATCACAATGTGGACAGTATGCTACACCTTTGTTTTTGAACTCAGCTTCCCCTGGTACATTAACATTACGCCAACGAGCACCAGTTGAAAGAATAACGGTTTTACTTTTTAAAACAGCACCGTTTTCCAATTCAATCTCAACTAAGTCTTTCTTTTCAATGCGTTTCGCACGCTGTAGGTTCATTATATCAACATTATATTCTTTTACATGTTCTTCGAGACTTGCTGCAAGCTTAGGGCCTTCTGTGTACTTAACACTAATAAAGTTCTCAATGCCAAGTGTATCCATAATTTGTCCGCCAAAGCGTTCAGCAACAATACCTGTGCGAATACCTTTACGCGCTGCATATACAGCTGCACTGCTACCTGCTAGCCCGCCACCAATAACAAGAACATCAAACGGATCTTTATTAGCAAATTCTGATGCATCAGGTGCGCTTCCAACTTTTGAAAGAATTTCTTCTAATGACATACGTCCATTACCAAATACTTCTCCATTGAGGAAAGCAGTTGGAACAGCCATGATATCCTTACTTTCAACTTCTTCCTTAAAGGCAGCACCATCAATCATTGTATGTGTGATGCCAGGGTTGAGAACACTCATCACGTTAAGAGCTTGTACAACATCAGGGCAGTTGTGGCAACTTAAGCTTACGTAAGTTTCAAAGTGGTATTCACCTTTAATTGCTTTTATTTGGTCAATTAGCTTCTGATCAACCTTCGGAGCTCTTCCGCTTACTTGTAAAAGAGCCAACACAAATGAAGTAAATTCATGTCCAAGAGGGATTCCAGCGAATGTTATACCAGAATCCTCGCCGATACGATTGATGCTAAAGCTAGGTGTTCTTTCTAACTGAACATACTCAACCTTAATTTTAGAAGACATCTCTGCCAACTCATCAACAAGAGCCTGCATATCTTTTGAGACATTATCAGATCCCACGCTTACTTTGAGTAGGACGTCACTTTCTAAAAGTTGAAGATATTGAGCTAATTGTTGCTTTATATCAGCATCTAGTATCATTTAAAGCACTCCTTAGATTTTTCCTACTAGGTCTAGGCTTGGCTTAAGTGTTGCTTCTCCTTCTTTCCACTTAGCAGGGCAAACCTCACCAGGGTTGTTACGTACATATTGTGCAGCTTTAATTTTATTAATAAGTGTGCTTGCATCACGGCCAATACCGTCTGCATTGATTTCAACAGCTTGGATTACACCATCTGGATCAATGATGAAAGTACCACGGTCAGCTTGTCCAAGTTCTTCAACTAATACATCAAATTGACGAGAAAGTACGTGAGCAGGGTCACCGATCATTGTATAAGTAATTTTACCAATTGCTTCAGAAGAATCATGCCATGCTTTGTGAGTGAAATGAGAATCTCTAGAAGCAGAGAATACTTCAACACCAAGATCTTGTAATGCTGGGTATTGCTCTTGTAAGTCTTCTAATTCAGTAGGACATACGAAAGTGAAGTCAGCAGGGTAGAAGCAAACAATACTCCAATGACCTTTTAAATCTTCCTCTGTAACCTCGATGAAATCACCATTTCTATAAGCTTGTAATGTGAATGGTTCTACTTGTTTTCCAATAAGTGACATAATAAATTCCTCCAATTAATTATATTTAATATAGATTATTAGCATTATTGACTAATAAATCTATAATTAATACTTGTTTATAATAATTATTATATAGATGTTATTATTTATGTCAATTAAAATGCTATGAAAATTATATTCAAATATCAATTATTAGATTTTGTATTAGAAGGTACCTTTATAAATGGTAATTCTTGATTAATGCTGACTTCCATTGACACAAATGTAAATTTGATTCATAATATTCCTAATCTATAATTCAAAAGCAATTTACGAACTATTTTAATAATAAGAAGTGATGAAAGGGAACTAGTAAGTAGTCCTCAGGTAAAAGAGAGTAAAATCCATGGGCTGAAAGATTTTATAACCTGCAATGCTATTGAACCTGTCCTTTGAACTGTTAGGAAAACCTAACCGTTGCCTGCGTTAAAGGTTTTGAGTGGATACTAGAGCGTTTCTTAGTATCAATAAAGGTGGTACCACGAAAGACATGGTCTTTTCGTCCTTTTTTATAGGGATGGAAGGGCCTTTTTTTATAGAATTTAATGGGTGGTGAATGAAATGAAGAAGAAGCGAATTGTTGTCAAAATAGGGAGCAGTTCTTTAACCAATCAAAATGGCGGACTTAGTAACGATAAGCTTAAAGAACATGTGGATGCGATAGCTCGTTTAAAGGAACTTGGGCATGAAGTCATTCTCATTTCATCTGGGGCTGTTGCAGCTGGATTTATGGACCTTGGCTATTCTTCCCGCCCTAAAACTGTCGCTGGCAAGCAAGCAGCTGCAGCGGTGGGCCAAGGACTTCTTCTAAGAGGATATACGGAAGAATTTAAAAAGCATGGCATTGTTGCCGCTCAATTACTGTTAACAAGGCAAAATTTTTTATACAAGGATCAATACAACAATGCTAATGCTACTCTATCAGAACTTCTAAAACGAAATGTTGTACCGATTATTAATGAGAATGATTCCGTATCATTAGAAGAATTAAACTTTGGAGATAATGACATGTTATCGGCATTAGTAAGCGGCCTTGTACATGCTAACTTTTTGATTATCATAACAGATGTCAATGGAATCTATGATCAAAATCCACAAACACATCCAAATGCAAAGAGGTACAATTTCCTCAATGAGATTAATGACGAATTAGTAAGGGGAGCTTCTGGTTCGGGGTCAAAGGTAGGCACTGGAGGAATGAAGTCAAAAATTGAGGCAGCAAAGACAGCTGTCAGTTTAGGAGTAAAAGTGTTTATTGGATCTGGTTCTGGAGATGAAAAATTTGTCGATATTCTTGCAGGAAAAGGGGATGGAACGTATATTGGAGACTCCTCAAGACCTAGTATGAATACGTCAAAGCAGTGGCTAGCCTTACACTCAATTCCAAGCGGGAAAATTGAAGTCGATCAGGGTGCTGCAGCGGCCATATTAAGGCATGGAAAAAGCCTTCTACCTGCAGGTGTCACTAATATTATCGGTAATTTTAGCATCAATGATGTTGTTGAGGTTGTAAATCTTAAGGGAGATACAATCGGAAAAGGAAAGGTAAACTTTTCTTCTGACCAATTAGTAGAGATTAAAGGGTTATCAAGCACTAAGGCAATGGTTAAGGTAAACAGTGATCAACGTGTTGTCATTCATAGAGATAATTGGGTAAGTCAAAAAGAGAGGAGAGTTACGTATGAGTGAGTTAATTCAAAAAGGGAAAAAGGCAAAAATAGCAGCATCACTTTTAGCAAAGGCAACCACAGAACAAAAGAACAAGGCTCTTTCGACAATTTCTGAGCAACTTATCAAAGAACAAACGTTTATTTTGGAAGAAAACAACAAGGATTTACAAGCAGGAAAAGAAAATGGAATGAGTGATTCTTTACTTGATCGCTTAAAGTTAAATGAACAGCGGATTCAAGATATGGCAGATGCCCTTGTTCAATTAACGAAACTAGAGGACCCAATTGGACAATTAATAGAAGAATGGGAGCGTCCAAACGGACTTAAAATTGCACAAGTTCGAGTTCCTCTAGGGGTAATCGGAATGATATATGAGGCAAGACCAAATGTAACCGTTGATGCATCAAGTTTATGTTTAAAAACGGGAAATGCAGTACTCCTTCGTGGTAGCTCTACAGCAATCCATTCAAATAAAGCCCTTGTGAAGGTTATTCAACATGCACTTGAGTTAAGTAATCTACCAGTTGATGGTGTTCAACTAGTAGAGGATACAAGCCGAGAAACAGCATCAGAAATGTTCAAGCTAAATGAGTATCTAGATGTGTTGATTCCGCGTGGTGGTGCGAAATTAATTCAGACAGTTGTACAAAATTCGACAGTTCCTGTATTAGAAACAGGAGCAGGAAATTGTCATGTATATATTGATGAAACAGCTGATCCAAACATGGCGATTGAGATTGCGATTAATGCGAAAACACAGCGTCCATCGGTATGTAATGCAATTGAGAATGTTCTTGTCCAAAAGGATTGGGCATCAGAACATTTACAAGAGTTAATAACAGCCTTACAGGAAAAAGATGTTCAAATACATGGAGATGAAAAGGTCCAAAAAGCAGGGAAGGAAATCATTCCTGCAAGCTTGGAAGACTGGGGTACTGAATTTTTAGGGCTAGAAATAGCCTTGAAAGTGGTTGAGGGCGTAGAAGAGGCCATTACCCATATTAATCAATATGGAACAAAGCATTCCGAAGCCATTATCTCTTCAACCGTTGAAAATGTAGAGAAATTTTTTACAGAAGTGGATGCAGCGGCTGTTTACCATAATGCATCAACCAGATTCACAGATGGATTTGAATTTGGATTTGGTGCAGAAATTGGAATTAGTACTCAAAAACTACATGCACGTGGACCGATGGGGCTACAGGCCTTAACCTCCACAAAATATACAATTCGAGGAAATGGGCAAATCAAGTAAAATTGAATACGAAATATAAGGGATGTTTCCAACAAACTTGGGAACATCCTTTATTATTTTTTGTTGTTTACAAAAATGTTTACACGTACACAAAAAGTAAACAAGGTGTATACAAACCCGTTTACATGTTTACAAATCTGTATACATCCCGAAATTACAACGTGTGTACGAGTTTGTGTTCGTTGTTTACAGAAATGTATACAAAAACCGACATGTTTACAGAGTGTTTACAGGTTTACAGTTTTGTTTCTTTTTGCTGAGAGTCATTGTGGAATCTAGTATTCTCTTATACTCTTTTATTAAGTGAATAAGTTCAACAGACCTACATAGCAACAAATCTAACTAAATTGAAAAGGGATGATGTTTGAATGACTATGTCCAGAATTGCAGCAGTTGATGTTGGAAATGATTCTATTAAGGCAATCTTCGGAGAACTAGAGTATGAATTAAATATTCCTAATATTATTGCAAGAGACACCGAGGACCGTCCGGTAATTGGTATAGAAGAATTAAATAGTAAGGATCCGTTGGAAGGAATTCATATTAAGGTTCACTCCCCTGCCCTAAAAGAGAATAATGTCATTTATCGTGTAGGGCACTTGGCAACCAAGAGTAACAGTGCATCAGAATTAGACCCGGGGAGCAGCAAATCAGAAGAGGATCAGACATTGATTATGCTTTTTGCTACATTGGCATTGGATGCAGTACGTGAGGGAAACACAACTTCCTTTCCAAGGTCAAAAAATGTAATTGATGCAAATTACACATTAGGAACAGGATTGCCACTTCGAGAAGTAAAAGAAGGAAAAGATGCTGGATATCGATCAAAGTTAACAGGATCAGTTCATCAAGTCGAATTTCTTGTAACACCGAGATATCAGGGATTAAAGGTCAACATTAAATTCAATGAAGTGAAAATCTATCCAGAAGGTTTTGCGGCTTATATTAATCTTGTAATGGATAATAATTTGAAAGTAATCAATAAGGATCTAATTGATAAGCAGATTTTAATTCAAGATATTGGTGGTCTTTCCACGGATATTGCGGTGATTCGTAACCGAACTGTTGATGATGATAAGGCCCAAGGCTTTAATCTCGGGGTATCCGAATCATTGGAAGCCATTAGAGAAGAAATTCGCTCTAAGCACGGAATAGAGTTAGATAGCCGCCGAGATGTAGTAGATATAATTACGAGAAAAAATAACCGAAATCATATTATGGTAAAAGGAAGTCGGACAAGCGTTCATGATATTACAGATCGAATCTTGCTTGAATTGGCGAAAAAGCAATATCGATTACTACGCAATGTTTGGCTGAAAAACTCTCAAACGGAAATCTGCTATTTCGTCGGTGGTGGATCAAATGTGCTTAAAGATTATATTAAAACATTAAATAACAACCTTGATGGTTATAATATTGAATTCTTTGAAGATGAAAAAGAGAGCATTTGGATGATGGCAAATGCCTATTATAAGCTTATTACTGACTTTATAAGAAAAAATGAGAAGCAAAAGGTACCACAAGAGCCAGTGAAGAAATAAGAATTTAAAAAATAAGGGTTCAAAAATGAGGACAAAAAGGACCAAGAAGTTCAAGGCGGTGCAGCTTTGAGTACCGGAGCGAGGCAACTGCTTGAGTTAGCCTCCATGCAGCCTTGCGCTGAGGAATTGACTTCGAGAATAAGCTAGTAGACGCAAGCGCATAACCAAGTGATTCACGATGTACTTGGTGCAGTGCGCAGAAATTCGAAGTGTCATTTTTATCCGACTTTTTTGAACATCTTCAAAAAAATAAGATAAGGTGATCCTATGAAAACAACCTCACCTGAGGTAAAGAGGGGCCAAGCGATTTCGTTTCGAGTACCATCTGATACACCTGATCATTTATTAAAGCATCTACAAAAACTGAAGGAAACAGAGCGAAGGAATTTTTCTAGTAAAATAGCTGAGTTTGTCATGCAGGGAGTCGGCCAGACTTATTCAAGGGAGCGGGAAGTCATCACCGTTCCACTCCCTCATAAATTAAGTAAATCACAGCGAAATTGGCTTAAGCATGAGCATTCTGAAGCATTACTAGGAAGTATTATTTACCACCTTTTATCTGACCCAGTTCGTGCGACTGCACTACTAGCTTCGTTAAACAGCAAATCAGTAGATTTAGATGAAGCCTTATATCTTCAAGAGGAATTGTCTGTGGAGCAACATAAGGCTAAGCCAATCACCGAGGAAGGTCATGTACATTCGGTTGAGGAAGTCGCTGTAGCTAAGGATGCGACCAACTTTGAGGATGACTTAGATAATTTTAACTGGGAAGCTGCCAAGCAAGATGAACCAAAAGAAGAAGATAATGATGCAGAGAACGCTGATTTAGACAGTCTTTTGGGGGATTTTCTTTCTGCGATGAATAAGTAAAAAACGAAGGGACAGTACTTGTTACATTATGGTGACGTGGTACTGTCCCTTTTAAATGAAAGAAGAGAACTGTATGATAGTAGAAAGAAAACCATAGGATGAGGATGGAGATCATGGAAACGGAATTGAATATACAAGTAAATTCAAAACTCGCTAATAAGTACAAAGGGGGTTATCCGCTTATTACAAAGCAAGTGATAAATAATACAAGCCATTTAGAAGAGGGAGCCCAAATTAACCTTGTTGACGAAAGAAATTCATTTATTGGGAGGGGCTATTATGGCAAGCAAAATAAAGGATATGGCTGGATCCTAACGAGGAACATGGATGAAAAGATTGATCAGTCCTTTTTTGAAAGAAAGATGAAAGCTGCCTTAGACAAAAGAAAGTCATTTTTTAATGACAAGGAAACGAATGCCTTCCGTGTATTTAATGGAGAAGGAGACGGAATTGGGGGCTTCACCATTGATTATTTTGATGGGTATTATTTAATTAATTGGTACAGTAAAGGTATCTATACATATTTCAATCATGTGTTAACCTCACTTAAAAATCTAGTCCAGTATAAAGCAATTTATCAGAAAAAACGATTTCGTGAAGACGGGAAGTTTATTGAAGAAGATGGGTTTGTTGAAGGTGAACGTGGCCAATTTCCGATTATTGTTAAAGAAAATGGGGTTAATTTTGCCGTTTATTTTAATGAAGAAGCCATGGTCGGGGTGTTTCTCGATCAGCGGGATGTAAGAAGAACAATTCGCGATAAGTATGCAAATGGGAAGACTGTATTAAATACCTTTTCATATACAGGGGCCTTTTCTGTGTTTGCAGCAATGGGTGGAGCTGCAAAGACAACGAGTGTGGATTTAGCGAATCGTAGTCTGCCAAAAACGATTGAGCAGTTTAGTGTAAACGGAATTGATTATGAGGCCCATGACATTATTGTTGAAGACGTTTTTCATTATTTTAAGTACGCAGGTAAAAAGAACTTAAAATTTGACGTGGTAATTCTTGATCCGCCTAGTTTTGCAAGGTCGAAGAAAATGACATTTAGTGCTGAAAAGGACTATAAAAATCTATTGAAGGAAGCAATTGTAATTACAGAAAATAATGGAGTAATTGTTGCTTCTACAAATAGTGCATCCTTTGATATGAAAAAATTTAAGAGCTTTATTGATGCGGCGTTTAAGGAAAGTAATTGCAAATACAAAATTAAAGAGGAATTCACATTACCTTCAGACTTTCAAACAATTTCGCAATTTAAGGAAGGTAACTATCTAAAAGTAGTATTTATCAAAAAGCTAAATGGCTAGGAAGATGGAGGCGAATGAGATGGATTTCGTAGTAAATAAGGAATGGCTTGTTGAACAACTACATAACAAGGATATAAAGATTGTGGATTGCCGGTTTGCTTTAGGAAATCCAACCCAAGGAGAAAAGCTCTATCAGGAAAGTCATTTACCTGGTGCTTTTTATTTTGATTTAGAAAAGCAGCTATCAGCTCCTGTATCGGAGCATGGGGGAAGGCATCCACTGCCGGATATAGAGCAGTTTAAACGTGGGGTTGAAAAAGCTGGAATCGATCATTCAAAAACAGTAGTTGCTTATGATGGGGGTGAAGGTCAGTTTGCATCTCGTTTTTGGTGGTTACTGACCTATCTTGGACATGAGAAGGTTTATGTATTAAACGAAGGCTTTAAAGGTTGGACTGAAGCAGGTTATCCTACAACAAATGAAATACCAGAACTAGAATCAGCTTCATTTAACATAAATATACGTGAAGACATGTTAGCCTCTTATGAAGAGGTTAAGGAAATCGTTGATCAGAAAATGGATTCTCCCATTTTAATAGATTCGAGAGATGAAAGCCGCTATAAAGGGGAATTTGAGCCTATCGATCGTATTGCAGGACATATTCCCCGCGCAATAAATAGATGTTGGATAGAAGGGATGGAACAAGGGACCTTTAAAGATAGTGAAGAACAGAAAAAGAGATTTGCAGACCTTAAAAAAGACGAACCAATCATTGTTTATTGTGGGTCTGGTGTAACAGCTACTCCTAATTATATTGCTTTGAAAATGGCAGGATTTAAGAATGTCAGACTATATGCAGGTAGTTATAGTGATTGGGTTTCTTATGAAGACAATCCGGTTGCAAAAGGGAATGAGAGATAAGTGCCTTTCTGAAAGGGAGGCTCTTTTTCATTAACATACTGATGACGTTTACCCCCTCAATAAAGTATAATACACTTAAACATTATTTGGACGGTGAGGGTACAGTGAAAAGGATAACCGTGGCAGACTTGGTCCGTAGGTTTTCATTGAAGGTATTGGCTGGTGAAGACCAATTACAGAATACAATTACGCAATCCCGGGTACATCGACCGGGTCTTGAGTTCGTTGGTCACTTTGACTTTTTTCCAACAGAGCGAGTTCAAATTTTAGGAGAAAAGGAAGTCACGTATTTACATAAACTTACAAAAGAGGAACGTAGAATTCGGATTGGAAATATTGTTAAATACCATCCTCCTTGTTTTATCGTAACATGTGGGGAAGAGGGGCTAACCTATTTAAAACAGCATTGTGTGGAACAAGGCATTCCATTGCTGGTTACAAATCAGCCTGAGATTACTTCTGATTATATTGTAAGATTGGACGCCTATTTAATTAAGGAATTAGCGGAAGAAATTGCTGTACACGGTGTTTGTATGAATGTGTCGGGGATTGGTATTCTGATCCGGGGGAATTCTGGTGTAGGAAAAAGTGAGACTGCGCATACATTGATTCGCAGGGGACATCGGCTCGTAGCAGATGATATCGTCGTCTTAAAAAAGCTAAGTCCACAAACGATTCTAGGTACACATGATGAAAAAACAAAGGAGTTCTTAGCCCTTCGTAGTATCGGGCTTTTAAATGTAGTTCGGATGTATGGAAGAAAAGCATTTCAAGATGAAACCCGCATCTCCCTTGATATTCATTTGACGAAGTGGGAAAAAGATGCTTTGTATAATGATCTAGAACAAGAAATCAACACGATGGAATTTATGGGTGTTAAGATTCCTTCAATTGAGATTCAGCTTCAGCCTGGGCGAGATGTCGCAGGGCTAATTGAAGCAGCCGCAAACAACTGGTATTTAAAACAACAAGGTTACAATGCGGCAGAGGAATTCATGAGTAGGATTGATAATGAGTTGACGACCTCTAATGGCGATAAATAAAGGGGAGGTTCAAAGCTTGAGAACCCCAATTTGAGTTGAACTTGGTTTTCAATTTCTAATGTGCCTTGCCAAGATGGATGAGGTCTTGGCGATGCCCCTGATTAGATATATTATTACGGTTAGGTACCCAGGAATTTACTGCCGGTGCCAAGTGAGGGCATCGCCCATGCCCAGTTACTCTTCTAAGGTAAAAAAAGCCCCTCTACATCTTCTAAGTAAGTAGAGGGTTAATAGGTTAAGCGACGTACTCTTCTTTTTTGATATCTGTTGCTTCTTTTTTTATATAATATTTTCCTTTTGTAGCAATGGCTAAGATTATTGTTAGGATCGATGCAAGGATTGCTGCAAAAAATGCGGCCGTACTTTGTAAGAAGGTTCCCATAAATCCAAGTGCTGCTACAGTACCGAGGGCACTTGAAATTAATAAAGCAGCAACACCGACGGGATTCCATTTATATAAGTTCTCTTGTCTTGCCTCGTAATATCCAGGGCCAATTTTTAATAATTTCTTAACAAAGACAGCATCAGTAACTAAAATAGCTGCCCAAGATAATAAGAAGACTCCTTGGAAGGTCAAGACAGTGCCAAGATGATTGACAATATCGGTGAGCATTAAGAAGATGGCAGATACTCCTGTTACAACTACCCAAAAGCGTCTTCCAGGTTTAAAGTTAAAAATGTTTTCGAAGAAATTTGAAAGAGAAAGTGAACCACTATATATATTTGTGACATTGATTCTCACTTGGGTAATCATCGTAAACAACGCTCCCCACATTCCTAGAAGCATTACGATATACACACCAGGATTTGGTTCACCTAGACGAACACCAAACCAAATACCTAAGCCTCCCATTACACCAAAACAGAAGATCTGCGGGACAAACCCAATTGCAAATACTCCAATTTTCGTGTCCTTAGGTTTAAGGAATCGAGCATAATCGGATGCGAGTAGTGGAGTTAATCCCATAATTCCGTGTTGCATTCCAATACAAAGCAAGAGAGCGGTTCCTCCAACCTGAACATTTTCTGGCATATAGGACCAGAAAGTTCCATCATAAACAGATGGCTTGATTGCTGCCACTACGATTGCTCCAACTAAAAATACACCGAACAATGGCAATGACCATTTTTGTAATTTATCCAACTGCTTAATTCCAAACCAGTTTAGTGGAATGACAATGGTACCGAAGAAAAGAATTAAAGCCCATTCTGGAATAATAGGTAAGAATTCGTGGACTGCGGAAACTAAGATTAAACCTTCAAGTGCACAATACATGATGAAATTTGTGGCATAAATTATGGAGGTTAATGAAGCGCCAATATAGCCGAACCCGCCACCCCTTGATAATAAATTTACGTTCATACCTGACTTTGCAGATAGGTACGCAATGAAAGTTCCAAGAATACCGGCAACGATAATCGCATATATCGCGGAAATGATGGCGTTAATTGCGCCAAATTGAAGTGCCATTACACTTCCCATTTGAAAATAAAAAATAGCCGTTGCAATTCCGAATGTAATATTCGTTATACTTAACCAACTCATGTTTCTTTTGTTAAGAGGTACTCTATCCAAGGAATAGTCATCACTCAACGCTTCGTTGCGATTTTGCTCCG
>Ga0182742_1002757_pt1 | contig 18785 bp, 12 predicted proteins | sample eDN5th37CBELigMG_FD_128880 | JGI IMG/M metagenome (GOLD analysis project Ga0182742, IMG submission 128880) | Enriched Miracle-Growth compost microbial communities from Emeryville, California, USA - eDNA 5th pass 37_C BE-Lig MG (version 2)... ...
CGAGAAGAAAAGTAGAAGGAATTGATTGGGAGTATGGATACCCACGTGAAAATTCTTATGTTAATACTTGTCAATTCAGTAAAGCTAATAATGAAAGTATTGTTGCGGGCTGTAGCAGGATAAATGAAGTCGTATTTTATGATAGAAGGGACCAAAATAAAGACTTTGCTAAAATTGATAACAAGAGAAGTGGAGTTTTCTGTGCTGACTTTGCTAATAACAGCGATTTGTACTGTTTTAGCGGAGGGAATGATTTGGTTAGTATTGGTAAAATTATTCCTGATGACAAATTATGATATTCTGTCATTAATTCGCCCAAATAAAAACATTTTGGGCTGATTCATATTATTTTTCTCTTATAGTAATTAAATTAGAAAGTTTTATATGCTATTTTGAGCTTAAATACTATGATATTTACTTTAGTATCTTAATTACTTTAAACGATTGAATCTACTTCTCAAGTAATATTTGGAAAGTAGATCAAATACTAATCATGTTTCTATTATTTTTCGTTTTTAACTAGAAAAACTTCTTATTAAAAAGAAACTATTTTCCAAACAGCGTTAATTATATTTCAAAAAGGAATACAAAAGCGATCACGTATAAATGTTTAAGAAGAATTGAGTCAAATTCCCACCTGAAGTGAAAAGTCATTATCTATTATGAATTTAACAGGCCCTTGTTATTATTTTCAGGATTTTTATTTTAAAAAAGAATAAACTTCTCACGCTAAAAAACACGACCAAAGAAGGTTTTAGAACCTGTTTCCTTTCCTAAAATTCTAAATTATACCATAGAGATTACTAGAATAACCCTAAAGACGAAACGAGTCTAACTTTCCAATTCTTTTTTCTCGAATTTCGACTGTATAAAACAATTTTTTAGGATTATTACAAAAAAAAATAATGAGAACCAATCATATTCTTCTGAGAAAATTGTCAAATAATCCCTCAGAAATAGAAAAAATGACGTCCTAGTTATCGAAAAAGGAACGATAAAACCCTATTACATGTGTCTTCGATCTGCTCAAAACTGATATTGTAGATGAAGAAGTTAAGTATAAACACTTTTTTTTTATTTAAACCGTTTTCAAGTTTAAATATACAGTTAAAAAAATGAAAAGGTCTTTTATCGATCTTTTTCTGTTTCACTCGCCTTAAAAAATTCTATGAAACTTCAAAATCGTAATTCGTTGATTATTAAACTATTTTTAGTGAGAATCATACAGAATTTTACAAAGCTCCATAAAACTCTCTCTTATTGGGCATATCTTTCTTTTGCCGGTTCAAAATGATATTCAAGGCGTGTTAAACATACAAAGGAATCATGAATTCCCGGGTTTTACAAGATTTCTGTTGAAAAAATCCGATGGTAGCTTCAAAAATTTGTATTAATTCCCCGCCTTTGGTTTGTTTAATCGAACAGCAAAAATCGAAAGATCATAATAAAAGTCCCGAATCGGCTATCGTGTTAATTTTAGAAAAGAAATTCTACAAATGAACTTAACACGACCTCGTTTACTCTCCTTATTTAAGAGTTTTAAATCCTACAAGTTCTCACCAAGGAAAGGTAACCCCTATTGTTCTTTCATTTTCCTTCCTACTCCTTTCTATTTTTCCTCATCCTACCTGAATTCTCTAAATTATTCAAAAAGGATTTCTGTTTCTTTCTTAGCTTCTTTTCAAAATTCTTTTCTCTAATAAAGTTGTCTGACCCATTATTAGCTATTCTTTCCTTTATGGGAACGACAATCGTCGGAGGTTTCCTCTATCCTCAAACTCGTGCTAAATTTGAGCTCTACTACCAAGAAACAGAAGACAATACAAGAAGAATTAACAAATGTCCAACCATTCAAAAGGTTTTATCTTTGCTTTCTTTGTGTTAACTTCTCAGGGACTTTTCTATCCGACACCTTATCTTGGTTATGGAACCCTTCAAGCATTTTATGCTGGATATTCAGGTTATTGTGATCCCAATATACAATTCTCTCCGGAAGTCCTTCAACTTCCTGATGGAGGAAAGATTGGAATGTGTAAAGATTTATATCTCATTTGAACTTAATAGTTAGATTGGGGGTCTTTTGTTAACGATAAAAAGAGAAATGAGAAAAGAGCTGTTATGATTATTCTACCTGGGTTAACTGCATCGGCGAGAGAGCCCTATGTAAAGTAAGAGTCAACCCCCTTATTAAAATCACATTAATGCTAGTTCTTTTATGAAATGAAGCCTTTATATTTTTTTTTCCTTTAGTGTGATTAATGATTATCTAATCGCTTAATAGGAGCATTGTTGCAGAAGCATTAGAGAATGGATACGAAACTGTAGTCTATCATAACAGAGGAAATGAAATTGAGCTGACTGTAAGAAAATTTTAAGAGAAATAGCGATTAAATATTACTAGCTCCCTAATGATGGATATTTTGATCCTATTTCTGATTTTAAACTTGCAGTTGATCATGTTAGAGAAAAATACCCTGGTTACGATCTATTTGCTGTTGGAAATTCATTTGGGGCCAATACACTTGTAAACGTAAGGAAATTATGTCTTGTAAAAATTCAAAGTATCTTTTAGTATCTTGGAAAATACAAAGGGGAACATCATATAACTGCCGCAGCCTCAATTGCAAACCCTTTTGATTTTATTAAAGCAGCACAAGGAATGTTGAATACAATGTTTGATAAATATCTTGCTCAAAGCTTACAAGCCTGGGCTGAAAAGTACCTTTAAACAAGAAAAAAATAATTACTGTTATTAGAAATAAAGACATACTCAGTAAAGCACCAAAACATTGGAATATTGAGTTCGGTAAAAAACTTTTTCAATACAATCGTTTAAAGTTAATAGAAAAAGCAATGACTGTAAAGTCAATGCGTGATTTTGATGAATACCTTACAAGAAGAATGTTTGGATTCCAAAATTTCTTGGATTACTATAACTCTATTTCAAGTGTAAAAATGTTAAAAGATGTAAATATTCCTCTTTTATGCATGCATTCAAGAGATGATCCTTTTCTTCAGTAAATCTTTTAATTTTCTTCAAATACTTACTTTTTCAAAGCGAATCAAGTATTCCAGTACAAGAAAGTAACCAAAATGAAAACCTTACAATTCTTGTTACTTATAGTGGTAACATTATTACTCAATTATAATGTATCTAATAATTCTATAGGAGGACATGTGGGATGGTTCCATGGAATTTGACAGCCTAAAAGAGTAAGTTATCCGTTAAGAAGAAATATGTAAATATTTTAGTGGTTCCCAAAACCAACTATTGAATTCTTGAATGCTTGTCATGAAGAATTAATTCAGAAAAATTAAATGTCAAAATTCTTGTGTTTACTTTCTTTTCTCAATGCTAACATTGATAATGAATGTAAATAATGTGGACAATAGAGAATTGTGACAGGAAATGTTTTTTATTTAGATGTTAACTTAAATTTTAGTATCTTTCATAACTTAGGCAAAGTATTTTAGGTGATTGTTTGCTTTTTACTCAGTGTGTAAATATATGTTAACCAATTTTTGTCAATGTTTTATTATATTCTGCATCTGAATTTAATGTTCAATCAATCAAAAGTGTCAACGTAAATAATTTTCACAATGTTTAATCCCACTCGAATTCTTTCCTAATTTCAAAAGAAAAAAATATCATAAACTCAAAGTATCCTTCTTTCTAAACCTACTTCTATTTTTCCAAATTTTGTCAATATTTGTTTTGAGTGATGATTTATTATTCCTTTCACACATCTTATTGATTTTTAAGTAACTTACTTTACTCCATTAAAAACAAAAAAATCGTAGAGAATCGTTACTTTTCAGGAAAAGAAAAAATTAAGCCTCTATAAATTCCCTTTAAGGGCTTAATAACTCACATAAGATTTTTACACTCTACTCATTATCAAAAATGAAATCAACATCTCCCACAGGAAATGACATGGTTCAATATTTCTCTTCTACTGCTTATAATGGGATTCCATCGAGAGTCACATCCAACTTTCAAAGGAATTTTGGCTTGGGTCTGGGATTTAACTCACCAAAAAATGATCCCCAAAAAGTCATTACCCTTTCTACCAAAGTCACTGGTGATATTTCGCGTTATTCTATGCAAGGTAACAAACCAAATGGAATCCTCGAACGGAAAAGCTCCCGTACAACACCCGACGCAACCCCTAAAGGTTCCCCATATATGTCATCCTCTCTTGTCAGAGCTGATCCTTCTTCCCCTGGTATATCTAATACCTACAAACCTGCAGAAAGTAGAGGTAGTTCAGCTGATAAAAGAAAGAATGGGAACTCTTCAGCAACTATGCATTCTTCTTCGAAGCAAACTCCAGTTTATCGACCCTCAAGTTCAAGAGGAGGGCAGGAAAGTCTTAGAAAGGAACTGGGGCACTCAGTCAAGTCTAAGAAGCTGGAGATTAACACAAACAATAATTCTGAGAATATTGTGGGACCTATTCGATCCAGATCAACAAAAAATCAAGAAACTAGCCAGAATTTCCTGAACAATGGGACAATAAAGAAGAACAACGTGCCTTTCGATAGCACTTATAAGCTGCTAACCTCAGCAACCCCTCCAAATAGACATGCTCCTACCATCGCATTTAGTCATAAGACAAAAACCGAGCCCAATGAAGAAAGAGGATTAAGAGGATCTTCTGCTTTAAAGAGCAAACAAGGCACAATTAATAGGCCTTTTGGTGGAAGTGCTGTATATAGCAGTACCACAGCAACCCGAGATTCTAGCAAGGAAAGAGAAAGTGTGAGTGGACAAGAAAGGGAAAAACAGAAAATCACCCTTAATGGAAACAGGAAAATTGGATTTAGTAGCAATGGACAGCTTAAGTATACAACTCTTGGACAGGGACAAGGTGTGATAAAAGCTAATAACTTCTTTTCAAGTTCTGCCTCCAATTGGGGCCACACAGTTAGTGGAAGGGATAAGAATAAACCAGATTATAAAGCAAATGCTGGTGTGCAAGATTTGACGAAGTCAGCGAATTTTGAGAAGAAGAGTTCTATTAAAACACAAGATCTTAGACAATCTCTAAGGTTCCCTGAAAAGAAAGGAACTCAGAATTATAAGGCAAGTGAGGAGAATAAGCAACAGAAAAATCAAGAAAATGAAGATACTGAACTTCCCAAACAAGTTTCGTTACAAAGTTTTGTTACTAAAGTTAATCAAGGTAAAAAACTTTCCTTTTCTCTTTTTGTATTTTTTTTCTAAAATGAATGCAAATGTTATAGAATAGGAAAAAATAATTTATATACTAAAAAATTCTTTGACAGAAAGTTTAATTATTTAATAGGTGATATGTTATCAACAATGAAGAAAAGCATAGCAGACCGTGAAGTCAAATCTACAAGAAATTCAGCAAAACCTGTGTTAGCTTTCGACGATAAGAATATCACAAACAATGGAAGCAATAGCGTCAGAGATGGAATAAAAAGCACAAAGCATAGCGACCTTAAAGTGCAAACTTATAATCAAAATCGAAACTCGCAACCAAACAGCGCTCAAGATCAACCCAAACAAAGAACTAAGTCGAGCAAGCCATCGACTCCAACTTTAAAGAATGAAACCAAACAAACTGTCCATGAACTACACTCTGCCCATGAAAAGAAACCTTTTATTTATTTCATGACAAGTTTAGAAAATCATCACCAAGAATACGATGAAAGTAATTATTTCTGTCAGATATATAGAGAACATTTTCTGCAAACTTTCCAGGCCATGATGTTCTGTAAATACTTAAAGCCTATTGATTCAAAGGTATTGGCATTGAAAAAGATGCATTTACCAAGAAAAGATTTCCATAAAGGTAATTTTTCTTCCTTTTTAGGCTCGAAAGTAAATATTTTTAGATAAGAAGACTCTTATTTTCGATCTTGACGAAACATTAATCCACTGCAATGAGTCCACTGCTATCCCATCTGATGTGATCCTACCTATTAGATTCCCTCATGGAGAAATTATCGAAGTAAAAACTTTACCTGTTCAATTGTAATGTATTTTTAGGCTGGTATAAATGTCAGACCCTATGCTATCGAAATCCTTAAAGAATTAAGCCAATATTATGAAATTGTCGTTTTCACTGCCTCTCATAGTTGCTATGCAAATGTTGTCCTCGATTATCTTGATCCACAAGGACAATATATTCAACATAGATTATTCAGAGAGCACTGTATGCCTACTGAAGAAGGAGTTTATGTAAAGGATCTCAGAGTTATAGCTAATAGAAACATGCAAGATATGATACTCGTTGATAATGCTGCATATTCATTTGGATATCAAATAGAAAATGGAATTCCGATTGTTCCATTTTATGATAATAAGGATGACTTGGAACTTAAGCATTTGATTCCATATCTTAAATTCCTGAGTTCAGCAAAGGATCCAAGAGAAATCAATAAAATTACCTTTAAACTGCACATGTACTCACAATATCCTACTCCTGAACAGGTACTTGATAATGTTATTTTTCAGAACTGAAAAATATGTGGAGAAGTATGTAAATAGAATTCTCTCAAGGAAAGAGTTATAAAACATATTAATTAATTAACTAAAAAAATTAAGGTGACCGAAGTAAAAAAACATGATATTCAGAAGAGTTTAACATGTATTAAATAAGGAAAACTCAAGTGTATTTTCTTATGAAAATTATATCAATATTTTTTTATCATTGTTTTGAATGGACTTTTATTACTTGCTTAAGACCTTTTTGCTAACTATTGTGTGTACTTTCGATAATTTTTTCTTGAGTATAACAATTGTAATTGCATATTTTAAACGAGAAACTTTTATTAATCATCTTTCTTGTAAAGTTTTTCTCTTTTCTTTTTTTTAGCATAGGGAAGCTCTCTATTTTCTCTTTCGCTTTCTATTCATGATTTCTGAATAGTTTGAAACTTTATTAGAAATAAGGATATGAAGGATGTTGAAAATTATTTTTGTTAGATACATTTCTAAATTACTCAAAGCTGTTTCACAAACAATCAATATGGGGACTTATAATAATTGAGCAATCGCAATCTTTTCATTGTATCCATTGCCTTGCCTGAATTCGAGTTTTTCATCAATAAAAAAGGGGTTTTATAAGCAGTATTTTAAAAAAAGGACCATTTAGAGAGACAGGATCAAGGCGGTTTTTCTCATCTTGAAAAGAGACTTATGTCATAATTTTCAAACAAAATAAATATTAAACTTAAAGCGAATGGTATTGCAACTTTTTAGGATAAAATTAATTAAATTATAAAATATAAATTGGTATTTTGAGTGATTTTGGATATTTAAACTCTTTAACAATACTCATTCAATAAAACAAATTAGTTTTATTTCCTTTGGATATTAATCATTTTCATGGACTAATTCTCGAAAAATAAGAGGTCATTTTTACAAAATCTAAATTTATATTCTCTTGAAAATTTCAGTTTTTGAACGCAAAGCAGAAAAGAAAAATTTACCAACAAGCACTAACTATTTAAATGAATTTTTTTCTACTGAGCTCAAGATTGAACAAGGGTTTAAAAAAAAATCTAAATTGAACGAAAGAGGTTTTTCACCATAAAATGCTAGCAACAATGAAACCACAAATTACCTTTGTTTTCAGATTGAATCAAGATGCTCATATAAATTTTTATTCAATGTAAAAATACCAAGAGAATACTGAACTAGATAGGAACCAAAGAAATATAACTTTTCTAGATAAATTGTCTTCAAAAGGAATTAAAACTATAGATTTATTCTATTTTCGCGATCATATATTTGCTTCCTCTTTTTTTAGCTTTCCTTTATGAATTTCTACTGATTTTATTTCTATCAAATTCAAACTTTAATTTTTGAAAAGTTGCATTTCTGACCCAAAGCGAATAATTGACAGTTTTTTCCGAGTTCTCCTTTTGATTTAAATTGTCAAATGATTAGAAACGGGAATTAGAATTTTGAGAAATGCATCTTCTTTTCCCAAAGATGTCGAGAAAGCTCAAACAAGAAAATATTTCGTTGAACAAAGAATAAAACAATTTGGAGATCAAATTAATTTAGTTCGAGCTAATTTTTTTTTTTCAGTTACAGCGCGTCTCCAATAAAGAAATCAGTAAGTTTATAAAAAACTCCTGAAACTAGAGGGAGAAATGACGACTATTATTCCATTTTTTTTAAATCTCATGTAACGAAATTCAAAATTAAGAAATGATTTATGTTTCAAAGATGAAAGACCTGTCAAAAAGATCCAGTTTTGCTAGATTTTCGTTCAAGTCAAGAATGAATTTGTTGAAAGAACGAAATGAACAAATAATTCTAAGAAAATAACTGTTATTTAAGTAAATGATGCATGGTGTTAAAAATTCAACTTGATCAGTTTTTTAATTTAAGCTCCTTTTCACTTGAGGTTTAAATAATTCGCGCCAACAGTACTTTTTGAATCATTAGTTTTATAGCTTACTCTGTTAATCAAGGCTTAATATTAGAATAATGAGTTCTTTGCTTTCTGTCTTTATCAGATAAGTTTATTTTTTCATTAAATTTTATCTATTCTCTCTCCATTTCGACAAATTATCAACCCAAGTAATTAATAATCTAATTTAATAAAATTTGAGTTCTCTAACTAAAAAAAAATGTCTTTGTTTAGAGTTAATCTTTCTTCTTCTTAAGTGTTTCTAGTCTCAGGGTTAATTTCCATCATCTAGTAAACTCAAACCAATTTTTAGTTATGTTTGATAAATATTATAAATACACTGAAATTAAAAGATTGTATTAAATACAAATAACACCATGCTACTTATACTTATCATACCAAGGTTCTTCAAAGAAGTAAGATACTATTTTATACGACTAAATGATAAATTCCCTTATTATAAACGCTTTGTAACTTTTCTTAAGATAATATATTCCCCAATATACGAACTAATTCTTCCAAACTCGCAGGCTTTTTCAAGAAACCATCAGCTCTTATTCTTCCATTTTTATTCGTACATTCATGTATATCAGAGTCGCTACAATCACCACTTATCATTATTAATATACACGGGTTCAGATTATTTGCTATTTCATACTCTCGAATTTTCTGGGCTGCTATTTTCCCATTCATTCTTGGCATGTCAATATCCATTGTCACTATATGTAAAGATTTTTCCTCATAAATCTGGGCTGCATACTTTTTCACAGCTTCTTCACCATTTTCTGCCATTTGTACAACTTCAATGTTCAATCTTTCAAAAAATGTCTTCATGATAAGATTATTAAACTGTACATCATCAACTGTCATAGCTTTTAACTGTTTTTGGCTAATTTTTGCTTTGATTGTTTGAATATCTTCCCCTTGATTCGTTGTTGGCTTTGTTGGAATACAGACAATAAAGGAAGATCCTTTCCCAGCTTTCGTATAAACTCGAATGTCACCTTCCATACTATTACATAAATGCTTCGTAACAAATAAACCAAGTCCTGTGCCATACCTTCTCCTTGAAGACCCAAATTTTGGTTTCCAGAATATTTCCCAAACGTGATCAAGAGTACTTTGTGGGATACCACAGCCTGTGTCAGTTACTGTTATCTTTAGGATACCTTTAGCAGTTATTTCATTATTGGATTTATGTGCAAGGATTTCATTTATCTGTCTATTGCTCGAATCAATTACTATCAAATTGTCATCAAATACTGAAAAAGCGTGTGTTTTCTCAAAAAGACCTTCATCAAACTCGTTCTCCTCGTTAAAAGGGATCGGATCGAAACATGAATTAGATACAATGTCTATCCCCGGAACCCACTCAATCTTGACAGTAACAGATCCCCTTTCAGTATATTTGATAGCATTGCTGATCAAGTTAAACAAAATTTGGAGTATTCTATAATGATCAATAAATAAAATCCCAGGAACCATTTTAGAAATTTTGAGATAACCAGCAATGCCTTTTATTTTCATCAATTCAGAAGAAACCCTCCAAACTTGTTCTAATATCTCATAAATTCGCGTGGATGTTGGGGTGATTTCCAACTCATTTACTTCCAATTTCCCGGAGTCCAATATATTATTAATGTACTGTAAAAGCACTTCTCCGCTAACTTCAGCTCGAAGCAATAAATTCCTTGCGGTTTCAGGAAGATTTTCAAGATTAGAAAGTTTGATATTCCCTACAATAGCGTGTGTTAAATTGCGAAACTCATGAGAAAATCCAAGGAGGAAGTCTTTTTGTTTTTGTATTTCTTTCTTTTGTTGTTCAGTTATCAATGTTGCCTTGCCGTTATCTTCAAAAGAGCGGCAAATTGAAAGAGTCAAAGTCATCCTAAAAATAATCAGAAAGGACGAACTTTCAGACATTTGACCTATAAACTCCTCAATCGAACTCTCCCGTAAATCACTCACCATTTGTGACACAAAATATTGATTGAGATTTATTATCTGCAACACACTATGTATTGAAAACCACAGTTTGCTTCCTGTTAGACTTAAGGCTAGTAGAGGGAACAGTTGAGTTTCAAGCCAGGCCAATGGGGCGTTGATCTGATGGATGTAGCCCAGGAAGAGGCTATATAAGGCTAGGAACATATTATAGTAGGACTTGAAAATTTTTGTGTGATGTCGGCTTGCGAGGACAAAGGCAGGGATGTTAAGTAAACATAAAAGGTTATTAACAAGCTTGATAATCCAAATGTCACTTTTGCAAGTTAGTGCGTTGACAAATACGAAAACAAGCAAGATCAGTTGGCTTATAAGAATAAGATTGTGCGTTTGAGATTTATTTTCTTTTTTGATATGAGGTTGAATAGAAATAAGCGAGGGAAGGAGCTGAGAAAAGAGGGAAGTAAAATTGTGATGTAATTGCGAAAGAAAGAACCGGATACGTTTAGACATTTAGTTTCTCTAATAATTTAAATTAACTTTTTTTATTATTAGTTTTATAGATAAAGAAATAGTTATATATGGTCGGGACAGAACCTTGCTATTAAAGTTTTAAAGTCACGTGTCTAAAATTAAAAATTATTCATCACTGATTGATTTATAAAGCGATGTTATTTCATAATACGAGGGCTAATTATTAGAGCTTTTTCTCCAGGCTAATTGATTGTGACTAAAATTTATCTTGAATTTAAATACAATCAATAAAAGAATCTAAGTTAGTGAGCAAATTGATAAAGGCTTCTTATTTATTATTCGATAAATTGTCAGTTTGAAGATCGCTTGCTAATTCAGAGACTTTATCCCTGAATATTAAGTACTTACGTAGAGGTTGTGAATCGAAATTTAATAATGATCTGGAATAAACTGAAAATCATTGAGAAATAATTCAAAAAATACACGATAAAGTTCAAAAGATTTTTTTAATCCAACTATTACTGGAGCTGTTAATAAATAAAATTTTCAGGTATTTATTTATTTATCTAATACAGAAAACCAACAGAAAATTAATTGATGAAACTATCGAAGCTTTTTAAACGATTTGAGAGTTTTTCCATGAGAAAGACTCGCTTTGGATTTAGAAATATCTTTAAAATCGGAAATTGAGTTCAAGCATTTGTCGTAAAATGCTGAGTTTATAAAAAATTATTTAACACTCCAGTTAAATTTGAATGCAACTTGACGAATATTAGAATCTCAAATTAATTGATTAAATTAGCCTATTATTTAGCTTTTATGTAATTAACGTCACTTATATTAATTTGTGTTTCTTCATTTTCAACCAAACGTATTGAACTAAATTATTCATATATATCACTTCAAAAATTATCCCATTAAATGAATTGTCATTCTTTAGTTGATTTTTCTTGATGCGAAAAACCTTTCGAAAAGAAGAAGATTTGCAAAAATTCTCTAAAAGCAAATTTAGAACTTTCAAAAGTCTTTTGCATTAAGCTATTCCCAAACAAAATCCTAATCAGAACTGAATTTTATTAATGAGTTTTAAATTCTGCATCTTAAATAGGAAAAAAATTCAAGAGCGAGATAGTTTGATTATTTTGGGCTCTAGCTAAAATTTTAATATTGGGGTAATCAAATACTCTTGAGTAGTTTCGGACAAATCAGTTAATCCTCATGGAGGCTTTTTTATGAATAACGCTTTTAGATTAAATTATATGGAAACCTCTATATTTATGGATTAACGAGTTTAATACCCTTTCTATAACTCTTTGTGAAACTTTCTCTTCCAAAATATCAAAATTTTCCTAGGATTTTTAATATAAAAGCATTTTATGCTCGATTAAAAATTTTCAAAACATCATTCATAGTTTTCCATAGAGAAAGGCTTCATGTAAAGTTCCACTTTTTCTTTAATATATTTCCTGACCTCTAGTAATTTAATTAGTCAAGAGTTTACTTTATGTTTTCAGCTTTTAAATTAAGGGTTTTGCAAAGAATATTAAGTACTTACTTTGAGCAAATTATAAATTTGAAATTGGCTTAATCTTAAGTTAACTTATTTAATTTTGGGTTGTAACTTAGAATATTCATATATATTTTCTTTGTGCTTTTGAAAAGAGTCTTAATATGTTAACAATTTTAGAAATGAGGAGGGTATTCATATTTCTTTCATTAATTGAAATATTCATTGAAATCATTTTGCGACAAAAAGAAATCATAAACTTTAAATATATTAATTATTTACATATCCTACAAAGTTTAAACGAGTTCTTTTGGGCTTGCTTATATACAAAATTACTCTTTTCAAAGTTCACAAGGGAAAAAGTTGTAGATCAAGAAGAAGAGACTTGATTACTTTTACAACACATGCTTAAAATCCTTAACACTTCTTCGAAAGTTGCCGGCTTCTTAATAAAACATTTGCTCTAATTTTTCCTTCTGGATTTAAGCATTCCTTTATCTCTGATTCAATGCAATTTCCACTTATGATAATTAAAATACAAGGCGTTATCCTGTTTAATTTTTCATACTCTCTGATCTTCTCTGCTGCCTTCTTCCCATCCATCACAGGCATTGTTATATCCATTGTAATAAGAGACATAGGATAAGATTTACTTTATGGATTGACAGTTTTATTTACAAGTAACGCAGCATAAATAATCAATATGCAAGTAAGCAAGTGTTAGCACATTAGGCATTAGATTTATTATGATACAATAAAATAAAAAAGTCCATTTGTCAAATTTCTACCGTCTGAATATTCTCAACCTTCTTCGAATCTCTCTAAATAGCTGTCGTCTTAATGGAGGCAAAAGGAGGAAGAACATGAAAAATAGAATTGTTGCAACAGGCGTTCCAATCTTTACTATTGTGTAGACCAAACCATATCTTGGTACTGTGAAAAATACAATGTTCCCTGTAAGAAGCGTGAGCAAAATGACAAAAAAGTATGTCGAGATAGATGGATTCATACCTGTAGAAGCTATTACTAGTGAAGAAAAAGGAAAATTACCTCTATATGGATTCTTAGGTCTTGATATTCTTTGTTGAAGGGGTATATTATCAGCCAGGTTAGCTGGATGATCATCATGATCTGGTTGATTATGAGAAGTAGGATCTAGGCCTGACTGAGCAAGGGAGTTTAAGAGAGGTTCTTGAAAGTTCATAAATAAATTTAAATTGAGAAATGTTAATTATAAAACCTCTGTGACTTCAAACTATTTATATATATCTCTAGATTTCATCTATTTTAGGACCTACCCTCACATAATAAAAAAAATAAAAAATTCTATTTTAGGTAAAATTTCAGTTCAAAAGTTTCATTCTAAGTCAAATCATGCTTTCATGCTGGACTGAAGTAAGTGAGTATATTTTGAAATCAAATAATTAAAAAAAAGCAATCTTCTTTCACCCTTAATCTTTGGCTACGTAATGAGGCAATCTCGAAGATACGACCAAGGCACAGGTTTTTTTTCCCCTTCAACTATTCTTTGTTTAGAATGGAAAATGTCTTGGTTAATTTTTGATGAAGAAGAGTTAAGAACCAAAAACCCTTCATTAAAGAGTGATAATTTTTGGTTCTTTTCAAATACTCCCTCACTAAAATCATCCTCATCAAATGGAATTGGCTCAAAGCTCCTTTCATGTACATTTTCCTCATTATCAATCCATTCTACTGTAATGTCGATAGATCCTCTGTCAGTAAATTTCACCGCATTTCCCACTACATTTAGAAGTATTTGAGTTAATCTATAATGATCTATGCTTATAATTTTTGGTAAATCTTTTCTAACTTTAAGCTTCCCTTGTAATTTCTTTCTTCTTATCAACTCTGAACAAATGCTCCAGTTTCTTTCTATTTGATCATGCATGTTTGTTAGTTGGAGTTGGGTTAATTTCCAAGTCTCCGACTTCAACTTACCTTGTATCAAGGATATTATTAATAAGATGTAAAAGTAATTCTCCACAAAGATCGGCATTTCTAAGGAAATCTCTGGCCTTTACTGAAAGATTTTCCATACTAGCGAGATGAACATTTCCCATAACACTATTAATAAGGTTCCTTAGCTCATGAGAAAATCCCAACAGAAAGATTTTCTGTCTTTCTATTTCACCTTTTTCTTTTTCAGCGACTGAAATCTTTTCATGAGCATTTTAGAGGGAAACTTGAATTGAAACATTGCGAGATAAGATAATGATTTCGAGCCTTGGATAAATAAATGAGCAGAAACCTCTGCAGAAAGAAAATTTAATGAGGAAATCATATCATCTTGGTATAATTTTGTAATGTAAAAGATTTGAAGAACTGACTGAAATAAATAATGTTTTATGCTTCCTGTACACATAAAGACTATCAAAGGATAAACATGAATCCCCATCCAAGCTCTATAGAATCCTTTTTCGTTTAGATATTTCAATACAGGTCCGGAAATAGCCAATAATGTACTGAATAATATTTTAAAGACTTGGGGATGAGAGTTTCTAGTCAAGAGAACAGAAATTATAATCGAAAAACCAATAACTATTGTGTATATTCCGTTAGATATTGGTGTTTGTTGGGTTAGTGTTTGGAATACGGTAATAGAAATCCCAAAAAGGCTAAAGATTATCGCTGCTCGCATTCGTTTAGCGGCAGCTTCTCTCTGTATTGTATCTTTGTAATATTTTGGGTTTAGTTGACATGCTTTGTCAAGGTTGGTAATAAAGAGATCGATATGATGCATTATATCTTGAATAAATGTAAAGACGAACACAAATAAAATTAAGTATCGGATTTAATGCGATGTTGACAATTCAAAATATCTTATAGGAATGCTTTTTTTCGAGGTTGTTGAAAAAGGTTTCTTTTTGGAAGCTGTTTTTAAGAGGGTTTGTCACTGTTCAAGTTGGCCTGGGAAAGAATTTGTCACACTTTTTGAAGGGGAAAAGATTTATTGTTGATGTATACTTTTGGGTAATGTTTTGGTTAATTTGTTAATTTTTTGTCTGTTGAAGGTAATTTTTATTCCTTTTTAATTATGATTTCAGTATCAACCAAACCAAGTTTTAATCCAATTTAAAAGTCTTTTTAGACTTGGAAATTATTGATTTAAAATAAAATGGGTTTTTATTCCTCCCAGACTTCCAAATAATTCTAAATGAGTTGGATAAAGATTCTAGACAAGCAAAAGGAATTTTCTACAGAAAAGTAGCTTTGCATTCTTCAGGCAAAGTCCACATTCTCCTGAAGCTATTTGCCATCTCGCCTGATAATGATAAAAATAATGAATACAGTTGTCTGTTTGTCTTGATTAAAAAAACGTTTTCGAACATTTATTCCACTTTTTCTATAAATAAACGGAGTATAAAATAATAAAAATACCTACTGAACACTTTTAATTTTATTCTCTTTCAATTGTATTACACTAAAAAGATCAAGTTTTCCTTCATATTTCTATAAATAGACAAAGTAGAGGAGTTTTGTTTACATATTAGCTAAAAACTAACTTTATTATCATTATAAAAGAGAAAAAAGTTAACAAATATTCATATTAAAAACTCAAAAAGTGGAAGGAAGGCTACAACTGCTTCCTTGTCTAAAGTGTCTTGTTATAACCTGGCGTAACTCATCAAGACTAGCAGGCTTTTTAATAAAAGCATCTGCTTGAATTTTTCCTCTTTTATCCATACATTCTAAAACTTCTGATTGACTACAATTTCCACTAACAATTATTAGTAAACATGGCTCAAGCCCTTTTTCTCTCTCAAAGTTTCTAATCTTCTCTGCTGATTTCTTCCCATCCATTTTTGGCATATTCAAATCCATTGTAACAATTTGTGGCCTGTTTTCCAAAATAGTATAATCAACGTATTTTCTATAACCAGCAAGCCCGTCCTCTGCAGTATCAAGAACATCCATGCCAAGTCTTTTAAAGAAATTTACTAAAACTGTATGACTAAAAGGTTCATCATCAATTATAAGAGTTTTATATCTCGGATTTAGCTTTAATATTCCTGTGCTATTTACTCGACAATTCACTCCGATATCGTGTACTGAGCTCACAGGCAAGCATAAGATGAAATATGAACCGACCTCTTTCTTACTAAAAACTTTTATCTCTCCATTCATTCTTGTGCAAAGTTCTTTTGTAATGAATAATCCCAATCCAGTTCCAAGCTTTCGTTTTGAAGCATCTGAAGTAACTTGAGTAAATTTATGGAAGAGTTTACTTCGATCTTCATCACTCATTCCACACCCAGTGTCTTTGACAATTATTCTAAGCAATCCTTTTTCGGAGACATTGTTTGGAGCCAATAAAAGCTTGTTGAAATTCCTTTGATGTGAAGTTAAAATGAAGAAAGAATCATTGATTTGAGAAAAACATTGATCTTTTTCAAAAACTCCTTCGCTAAAATCATTGTCATTAAAAGGATATGGTTCAAAACAACGAGAGGATACTTTTTCTTTTCCAGGTATCCATTCAATCGATACATCAATAGAACCTTGTTCAGTAAACTTCACAGCATTTCCAATAAGATTTAAGAATATTTGGGTTAATCTGTAATGATCAATCTTGAGAGTTTTAGGAAGATTCTTCTGGATTTTCAATGTTCCTTTTATGTTCTTTCTTTTTATTAACTCTGAACAAATCAGCCAAATCCTCTCCATCATGTTATATATATCAGTATTCATTGGATTAATCTCTAAATCACCAACTTCAACTTTTCCTGTATCGAGAATATTATTCACTAAATGAAGCAATAATTCCCCGCATAAATTAGCACTTTTCAGGAAATCCTTTACTTTAAAAGAAAGCTCTTCCAAGCAAGCAAGATGGATATTTCCCATTAAACTATTGATAAGATTCCTTAATTCGTGAGAAAATCCAAGAAGAAAAACTTTTTGTCTTTCAGCTTCATCTTTAGTTTTTTCAGCCAAATAGGCTTTTTTATACGCGCTTTGCAGGAAAAGTTGCAGACAAGAAACAATTATCACATTGAGAACATTGAGAACTGTCGAAGCTTTAGTCATTGAATCAGTAAAGCCTCTTGGAGTCATATAAACAACTGTGTCCAGTAAAGCTGGCTTATAAATAAAGTTTAAGTAAACAAGTTGTAAAAATGCCTGGAAAATAAAATGCCATAAACTTCCTGTCACTAACAAAACGAAAATTGGGTATGCTTGAGCTCCTCCCCAAGCAGTATGTACTCCTTCTTCATTATATTGACTAAGGTTAATACCATAAAAAGAAACGATGATGTTGTAAATGATCCTGAAGATTTCTGGATGATAGCGGCAAGAAACAAGCAAAACTCCTATTATAGCTAATGCTGCAAATACCGTTGTTAAGGCATTCTTAAGGGGAATTCTTTCAGTAAAAAGGTCAAAAAGATGAAGAACTATGATTGCTAATTCTAGAATTAAAATGGCGATGTTTCTTCTATGGTCAATTTCTTGTTGAACTTTGTCCTTGGTGTATTTGGGATTTGGTCTGAAGATGTGATGAACAAAGTGAAGGAAAGAATGAAGTTTCGGATATTTACGATGAACTTTCATTGTGCTACTATTTTATTTTTATTTAAAGCAGAAATAAGCTTTGATTAGTTTGAAGTTTTACTTGAAGAGATTTTAATTTTATTAAAATGCAGATTGGTCCTACTTTATATTTGAACCTCTGCTTGACTTAATTCACTTATTAGTAAATTACAAACAATTTTCTCCCTAAATAAACTTGAAACAAAGATATAGATTTGTATTAAATTGAGGTATTGCCTTGGTGATCTTACTATCAATTTTAGATTTGTGATTATTGAGATATTTATCTTTTTATTGGCTCTTTTTTGCTTTGAAAAAACATGATCCACAATTTTTTTTCTCACTTGCCTGAAATTAAAGTCCAGTGTTAATTTTTTCTTTTTGTGTGATTAAAACTTACTCCTTGTTAATTTTTTAATAAAGATTGTAAGTGAAACCTTCAAAATAAAATGTTTGTACATTAATTCCAAATTAAAAAAATGAGTTTTTTTAGGCGTTTTGAGTTGATCGAATCTTGTTTAAACATCTAATTGACTTATATTGCGCATTCTAACTACGTTTAAAATGTACCAGTAAAGTTGATGAAAAAAACCTAAAGTTAAGATACAACAAAATTAAAATTGCCTTTTGAATCTAACAAATTTTTTCTTTCTAGAAAATCTTTGAATCCAGAGATTAAAAGTTAATGGTCAGAGTCTCAGGAAACTTTTTACTTGCTTAGACTGATTTTCAAAGACTTCAAAGGATAAAGCAACTGAAATAAACATTTCCTACAAAATAAGGTCATTTTCTTATTTATAAAAGCAATTATTATTTAAGGTTGGTAAATAAAAAATTCAAGATGTTCAATTGAGATTAATTCATGTTTATAAACAGTCTTCAACATCTTTTGAATGTTGAAAAAAATAACA
>Ga0182742_1002758_pt1 | contig 18784 bp, 18 predicted proteins | sample eDN5th37CBELigMG_FD_128880 | JGI IMG/M metagenome (GOLD analysis project Ga0182742, IMG submission 128880) | Enriched Miracle-Growth compost microbial communities from Emeryville, California, USA - eDNA 5th pass 37_C BE-Lig MG (version 2)... ...
ACTATTACAAATATGCAAATATGTAGGTATTGCAATTAAACATGATAATCATATCTTGATGGAAGTGAAGTCACCTTACGAAAATTATGCTCAACTCGAGTTTAGCAATGGTAAATATGAGTATTCTGAAATTAACTTTGAAAGACAACCTAATCCAAAGAAAGAAAACATCGTTATGTTTAATGATGGAGCAAAAGCAACAAAGTATTTCTTAATTAAATTATTAAAGAAATTCTTTTTCTATAAAATTTTCCCTTCTGATAACCCAGTTCATGATTTCAAAAACACTAATGAGCTAATTGCCTATTTCCAAAAACTTGGGATTTCAAGTAAATATTATCATTTCAACACAATAAGTTCACAGACTATTCACTGTGAGATAGATAATAGTAATAACATGCTAATTAGTTATATTGATGTTAACAACAATAAAAGCTTTACCACTATGCCACTGAGTGTAAATCGAGGTATTTTTGTTTTGTATCGATTGACTTATTCTTTGTATTTAATTAAAGAACTTGAGCAAAAACTAACCCTGCAAGGGCTTCTAAATGAAAAATTTGATGATGAAGATATCGAATTATTTATAAAATAAATCAACATAACCATGATCAATATTAATCTCGTCGAGGTATGATTGTTGAAGAGATATTTTAAAACTAGAAAAAGAGCCCTGATATAGAGGAGATGTGGTCATTATATGACGAAAGAACAGGCACTGCAAATAATTAAAGACGAGAATCTACAATTCTTTAACTGGTATAATGATCATGACATTAGTCCGAACGAGGTGTTAATCAGTCAACAGGGAAATACCTGGAAGGTTTCCACAACAGACGAACGCGCAAATGCTATTTCCGAAAAAGATTTCGACAGTGAGGAACAAGCATTAGAAAATTTTATTAAAAGAGTACGTGGATTGAACAAGTTTCATAATCTATCTAAATAAGAAATTTCCCCTAGGTTTTAAATTTTAAAATAATACTGAGGAAACAATTATGAGCGTATATGCAATTTATCAGAATAAGAACTACCCAGTGAATATTCGGGGTCAAGTACTTCGTTTAAAATGTGTATATAAAAATAACGGCTTTCAAGAACTTATTGATTTAGCAGGAAACAAGCATAAAGATATTTTTATAAAAGAGGTTTCCCTTGATGATGTTGAGCTAGTTTATGAGTTAAAGATTAACGCAATTTTTAAAGGAAAGGAATTTGAAACCTATGGGGTTGATACCTCTACATTAGAAAATAATTACATACTATTATTTAGCAAGAAGTATGAAGATGTAAATAATTACGGTTTCATCAAATACGAACAATTTGTTTACCAAAAAGAGGCAAAACTTGAAGACATTGATTCGTTAGTTGAAATAAAAAAGCCAATCTTAAAGTGGGAGAACCAGCCTGAATCTCGGAAAACAATTGCCAGTAACAAGATTCAAGAATATTTAAGAACAACCAAAAATGCCTAACCCTATAAAAAGGCTAGGCATTTTTATTTCGAAGCCTTCACTGCTCCCTCTCCCCTTCAATCTCAATAACGCCTTTCAAGTCATCTTGCACGCTTTGTTCTGCAAGGGGAACTTTAGAGCGATAAGCAGAGCGCACAATTACATGTGCCGCGACTGGAGCTGTAAGGAATACGAAAAAGATTCCTAGAAATAAGCGAATACTAAAAGTACCTTCCATGATAAAGAATAGAAACGTTCCTACAAGAGTAAACAGAACGCCCATCGTTGAGCTTTTTGAAGCTGCATGAGCACGGGAATATAAATCAGGTAATCTAATTAAACCAACTGCACTTAAAAAACTAAAGACAGTTCCCACTAATATCGATAAAACTGCAATGACTTCTAACACCTCAATCGGATTGCTTACGCCGCTCAATTACAACACCTCTTTCAATGAATCTCGCGAAGGAAATCGTTCCGATGAAGGAAAGGATCCCAATTAATAAAATCACTTCAAAAAAACCAGTATTCCTTAAAAACACGGAAAAAATAGCTACTCCCGAAATGATATTAATCCCTAAGACATCAAGCGCTTGGACTCTATCAGAGGCTGAGGGGCCTTTCACTAACCGATAAATCGTCGCAAAAATAGCGAATGTTAAAAAAAACAATGAAATTATTAAAATGATTCTGATCATTATCGCGTCACCCTCTTTATCGCCGCTTCAAATTTTTCCGTTGAACGTATGACAGCATCGCTTGATTCCGGAATATCCATAGCATGTATATAAAACTTTTTCTCATCATGTGATACTTCAACAACCACCGAACCAGGGGTTAACGTTAATAACATCGCAAGCAAGGTTATCTCCAAGTCCCCTTCTAGTTCCGTCTCTAAGGTAAAAATGCCCGGTGTGATATTAATTTTTGGACGCATAACTTGCTTAACAACTAACACACTGGATGTAAATAATTCTTGGATGAAAATAAAAAATAATTGTAAAATAGCAACCAAAGTCACGATATAGAATTGATGAGGGAAATACCTCCGTAGTATAAATAGCACGATTAGACCAAATAAATAACCACTAAAAAAGGTTAACACGGACCAACTATCCTGAAGGAACATCCAAATAAAACCGATTAACAAATTAATTAAAACCTGCATGGGCATTGATACCACCCCTTTCTTATTTAAAGAATAACCACGGGATTTTTCAAAAGATACTCTTCATCCGTCACCTTTTCACGCTCAAAAAACTTATTCAATAAAGGCACTACCCAAGACCGCCTCAATATAGATAGATGGATTCATAATCACTTCAACCGCAAGGTCAACATACTCACTAATCCCTTGAGTCCCTAATCCAAGCGTAATTGTCAAGCCGGTAAGAATGCCCATAGGTAATAATAATCCTTTTAAAGACTTAGTTGCGCTTTCCTCTGGTACGTCAGTATAACCCCAGAATCCATTCATAAAAATTTTCATCACAGAGTAAAGAACCATTAAACTTGTGAGCAGACCAATTCCACCAAGCCAAAAATAGCCCGTTGCGAAGGTCCCCTCTGTAATAAATATTTTTCCTAAAAATCCACTAAGGGGTGGTAATCCTCCGAGTGACAAAGCTGCAACGAAAAACATCCACCCGAATTTTGGTTGTAGGCGCATTAAACCACTGAATTCTTTTAAATTACTAGACCCAGTCAGATAAATAATAGTTCCTCCTAAAAGAAAGATAAGTGCCTTTACAATCATATCGTGGATTAAGTAGTAAATAGATCCGGTTATCCCTTCAGCAGTTAACGATGCAACCCCTGCTAAAATAAAGCCAACTCCTACGACCACATTGTACGTTATAATCCTTTTAATATCCCAATAAGCCACGGCCCCAAAGGCTCCAAGCAACATCGTAATAGCTGCTAAAACACCGATTAATAGATGTGTCACTTCTGGTTCATGGTAAAACACAAGCGTGAATACTCTCATAATCGAATAAATTCCAACCTTTGTTAACAGCGCTGCAAAGATTGCAGCAATCGCTGTTGGTGGTGCACTGTATGAACCCGGTAACCAAAAGAAAAGGAACAGTCCTGCCTTTAAACTAAACACAATCAAAAATAGGATTGCGACTGTCGTCATAACACCGTCCTGACCGACCTCAGCAATGCGAACTGAAAGATGTGCCATATTTAATGTACCTGTCATCGCATATAAATAGGCAACAGCTACTAAAAATAAGAAGGAAGAAATCAGGTTCACTAATATATATTTGATAGATTCCCTAAGCTGTATTTTCGTGCCACCCAAGGAAATTAAGACATAGGATGAAACAAGCATGACTTCAAAACATACGAATAAGTTGAAAATATCCCCTGTAAGAAAGGAACCATTAACACCTGTAATTAAAAATAAAAAGAGCGGATAAAAATAAAATAGTTCTCGGTCCCTCCCAATTGTGTAAAACGCATAAATGAGACAGCACAATGCCACAATGCTAGTGACCATAACCAAAATAACAGCCAACATATCTGCAACCATACTTACACCAAATGGCGCTTCCCATCCACCTAACTGGAGAACCTGAATTCCATCTATTTTTATTTGTTGCATCAGTACCAATGAAACCGCAAATATACTTACTACTGCAACTATACTAAGCGCCCTCTGCAGCATGATATTTTTTCGAAAAATAACCATAATCATCCCAATAAGAATAGGGATGATTATTGGAATAATAACTAAATTACCCATCGTTTTTACCTCTCAATGCTTGCGTATCGTCCGTGCCTAAAACCTTATACGCACGGTAACTTAGCACTAAAAATAAAGCAGTGGTCGCAAAGTTGATGACGATTGCTGTTAAAAGTAGTGCCTGTGGTAATGAATCTACATAGGATAATCCCTTTATTCCCAGTAGCGGAGGTCCACCCTTTTCGAGGCCCCCCATTGTAATAATGAGTAGGTTCACACTATGACCGATTATAGATGTTCCTAATATGATTCGTAATAGAGTTTTCGTTAAGATAAGATAAACCCCGATTGCAAATAAAATCCCGACAAGAATAGACATTAATGTTTCCATTATCGATCATCACCTATACTCATAATAATTGTGAGTGATGTTCCAATGACCGCCAAGGCGACACCTACATCAAACAAAACCGCTGAAGCAAGCTCTGTTTCTCCGAAAACAGGGAGCTCAATATATCCAAATGTTTGGGTTAAAAATGGCTCATTAAATAGCAAGCTTCCGACCCCTGTGCCAACTGCAATTAATACTCCGATCGCAGCAACCACTTTAAAATCGAGGGGCAAATTTTTGCGAACCGTTTCTATATCAAAGGTTAGGAACAGAAGGACCAATCCGGCTGAAAAGGTCAAGCCTCCTATGAAACCACCGCCTGGATGGTGATGACCAGAAATAAACAAGTTGATTGCAAATGTAAAAATAATAATAACCGCAATCTTAGTGATACTTCTTATAATGACGTCATTCGGCTCTTTCATCTGAACCCTCCTTTACTAAACGTAGCTTTATTAATGAATAAACTCCTAATCCTGCAATGCTTAACACCAGAATCTCAAGCATTGTATCAATACCTCTAAAATCCACTAGAATAGCATTGACGATATTCTTGGCTCCTGCAAGTTCATAGGCATTTTCATAGTAGCTTGAAATCGAATCAAATAATCGATTTCCATTCACAGATAATGCCACTAGTGTGATGACTACTCCTGACCCAATAGCTATGACCGCATTCGTTACCTTAAACGGGATTCGACTAATTTCTTTTCGCAATTGCGGTAAGTGATAAAAACATAATAGGAAAAGAGCGGTTGTGACGGTTTCCACAACCAGTTGAGTCAAAGCCAGATCTGGTGCACGGAATAAGACAAAGAAAAATGCCACTAAATATCCTAGTGCTCCCACTGCAACAATCGAAGAAATTCTTGATTTTGCAAATAGAACGGTGACAGCTGAAACTACAGAAACGATCATAATCGCGATTTCAAATAGTGTAGCCGGATTATCATTTGATGAATCAAAGGAAATCCCATCAAATAACCAGATTGATCCCCCGACAACGATAATCATGAAACCAAAGATATAAACAAGATAATCACGAATAAAACCTGTCATATAAAAGTTTGTAATCAAACCATAAATCTGTTCCAATTTATTTAAAGAAAGATTATAGATATGGTTAATTGTTAATGACTGTGGGTAAAACTTGTAAACCCGGTACCATTTTCTAATATTGAGATAGAGAATCGTTCCGAGAACAACTACCCCGATTGTCATCCAAAGTTCCTGATTCCAACCATGCCACGCCGTTATTTTCAACCTCAACACATCTGCCTCTGTAAGCATCGGCAATACTGACGTTAACGCCGGTTTTAATAAATACTGTGAGATCAGATTCGGGAAAAAGAAACCGAGAATCACGAGTGACCCTAAAATTATCGGAGGTATTAACATTCCAAGTGGCGCTTCATGAACAACTCGGTCATTATCGAGCTTATATTTCCCTCTAAATGTTTTAAATACAAGTATCATACAGTAGATAAATGTAAAAACACTGGCGATCCAAGCAATGATAGGAATTAATACGCCTATCGTTCCCATGTTAAAAAAGTCCATTTTTGCTGCATTATTGACCGCTGCAAAAAACATTTCCTTACTTAAGAAACCATTAAATGGAGGCAGTCCAGCCATTGAAAAGGCGCCTATCACCATTAGCGTAAAGGATATAGGCATAAGATGAATAAGACCACCCAACCTTCGAATATCACGAGTCCCTGTTTCATGGTCAATAATCCCGACTACCATAAAGAGACTCCCTTTAAATGTCGAGTGATTCAGCAAATGAAACAGTGCTGCAAAGACGGCTGTGCCGTATACAGCTGTTTCATCCCCCAAACCGAAATACATCGCAGCTGACCCGAGACCAAGAAGACTCATGATCAAGCCTAATTGGCTAATCGTTGAGTATGCCAATAGAGCTTTTAAATCTGTCTGACGTACCGCATTAACAGATCCGTACAGCAATGTAATTAAACCTACTCCCGTAACAATCCAAAACCATTCAGATGAGCCACCAAAAACAGGAGTTAATCGTGCAACTAAATAAATACCTGCTTTAACCATTGTGGCTGAATGTAAATAGGCACTAATAGGGGTCGGAGCTTCCATTGCATCTGGGAGCCAAATACTAAAAGGAAATTGAGCTGATTTCGTAAAAGCACCTAATAAAATTAATACCATTGCTGGTACGAATAAAGCACTCGATGTTATCGCATCAGTATTCATCAACATTTCACGAATGCTATAGGTTCCGGAGTTACTTGAAATCATTACAAGTCCCGCAAGCATCGCTAATCCACCAAAAATTGTAATTAGCATAGATTTTTGCGCACCGTATCGTGATTTCTCACGTTCATACCAATAGGCAATTAATAGGAAAGAAGATACACTTGTTAGTTCCCAAAATACATAAAGAACAAAGATATTATCAGAAAATACTAAGCCAAGCATGGCTCCCATGAACATCAGTAAATACACGTAAAAGTTATGGAGTGCTTCACGTTCTTTTGATAAGTAAAAAATGGAATATAAAATAACCAATGCACCAATACCCGTAATTAATAATCCAAACATTAAACCTAATCCATCGATATAGGTAGTAAAATTAATATTATAGGAAGGTATCCAAGGAAGGCTTGTAATAATGGTATTCCCATTTGCAATATCGGGAATAAATGTAATAAGATAAACAAAAATCAGAAGTGGCACCAGGAACACGAACCAGCCCGTATGAATGCGAGGACAAAACTTCTTATATAATATAGGAACAAACACGGCGAAAATAAATGGCAGCATGATTAAAAAATGGAACCAATACATTGGAATCGCCTCCTTAGTGGATGATTTTTACAAAATGGCTGAATGGATTGACTCATTTTGTAGCATGCGATATAGTCATACATAGTTTATAAATTAAAGAACATTTTTTAATACTTTTGTAATCAGTAGCTAATTAAATTCCTACTGAAATATAGCTTAGCGGTTGCCTCGATTTACTCAAATATCGGATCTAATTAGCTAAGTGAATTTTAATAGGTGGTGTGATAAATGTAAGCCCAGCTAAATTAAGGGTTTATCCTTTAGTAGTTCCTTATTTGCTTGTTATTTATGAAACGGAAGTTGGCTAGGCCAATGATTTCACATCAACTTCGAGGTGAGTAATAATGAAATTAATAAAAGAGCGAATGGACGAGAGTATCCTTGTCTGTGTATATTATGGCCCAAATGGTGAACGTCTCATCCAACGTGGTTGCAAGATTGCAAAAATGCTAGATTGTCCACTTTATATCTTAACTGTTGATCCAAAGCCTTTCGATGATCTCGACCCTGAAAAGGTAAGCTATATTGAAAGATGGAAAGAGTTAGCTGACCAACATAGTGCGGATGCGTTTATTATCAAGGACAATGAAAAAAGACCAATTTCAAAAGTAATCGCAGATGTTGCAAGGGAGAAAAATGTTACCCAAATAATTCTTGGCCAAACTGCACAAAGTCGTTGGGAACAAATCGCAAAAGGTTCAATTATAAATTCATTATTAAGAGAGATTCCTTTTGTAGACCTTCATATCATATCTGTTGCCCGTTACCTTAAAAACACTGAAGGCCATTTTGACAAAGGTGTTCGTGCATATCTAGTCCAAGAGGGTAATGTTTACCGCCTCATCTTTAAACATACAAAAAATGTCCTTTATGAAGGTATCTTCTTTAAGGAATTCGGTACAGACTTTAATAATGGAATATTTAAATTCATGAAAGACCAGAAGACATTACAGGTCCAAGTGAAAGAGGATATCGTTTCTGATTTTACAAATGTAGAAATGAATACAAATTTAGACGACGATGATGACTTTTTATGACCACTCCGCTATCAAGCGGAGTTTTTTTTGTACTTTATTATTTATAGGTTTACGTCCACTTTCACTAATTGCTTCTCTTCGTTATTGATTCCGATATATTTGAACGTTTCGGATGGTGAATGATGGTTGTAGATATCCATTAATATTGAAATTGCAATTCCTTTTAGGTATGCATGATAGCCAAATGTTTTTCGAAGAGTATGCGTTCCGATCTTCCCAGAAACTCCCACCTCTTTAGCAGCATGATTAATAATCCGGTATGCCTGCTGTCTGGAAATTGGTAGATTATCCTTCTTTGATTTAAATAAAAAATCACTGCCTTCGTATTCTTGTGAACTTAAATACTCAGTAAGTTCATTTTTTATCATATTATTTAAATAGAAAGCTTTAACTTCCCCACTTGTTATGTCATTTATATAGAGGAAATCCTTCATTCCAGATTCACCCCATACGTCTTCAACACGTAATGAAAGTAAATCACTAACCTTTAATCCTGTGTTGATCCCAAATACAAAAAATAATAAGTCCCGATGGGATTGCTTTTTAAGCACTTCCTTAATTTCATTTATTTTATTTACGTCTTTAATTGGATCGACAAATTCCATCGATATCCCCCTACTAATGTTACATAACTTAAAACTAACATACATTAAGTAACATGACAAGAATCATGCTTACAAATTTTTTAGAGAAATGCCCTCACTTTTTATTGAATAACACCATGTACTGCTAAAATCTCAAATTTTCAGCTAATAAATTGGATTATTTTATTTGGAGCAGGGCAAATTATAAAAAATCTTATTAACTTTATTCAGGAAAAGTCCACCACTTTATATGTAGTGGGATGAGTGCACTAATAGTAACTATTCAGAAGGAGAATTTGGACTGAATAAAGTTAAAGCCCTAGGCGGACGCCATGATTTTTCGGAGGTGTTTTTTCGACCATAAGATCAAAGACTACTAACGCCACTTCCTGTGGCAACGTCTTTGTGACCCACCTCGTGTGGGCCTAAGAATCTGGCGATAGTACGCTAAGCGGCATTTGATTAATTTTCACTATTATCACAATGGAAAGGAGTTTTACGGGATGAAAAGGTTTGGATGGGTTATTATTGTCCTGCTTGTTGTAATTGCCATCGGAGCTGGTGTAATGATTTCAAATAATATCGGCAAAGAAGAACAAGCTGAACAAGGAGTCGAAAACCAAGAAAAAGAAAAGCAGAAAGTAGACAAGAATAAGCATTTTTCAGTACAACATAAGGATTATCCTGGAAAAGTTGCCCCGAAATTTTCAGCTGAGGATTTGACGGCGGCACCAACAGGAGATTGGATTACACATGGTGGAAATATCTTCAATGGTAGGTACTCTCCGCTAGACAAAATCAACATATCAAATGTAAAAGGCTTAAAAGCTGAATGGGTTACAAGTCTCGGCTCAGGTTATGAATTTAAATATTCAGGCGAAGCAACTCCAATTGTCTATGACGGGGTTATGTTCACCATTACCGGTGCTGATGATGTTCAAGCAATTGATGCTAGAACTGGTGAATTAATTTGGGAATATCGCCCTGAATTAGCAGCGAACTTAGATACGGTCTGCTGTGGATGGACAAGTCGTGGTGTTGGATTAGGAGATGGAAAAGTCTTTGTCGGGCTATTAGATGCAAGACTAGTTGCATTAGATCAAAAAACAGGCGAACTTGTTTGGGAAACGAAAGTTGAGGATTGGGAAAAAGGATATAACATCACTAGTGCCCCACTTTATTTTGATGGATTGGTATACACAGGGGTTGCTGGAGGTGAATATGGAATCCGCGGTTTCGTTGCTGCATTTGATGCTGATAAGGGTAAAGAAGTTTGGAAAACCCATACGGTTCCTGGACCAGGTGAGGTTGGACATGATACCTGGCCGCAAGACACTGATGCATGGAAAAGAGGCGGAGCAGCTGTATGGCAAACCCCAGCAATTGACCCAGAGTTAGGGCTTCTCTATCTCTCAACTGGTAATCCATCTGCTGACCTAGATGGAAGCACTCGTGAAGGTGACAATTTATTTGCCGATTCCGTTCTTGCATTAGATGCGAAATCGGGTGAGTACAAATGGCATTTCCAAGAAGTACACCATGATATTTGGGATATGGATGCGCCAAACCCTGTAGTTTTATTTGATGTAGAAATGAAAGGAAAGATGAGAAAAGGTATTGCACAAGCTGGAAAAACTGGCTGGCTCTACATACTGGACCGAACTAACGGTGAACCACTGATCGGCATTGAAGAAAAACCAGTACCACAGGATGAAAGACAAAAAACAGCGGCCACTCAGCCGTTCCCGGTTGGAGATAATTTTATTCCACAGGGAGTCACAGAAGAAGATGTTAAAAAAGATTTTCCTGAGGGTTGGAAAGGAAAAATCGGTACGATCTTCACACCGTTCTGGGATGAGTTTGTTACATTAAAACCGTCACCACAAGGTGGAGCAAACTGGCCACCTTCAGCTTACAACCCAAATACTGAGCTGTTCTATTTATTAGCAAATGATACGTATTTTTCATACTCACATCGTGAAGGTGATGAGGCGAATAATTATAAAGAAGGCGAAGTTTGGCTTGGTAGTATATGGCAGCCTGTTAATGGAGCTCCTGGCCGTGGTGTGGTAACAGCCATGGATATTAAAACAAACAAAATTGTATGGCAAAAACATTGGGATCAAATTGCCTATAGCGGTCTATTGACAACAAAAGGAGATCTCTTGTTTACAGGTCATAACGATGGCCGAATCATCGCATTCGACGCAACTAACGGGAACGAATTATGGGAGTTTAAAATGGATGCCGGAGCAAACGCACCTCCTATCACATATGAAATTGATGGTAAGCAATATATTTCAATTTTTGCTGCTGGTAACTCACTTGCAGGAACAACACATGGAGATAAAATCTATACCTTCTCACTTGAAGGTGCGTATGCATCTCTAGAAGATATACCTGAAGATAAAATCAACATATCACCAACAGCAAATGATCCTTCCGCTACCGATAAGAAACAAGATGCAGAAGAAAGTGATAGATCAACTGCACATGAAGGCGCAGACATTTACAAAAACAACTGCTTGGCATGTCACGGTGACAACGGTGAAGGTGGTCACAACGGACCAAACTTACAGAAGAGTGAAATGCTCCAAGACAGGGACGCTTTAATTAATCAAATTAAAAATGGTAGCGCTGGAATGCCTCCATTTAAGGACAGCTTGGATGATAATCAAATTGATGCATTAGTTGAATATTTACAAAGTCTTGGTAAATAACAGAAAAGGGAATCGTTTGATAACGATTCCCTTTTTTTGTTGGTGTTTGTTAACTAATGTTTGGTATCGATTCGCTGGGGTTTTTATTGACGTGGATGAAAGACTTTAGCTTGCTTCCTCCTCCTCGCTCGGGACTTCATTGACCGGATAAGGACTTTAGCTTAAATTCCTCCTCATCACCTATGAAGGGGTAAATCACTAAAATATTTGACCGGTTTCCTCTTCATCGCCATCATGAAGTGCATAATCACCAAAATATTTGACCAGTTTCCTCTTCATTGCCACTATGAAGGGCAAAACCATTAGAATATTTAATCGGTTTCCTCTTCACCACCACTATGAATGGCAAAACTACTAAAGTATTTGACCGGATAAGGACTTTAGCTTAAAGTCCTCCTCATCACCTATGAAGGGGTAAATCACCAAAATATTTGACCGGTTTCCTCTTCATTGCCACTATGAAGGGCAAAACCACTAAAATATTTGACCGGTTTCCTCTTCATCGCCACCATGAAGGGCAATATCACCAAAATATTTGACCGGTTTCCTCTTCATCACCACCATGAAGGGCAAAACCATTAAAATATTTAATCGTTATCCTCTTCACCACCACTATGAAAGGCAAAACCACTAAAATATTCGACCGGTTTCCTCTTCATCGCCACTATGAAGGGCATAATCACTAATTCGTAAATAACTGAAGCTTCCTTAAGATATATTGTGACTTATCAACAGCGGAATTCACAGTGCCATACTCTTTTTATCGATCAATTAATTAAGAAAGATATACAAATATAATATCTAAAATTAAAACTTCGTTATATTCAGTAATTTAGTCCTATAATTTTGTGAACTCCTATTTACACTATTTAGCTTAATCTACGGGTAGACATTTACACATATTTCACATTGTAAAAGTTGTAAAAGCATTGGCTATTAATGAAAATATAGAAATTCTTGAATGCATATTTTGTAATAAAATGCAGATACTCTATTGTCCTTTAACGCTTTCATTAAAAAAATTATCAAAAAACACGAAATATTGTAGAAAAATGAAAAATAGATGTTATAATGTTCAATATCGTATAAAATTTTCTGAAAATAGGGGGCTTTATCATGAAAGGAAGAAAACTTTCCTGGATGGTACTCTTCTTCGTGTTTGCTTTAGTTTTAGCAGCATGTGGAAGTAATGAATCCAGTAACGAAGGCGAATCAACATCTGATGGCGCTAAAGACGAAGGAAAAACATACACATTTAAAGCAGGACATTCTCAAACAGAAGAACATCCTTATCATCTTGCATTACTTGATTTAGCTGAAAATGTGAAAGAACGTACTGATGGAAAAGTTACAATTGAAATTTTCCCACTTAACCAATTAGGTGCAGAGAGAGAACTAACAGAAGCACTTACACTTGGAACTGCTGATATGTCAATTTCATCAACAGCCCCAATTGCAAACTTCTATCCACAAATCGGAATCGTTGATTTACCATTCTTATTTGAATCAAGAGAACATGCATACAGCGTACTTGATGGACAAGTTGGTCAAGATCTATTAGCTGGTATGGAAGATGTAGGACTTGTGGGTCTTGCTTGGGCTGAAAATGGTTTCCGTCATATCACAAACGGCAAACACCCAATCACAAAGCCTGAAGACTTAAAAGGATTAAAAATCCGTACACAAGAAAACCAAATTCACTTAGATGCATTCAATGCTCTTGGCGCTCAACCAACACCAATGGCTTGGAACGAAGCACTAACTGCTCTTCAACAAGGAGTCGTTGATGCACAAGAAAACCCATTAATCATTGCTGATACGTACAAGCTTTATGATGCTAACCAAAAATACATGACATTAACAGGTCATATTTACTCACCTGCAGTTGTCATGTTCAGTAAATCAGTTTTTGATACACTTCCAGCTGAATACCAAGATATTCTTAAGGAAGAAGCAAAAATTGCGGGTGATAAAGTTCGTGAACTTAGCACAAAAGCTGACACTGATTCTTTACAGGTAGTAAAAGATGCCGGTATGGAAGTTATCGAAGATGTTGATGTACAACCTTTCCGTGACGCAATTCAATCTGTATATGAAAAGTACGAAAAAGACTTTGGTAAAGAAAACATCGAAGCAATCTTAAACGGAAATTAATCTAAATAAAAAAAACTTGGTGAGTGCCCAGCACAATCCAAGTTTTTAACTTTATTCAGGCGGGGTTTGAACCCCTACTGAATAAAGTTAAAAGCCTACGGCGGAGACAAGCGATTTTCAAAGGAAGCTTTTATAGCGTAAGATCAAAGACTAAGAACGCCACTTCCTGTGGCAACGTCTTTGTGACCCACCTCGTGTGGGCCTAAAAAATCTCGGCGAAAATCCGCTAATGCGCATTTAATTAGATAATAAGGGGAAATAAAGGTGATTAAAAAGATAGTAGATTTAATAAACGGATTTTTTAAATGGATACTAATCATCCTATTTTTTTTATTGGTAGTCGTTGTCTTTTTACAAGTGCTTTTCCGATTCGTTCTTGAACAGCCCTTGGCATGGACAGAGGAATTAGGTCGTTACTTACTCGTGTGGACGACGTTCCTGGGAGCAGGTTATGGAATGAGTGTAAAAGCACACCCTGGGGTTGAAATTCTCTATGACGCTTTCGGACCAACCGTAAAAAAAATACTAAATGTAGTTATTTCAATTCTTGTTATCTTTTTCTTTTGGCAGATTATCGTCCATAGTTTCGACTTTATCGGCCGAAGCATGATTCAGAAGTCTCCGGTTCTTCAAATACCGATGGGATATATCTATACAGTAATTCCGATATCAAGTGTTCTTTTTATTATCAATCTACTTTATGTCGTAATTACTGAATGGAAAAAGGAGGCGAAGAACTAATGGCTTGGTTATTATTTGGGATATTAATCGTCCTTTTCTTCATTAATGTACCAATCGCAGTTGCCCTGGGACTCGCTTCTATGATTGTGCTTATGATTCAAGATAATGTTCCATTAATGGTTATAGTTCAAAAAATGTTTACATCAACAGACTCGTTCACATTGATGGCTGTTCCCTTCTTCATCCTTGCAGGTAAGTTAATGGAGGTTGGCGGGATTTCTAAACGACTCGTAGATTTTGCAATGACGATTGTTGGAAGAATGCATGGTGGCTTAGCGATGGTTTCTGTTGTAACATGTATGTTCTTCGCTGCTATTTCAGGATCTGGTGCGGCAACAACAGCAGCAGTTGGAGCTATCATGATTCCAGCAATGGTTCAAAAAGGCTATGATAAGAGCTTCTCTACTGCCATTCAAGCTGCAGGTGGAACAATCGGTGTTATGATTCCTCCAAGCGTACCAATGATTTTATTTGGTGTTATCGCTGGGGCATCAATCAGTGATTTATTCATCGCAGGAATTATCCCTGGTATCTTTGTTGGTCTATCTTTAATTCTAGTTGCGTACTTTATTTCTAGAAAACGCGGGTACGGTAAAGAAGAAAAAAGTTCAGTTAAAGAAATCTTCACATCCTTTAACAGAGCCATTCTTGCGATATTGATGCCAGTTATTATTCTTGGCGGTATCTATGGTGGAGTGTTTACTCCTACTGAAGCTTCCGTTGTCGCTGTTGTTTATGGATTAATAGTTGGTCTGTTTATCTACAAGGAAATTAAATGGAAGGACCTTCCTGAAGTTTTTATTCAATCAGCTGTTACATCTGCAGTTATTATGTTTATCATTTCGTGTGCATCGATTTTTGGATTTATTTTGACAAGGGAACAGATTCCACTGTCAATTACAAATGCGCTACTTGCAATTTCAGATAATCCAATTATCGTTTTAATTATCATTAACTTAATTCTATTAATTGTAGGTACATTTTTAGAAACATCTGCTGCGATTATCATCATGGCACCAATCTTGCTTCCGGTTACAACAGCTGTTGGCATCGATCCAGTTCACTTCGGGATCATCATGGTTGTAAACCTTGCAATTGGATTCATTACACCACCAGTTGGTATTAACCTATTCGTAGCATCCAATATCGCAAACTTACGATTAGAAAAAATCGTTCGGGCAATTATTCCATTCCTGATTATTCTAATTATCGACATCATCATAATTAGTTTCGTACCTGAATTGAGTTTGTTCTTCTTGGATAAATAAAAATAGTGGAGTGCTTGTATCCAAATAATTTATGGATACAAGCACTTTTTTTGCGCCTACTTAGTATTTCTAATAAATGAACTGAGCATTTAAATTAAGTAATGGAAGCCTTTTGCAATTTACTAATAATCTGACAACCTCTTCATATACATTAGATGATAGTAACTTTATCATTGGAGGGGGAAAAGAAATGCAATTTTATTACGGTAATCAGATGCCATTGCGTGTTTTGGATGAGGCTGAATTTTGGAAACATCAAGAAGAAGAACATACTGTTGTTATTAGGGAACTTGTGACGAATCTTGAACAAAAATATGTGGACGCATTAAAGGAATGGGAAAAGTCATTTAAACACACCCATCAACAAGTTGTGAGATACATTGAAACAGTGAATCGAACACAGGGACAGGTTTCACAAGCACTCTATCAAGATATTCTTCAACTAACCTCTTTTTGCTTGAAGCAAAGTGAGCAGTTTATTCAATTTTGCCGAACGATGACTGAAGAAAGTAAGCCAATTAGTTCCAATCCAACTGCCAAAGTTGTAATGAATCATATTATTGTAGAATCAGAGTATTTTATTGGTGTGGCGCAGACGATATTGTATCAGAGATAATTTCAAGGGCTTTTCCTAAATAGTGGGTGAAGGCCCTTTTTCTATGCTCTTCTTCCACTCCCCCTCTTTTAAAATTCGATAATTTCTTCTATTCATTTTATAATAATATGTATGTGTTTATATATTTGAGTCGCAACGACAGGAGGCAAACGATGCAACAAGATATTATATCTTCCATGATTATCAAAAATATAAAATCAATCGAAGAATTACATCAGGTTCATGAATTAGAATCGACCGTTTGGAGTCCGGAGGATACGGTTCCGATTAGTCATACTGCAGCAACGATTAAGAACGGTGGGTTTATTTTAGGTGCTTTCTACGAGGAGCAACTGATTGGTTTTCAATATAGTTTCCCAGGTTTTGATGGGATTAAGCCCTACCTTGTTTCTCATAGTTTAGGAATTCACCCTGATTTTCGCAAGTTAGGTATCGGTGAAAAATTAAAGCATGAACAACGAGCGTTGGCAATGAAGATAGGATATGATTTAATTTCGTGGACCTATGATCCTCTTGAAACAGTAAATGGTAATTTGAACCTACATAAATTAGGGGCAACATGTACTGCTTATATCGAAAATGCATACGGGGAAATGACGGATGGCATGAATGACGGTCTTTCCACTGATCGTTTCGTTGTTGAATGGGCCGTAAAAGAAGTAAAACGTGGAAGTAAAAACTACGAAATAAGCAAGTTACCACTCTTAATAAATGTGGAATTTCAAGATGGCTCCCTAATTCCCGGGGATATAAACTTAGAGGAAAATAGTGATGCTTTGTTAGTACCGGTACCTGGCAATTTTCAAGAAATTAAAAGGATGAACTTCAATACCGCCATATTATGGAGAGAAAAAACAAAACAGGTGTTTACACATTATTTAAAACACGGATGGGTTGTAACAGATTTAGTAAAGGACCCCCAGAAGAAAAGTCAGTATATGTACCTTTTGGAAAAATAATTTTTTTGAGGAGAATTGACTTGGAAATTAAAAGTATTATTTTACGATATATGAGAATGAGATTGCTCCACCCTTTTAAAACGAGTGTAGGAACTATTACGGATAAAGACTTTATTTTAGTTGAGGTCAAATCAAAAAGTGGTTTGTCTGGTTGGGCAGAAACAGTCTCCGACGCAATTCCCATTTACCACGAAGAAACAGTTAAAACAAACTGGCATATGCTTAAGGATATTTTAATTCCGAAGCTCATGGAAACAGAGCTTAAACACCCAGAAGATGTGTCAAAAGCTTTCAAGGATTTGCGTGGAAACTATAATGCAAAGGCGGCCCTTGATGGTGCCATCTGGGATTTATATGCTAAGGAAAATGGCATCTCATTGACTAAAGCGATCGGCGGCATTAAGGATAAAATAGAAGTTGGAGTAAGTGTCGGAATTCAAAAGTCTGAACAGGAGCTTCTTCAAAAAATCGAAGGCTTTGTAACAAAAGGTTACAAGCGTATTAAGGTGAAAATTAAGCCAGGTTGGGATATGAATATTTTAAAAGCGATTCGTAAGGAATTTCCGGTGATTCCGCTTATGGCGGATGCGAACTGTGCATATACCATTAATGATATTCCTTACCTCAAACAATTGGACGAGTTCAATTTAATGATGGTCGAGCAGCCCTTAAGCTATGACGATCTCATTGATCACGCCAGACTGCAAAAAGAGTTAAATACCCCAATCTGTCTGGATGAGTGCATTCACACAGTTGAAGATGTTCGAAAAGCAATTGAGATTGGCAGTGGAAAAATCATCAATCTTAAAATTGGTCGTGTAGGAGGTATAACAGAGTCCTTAAAAATTCATGAGCTTTGTGAAGAGAACAAGATCCCGATGTGGTGTGGTGGAATGCTCGAGGCCGGGATAGGCAGAGCACATAATATCGCCATTACTAGTCTAGCAAACTTTACGTTACCAGGTGATACAGCCCCTTCTTCCCACTACTGGAAAGAGGATATTATTACTCCAGAAGTTACGATGAAAGATGGATATATTAAGGTTCCTACAGGGCTTGGAATTGGCTTCGAACCTAACATGGAAAAAATAGAGGATCTCATGCTCTATAGTGAAACATTTCATAATTATGAATAAGATAGTCCAAGAGAGATAATAAATGGAAAAACTATACACATGTGTATCATTTTTAAGCAAATAAGAGTTAAAAGCATTCGTAAAATAGAATTACGTATGCTTTTTTATAGATTGACTATATAAATGCATTCGCAAAATCCAAAGAATGGTAGAATTGATTTCAAAAAAGATATAAAATGTAAAAATTCTCCACTTGTGTATCCTTTTTA
>Ga0182742_1002760_pt1 | contig 18775 bp, 14 predicted proteins | sample eDN5th37CBELigMG_FD_128880 | JGI IMG/M metagenome (GOLD analysis project Ga0182742, IMG submission 128880) | Enriched Miracle-Growth compost microbial communities from Emeryville, California, USA - eDNA 5th pass 37_C BE-Lig MG (version 2)... ...
ACAGCGGCACCCTGTCGATACCGCCCGGCTGGCGCGTGGCAGCCATCGCCCAGGAAATCTCGGCGCTGGACCGTCCGGCGCGCGAATTCGTCATCGACGGGGACACCCGCCTGCGTGCGCTTCAGCACGAACGGGCGAAGCTGGACGGCCCTGAACACGCTCATCGCGAGTCTGATCATGCGACGGCCGGCGATACTGCGGCAGGCGGCGCAAGCCAGAAGCTCCAGGAGACATCTCGCGCCAGCGAGGCTCATGGAACGCGCCTGGCGGAGCTGGAGGCGGAACTGGTCGATGCCGGAGCCTGGAGCGCCGAATCGCGCGCAGAGCAACTGCTGGCGGGCCTGGGCTTCGCACCACACGAGTGGATGCTGCCGGTAGCGCAGTTCTCGGGCGGCTGGCGCATGCGCCTGAACCTTGCGCGCGCGCTGATGGCCCCTTCCGACCTGCTGCTGCTGGACGAGCCCACCAACCACCTGGATCTCGACGCCATGCTTTGGCTCGAGCGCTGGCTGGCGGCCTATCCCGGCACTGTCATCCTGATCTCGCACGATACGGAGTTCCTGGATTCCGTGGCCAGGACCATCCTGCACTTCGATCACGGCAAGCTGGTTCGCTACAAAGGCGGCTACCAGGATTTCCTGACCCAGCGTGCCGAGCGTCTGCGCCAGCAGCAACTGGCCATCGTGCGCCAGGAAAAGAAGGCTGCGCACCTGCAGAGCTTCATCGACCGCTTCAAGGCCAAGGCCACCAAGGCCAAGCAGGCACAGAGTCGCGTCAAGGCGCTGTCCCGCATGGAGCAGCTCGCCCCCATCCGGGCGGACTCCGGGATCGAGTTCCATATCCCTTCACCTGCCCATTCTCCCGATACGCTGATCAGGCTCGAGAAGGTCAGCGCAGGCTATGCCCAGCCGCCCGTGCTGCGCGACATCTCGCTTCTGGTGCGCTCGGGCGCGCGCATCGGCGTGCTGGGCGCGAACGGCGCCGGAAAGAGTACGCTCATCAAGACCCTGGCCGGAGAGATCGAGCCCCTGGCGGGCGAACGCACGGCTTCGCGCGGCCTGCAGATAGGCTACTTCGCCCAGCACCAGCTGGACATGCTGGACCTGCAGGCCAGTCCGCTGACCCAGCTCGCACGCCTGGCGCCGGATGCCCGTGAGCAGGACCTGCGCAATTACCTGGGTGGATTCGGTATCGTGGGCGATGCCGCCATCTCGCCTGCGGAGCCCATGTCGGGCGGTGAAAAGGCCCGGCTGGCCCTGGCGCTCATCGTCTGGCAGAAACCCAATCTCCTGCTGCTGGACGAGCCCAGCAACCACCTGGACGTGGATACCCGGGAAGCCCTGACCGAGGCCCTGGCCGAATTCGAGGGCAGCATGCTGCTCGTCTCGCATGATCGTCACCTGTTGCGCACCACCGTGGACAGTTTCTGGATCGTGGCGGACGGCGAGCTTACCGAGTTCGACGGCGACCTGGAAGACTATCGCGAGTGGCTTGCCGCCCGCGGCAAGGCCGCCGTCCCCGGCAAGCCGGGTCGCTCCGGCAGCGCGGACGATGCACGGGTGGCCGCCGAGTCAGGCGACGAGCCGGATCGAAAGACCCTGCGGCGTCAGCAGGCCGAGGCCCGCCAGCGCCTGTCCGCCCTGCGCAAGCCGCTGGAAAAGCGGCTGCAGAAGGTAGAAGCCGACATGGCACGGCTGGAAACGCGCAAGCACACCCTGGACACGCTGATCGCGGACGCATCGCTGTACGAGGATGCGCGGCGCCAGGAACGCATCGAAGTGCTTGCCGAACACGGGGACGTCTCCAAGCAGCTGGCCGAGCTGGAAGAGGCCTGGCTGGAGCTGCAGGGCGAGCTTGAAGCGCTGGGCGACGGCGGCGACGCCTCTCCGGACTGACCTCGCTTGGCCTGCCCTCGCCCCCTCGGGAGCAAAATAAAATAATGCAAAGGGATGCCGTCGGCGTCCCTTTGCCTTGTCATGGGCTGCAACCCGGCTGCAGCCATATCGTGCTGCCGATTAGACGGAACGCTGCGCCCGGTCCTCCGCATTGCGCCGCTCGATGGCCTCGCGGGCGTGCTTCCATTCCTTGTCACCCCAGCCTGCCAGGCGCGAGAAGTTGCCGCCATTGGCCTGGAAGGCCGCTCCGTCGATCGCAATGGTCTGGCCATTGATGTATTCCGAGCCACGCGCCATCAACTGCACCGCCAGGTTCGCCAGCTCAGGCATCTTTCCCACACGTCCCATCGGGTTGCCATGCACTTCCGGCGCCTTGTTTTCCGAGCCCGGATTCAGGCGTGCGCTCATGCCTTCCGTCGGGAAGGGCCCGGGAGCAATCGCATTGAAACGGATGCCGCGGTTGCCCCATTCCACTGCCAGCGACTGCGTCATCACGTTCAGGCCGGCCTTGGACATGGCCGAGGGCACGGTGAACGGCGAGCCATTCCAGACCCAGGTGGTCAGGATGGACAGCACCGATGCCTTGCAGCCTTCGGCCAGCCAGCGCTTGCCGCAATCGAGCGTGACATAGAACGACCCTCGGAACACGATGTTCGAAATCGACTCGAACGCCCGCGGGGAAAGATCCTCGGTGCGGCTGATGAAGTTGCCCGCGGCATTGTTGACCAGCCCGGTCAGCGCCCCGCCGTCGGCCCAGATGTTGTCCAGCATTTCATGGATGGCATCGGGCTGGCGGATATCGCACGCCATCGGTACGACCTTGCCACCATGCGCCTGCATCAACTCCTGGGCAGTCTCCTGGAGCACGGCTCCGCGTCGGCCGCAGATGTAGACCTCGGCCCCGAGCAGCAGGAAGGCTTCGGCCATGACCCGGCCCAGGCCGGTGCCGCCGCCCGTGACCAGGATGCGTTCGCCGGTCATGAGCCCCGGCTTGAACATCAAATCGTCCAGCGTCATCATGATGTGTCTCCAATCTCGATCGTCTTCGGACGTATACCCTGTCCGGAAAGGAGTTCCGGCGCCCGGGCCAAGCGATACGCGCGGCTGGCGTCATTCGTACCGGCGCGGCTCCCACCAGGGATAGAAGGCTGGCATGTCCTTCGAGGGCTTGTCGGTGTACTGGGCCGGCCGCTTCTCCAGGAACGACTTGACGCCCTCCTTCGAATCGGACTGCCGCCCCCGCACGTAGACACCGCGCGATTCGATATTGTGCGCCTCCATCGGATGGTCTGCCGTCATCATCTTCCACAGCAGCTGGCGGGTCAGCGCGACCGAGACCGGTGCGGTGCTGTCGATGAACTCGCGCGCCAGCGCACGCGCTGCCGGCAGCAGGTCCTCGGGGGAGTGCAAGGCGTTCACCAACCCACCCTGCAGGGCCTCCTGCGCCGGGAAGACATTACCTTTGTAGCACCACTGCAGCGCCTGCGAAATGCCCACCAGGCGGGGCAGGAACCAGCTGGAGCATGACTCGGGAACGATGCCGCGTCGCGTGAAGGGAAAGCCGAAACGGGCCGTATCCGAGGCCAGGCGTACATCCATGGGCAGCAGCATGGTGGCCCCGACACCGACCGCCGGGCCGTTGACGGCGGCGATCATGGGCTTGATGCAGTCGAACATGCGCAGCGTGACCCGCCCGCCGCCATCTCGCACGGCCTCGTTGCCAAGATCGTCCATGTAATCGTTGCCCATGCCGAAGGCAAACGTGTTCTCGCCTCCGGAGACATCGGCGCCGGCGCAGAAGGCGCGGCCCGCACCGGTGAAGATGACCGCGCCGATCGCATCGTCGCTGTCGACACGATCCAGCACGTCGATGACTTCCTTGGCCATCTGGCGCGTGAATGCATTGAGCTTTTCGGGGCGGTTCAGCGTAACCGTGGCAATGCCATCCTCGACATCGAACAACAGGGTTTCATATTGCATGGGTTCTTCCTCAGAGTCCGCGGGAAATCACTTCTTTCATGATCTCGTTGGTGCCGCCATAGATGCGCTGTATGCGGGCATCCACATACATGCGCGCGATCACGTATTCGTTCATGTAGCCGTAGCCGCCGAACAGCTGCAGGCATTCGTCGATGACCTTGCCCTGCAGATCGGATGCCCACATCTTGCACATCGAGGCCGTCACGGTGTCGAGCCTGCCTGCCACCAGGTCCTCGACACAGCGGTCGACGAAGGTGCGCGCCACCTTGCAGTGTGTGGCGATCTCGGCAAGCTTGAAGCGCGTGTTCTGGAACTCGGCAATGGGCTTGCCGAATGCCTGGCGCTCACGCACATACTGCAGCGTCGCCGCATAGGCTCCCTCCATGGCGCCCACGGCGCCCACCCCGATGGACGTGCGCTCGTAGGGCAGGTCGGACATCAACTGGAAGAAACCCTGGCCTTCCTTGCCGCCCAGCAGGGCATCCACCGGAACGCGTACGTCCTCGAAGAACAGCTCGGAGGTGTCCTGCGACTTGAGACCGATCTTGTCCAGCACCCTGCCGACCCGGTAGCCCGGCAGGTCACGCGTCTCCACGATCATGATCGACGTGCCGCGCGCGCCCTGGCTGGGATCGGTCTTGACCACCACCAGCACCAGTTCGGTCAGGAAGCCGTTGGAGATGAAGGTCTTGGAACCATTGATGACGTAATGGTCACCCTCGCGTACCGCGCGGGTGCGCACGCCCTGCAGGTCTGAACCCGCCCCGGGCTCCGTCATGGCGATCGCTCCGACCAGCTCGCCCCGCGCCATGCGTGGGAGGTACTTCTGCTTCTGCTCCTCGGTGCCGTGATTCAGCAGGTAGTGAGCGGCAATGCTGTGCACACCCGCGCTGAACCCCGACAAGGCCCGGCGTGCCGCCTCCTCGTACAGGATGGCCTCGTGGCGGAAGTCGCCTCCGCCGCCGCCGTACTCCTCGGGAATATCCGAACAGAGAATGCCCAGGGCGCCCGCCTTGCGCCAGACGTCGTGACCGACGTGGCCTCGCTTGCGAGCCTCCTCATCATCCGGCATGAGCTCGTTTTCCAGGAATCGCACTACCGTATCACGATAGGTTTCCAGGTCCGCATCGGTCCAGGAAGGCCGGAAATCAATTGCCATGGCAGGTCTTGCTCCGTGTGTAGGGCGGCAGCTTGCCGCCCGGATGATTGATCAGGATGCCGCGTATCGGGCGTCATGTCCGGTGCCCGATACGCGGCTGGCCACGTACCGCTATCCGCTCGATGCCGGCCGAGCCGTACGCCACTAGGCGTGCCCCACTAGGCGTGCCCCACTAGTTGATGCGGCGGCTGCGCCCTTTCCAGAAAGGTTCCCGCAACTGGTACTTCAGGATCTTGCCGGCCGCCGATACCGGAAGCGCATCGCGGAAATCGATGCTGCGCGGGCACTTGTAGCCGGCGATCAGCGTGCGGCAATGCTCGATCACCTGGTCGCTGGTGAGCGTGGCGCCTTCGCGCAGGACGACGACGGCGTGCACGGACTCGCCCCACTTCTCGTGCGGCACGCCCACCACGGCGCACATCGACACCTGGGGCATCCGGAGAATGGCGTTCTCCACTTCGGCCGAATAGACGTTCTCGCCGCCGGTGACGATCATGTCCTTGATACGATCGACGACATAGATGAATCCGTCGGCGTCCATGTAGCCGCCATCGCCGGTATGCATCCAGCCATTGCGCAGCGCCTCTGCGGTCTGTTCGGGCTTGTTCCAGTACCCGGCCATGACCATAGGCCCACGTGCAGCGATCTCGCCGACCTCGCCGACGGGGAGCTCGAGATCATCGGCATCGACGATCCTGACTTCGGCCACGGGCGTGGGGCGGCCTGCCGAACGCAGCTTGCCAAAAGTGCGGTGCTCGGGCTCGTGGCACCAGGCCGGCAGTGCAGTGATGACCGGCGACAGTTCCGTCATGCCGTAGAGCTGTATGAAGCTGGCCTGTGGCAGGGCCTGCATGGCGCGCTCCAGAAGCGCCTCGTCGACGGGCGCCGCGCCGTACAGGACGAGTGACAGGCTGGAGATGTCGAACTCGTCGAAACGTGGGTGCTCGATCACGCGCTTGAGCATGGTCGGCACCAGGAAGGTTTCGGAGGCCCGCTCCGTATGGATAGCCTGCAGGATGGCGACTTCGTCGAAACCGGGCAGCACGATCTGGGGGCACAGGCGCAGCATCAGCTGCAGCACGAGCCCGATTCCACCAACATGGAACATGGGGGCCGCGTGCAGCCCGATGGCATTGTCCGGCCTGGTGGCGCCCGCAATGGCGCCGAGCTGCCCCGTATACAGGTTGCCATGGGTCAGCATGACCCCCTTGGGCAGGCCAGTCGTTCCACCGGTGTACATGACGGCGGCAAGATCACTGCCCTGCCGCATCGCATCTGCCGCCGGCCTGGCGGCAGCCACCAGCGCGTGATAGTCGAGCATGCCCTCGGGCGACGTGCCGTGTCCCACGTACACCAGCGTCTTCAGGCTGCTGGAAAGCCCCTGGACCTCGCGTGCGAGCTCGACGAACGTATCGTCGACCAGGAGCACCTGCGTATCGCAGTCGTCCAGAGAATACGCCACTTCCCGGGCACTCCAGCGGATGTTGACCGGGTTCACCACGGCGCCTGCCCACCAGGTTCCGTACAGGTACTCGATGTAGTGATCGGAATTGACGCTGAGCATGCCCACGCGATCGTTGGGGCCGACGCCCATCTCCTGCAGCATGCCGGCCACGCGGCGCACTTTGCCGTAGAGGTCGCCAAAGGTCTGGCGACGCTCGCCGCAGACCAGGGCCAGCAGACCGGGACGTTCCCGATAGGCCTTGTGAAGGGGTTGGGTCAGGTACATGGCATCAGGCTCCGGTCACGACAATGGCCCCAGACGACTTCAGGCGCTCGAGCTGATCCTCGGACAGGCCCCAGCTCTGCAGCACATCGATCGCATCCTGCCCGGCCGGCGAGGGCGGCCGGGGCGTGGCCGGCGCGGTGCGGCTGAAACGGGGCGCCGGGGCCGGCTGCACCACACCGTCGATGTCGATGAAGGTGTTGCGCGCCTGGTTGTGCGGGTGGAGCGGCGCCTCGTCCCAATCCAGCACGGGCGCAAAACAGACGTCGCTGCCCTCCATCAGCATGCACCATTCGTCTCTCGTCCGGGTACGGAAGACATCGGCCAGGCGGTGCTTCAGCACCGGCCAACGGCGACTGTCCATCTGCCCCGAAAAGGTCGGGTCATCGATGCCGCACAACTCCAGCAGCAGGGCATAGAACTTCGGCTCTATCGCGCCGATCGCGACATACTTGCCGTCGGCGCAGGCATAGGTGTCGTAGAAGTGCGCGCCGCCATCCAGCAGATTTTCCCCGCGCTGATTGCTCCAGTGCCCGCCTGCCTTCATGCCGTACATCATCGCTGACAGCAACGCAGTACCATCCGTCATGGCCGCATCCACAACCTGACCCTTGCCCGAGTGCCGTGTCTCGTACAGCGCACTGAGCACACCAAAGGCAAGGAACATGGCACCGCCGCCGAAGTCCCCCACATAGTTCAGGGGCACCACGGGCGCGTCGCCCGATCGCCCGATAGCATGCAGCACACCGGTCAGCGCAATGTAGTTGATGTCATGCCCCGCGGCATGCGACAGCGGTCCGTACTGGCCCCACCCCGTCATCCTGCCGTAGACCAGGCGTGGATTGCGCGCCAGACATACATCCGGCCCCAGGCCCAGGCGCTCCATGACACCGGGGCGAAAACCCTCGATCAGGACATCGGCCTTATCGATCATCTCCAGTACTGCGTCGGCAGCCCCGGGCTTGCCCAGGTCTATGGACACCGATCGCCGGCCACGCGCAAGAATGTCGGCACGTTCGGCGCCGGCATCGCCTGGCGGGCGGGGCCGGTCTATGCGAACGACCTCCGCGCCCATGTCGGCAAACATCATTGCGCAAAAAGGTGCAGGACCGATCCCCACCATTTCTATCACTTTCAATCCGGTCAGCGGACCCGCCATCCTGTTCTCCTTCCCGAGTTCGCAAGCCTGTAACGAACACTACGCACTCATGTTGGATCATGGCGCGATGCCCGGCATCGTCGAAAGTGACGAAATCGCCTCGGCCCGGACAGCGCTGCCATGCAGCCAGTACGTTTACTGGCCAATCACCCCATCGACCTTCTCGAACCCCTTGCCGGTGAAACGCACGAGCTGCAGTGCCTCGATCGGCTGATAATCATCGGGTCCCGTCTTCACGCGAATGCCGTCATAGAGAAGCGGCAGTACGAAATCCATGTCTGCGGCCACCTTCATCACGTTCTCCCGACTGAGGTCGTCTCCAGCCTTCTCGAGCACATGCACCAGGGTCTGGGCGCCGGAATATCCAACGATCGCGTCATTGACGTCCTGATCGCTGAAATACTTCGCGTGCCATGCCTTGTAATCCTGCATGCCCGGATGGCTGTCCTCCCCGTGATCTGACGGGTCGCGCAGATAGCGCGCAGTCAGTACCCCGGTGGAGTTCTCCACGCCAGCCGGCACCAGCACCGACGCACGCGAACTGGCCGCACTGGCAAGGTAATGTGTCGGCTTCCATCCCATCTCGCCCACCTTGCGGATGGTCTGGGCAGCGAACTTGGGCGTACTCAGGCTTATCAGCACATTGGCTCCAGAACTCCTGAGGTTCACGACCTGGCTGTCGACGGTGGGATCCGATATCTCGTAGGTGACCTCTGCCACGATCAGATCCTTTGCCTTGTCGCCCAGCCCCTGGAGCACCCCGTTGCGCAGGTCCTTGCCGTAGTCGTCGTTCTGGTAGAGGACGGCGACCTTGGCATCCGGCTGCGTCTGCAGGATGTGCCGGGCATACGCACGCCCCTCGGCCCGGTAGTTGGGCACCCAGCCCATGGTCCACGGGAATTCCTCCGGTGTCGCCCAGTGGCTGGCACCGCTCTGCACGAAGAGCTGCGGCACCTTCTTCGCATTCATGTACTTGCGCACGGCCATGTTCTGCGCTGTCCCGAGCGAGCCAAAGGTCAGCAGGACGTTATCGCGCTCGACCAGCCTGCGTGTCTGCTCGACCGTGCGAGCAGGGTTGTACGCATCGTCGACCGATACGAAGTTGATCTTGCGTCCGTTGATGCCACCCTCGTCGTTGACCTTGCGGAAGTACGCGGCCATGGCCTTGCCCACCACTCCCAGCGACGAGGCGGGGCCCGAGTACGGCATGACGTTGCCAATAAGAATTTCGTCGTCCGTCACGCCGGGCGTCTTGGCGAACGCCGCGGCGCCCACCGTCACACCCGCCACAACGAGCGCACCCGTCAGCGCCCGTACCAGACCCACTCGTACTGCCGTCATACCTGTCTCCTGTGCTTCTTGTCATAAAAAGGCAAAGCTGTTGCGACGTGCACGCACAATGGCACGGAAATGAATGTCGAATCGTGCGAGCAGGTCGACATGAATATGGCGTACGCCATGGGCTGGCCACGGCCGTACGCCATATCGAACCTCCAGGCCGGCAGGCATGTCCGCATACCGAGGGACTGCCTGCCGAGCATCGTATCAACGGCCGAACACTTCTCCGAAAGGCACCCAGCGAACCCCGTCGAAGCGCACCAGCTGCATCTGGTCCACGGGGAAGTAGTCATCCGGTCCCGTCTTGATGCGGATGCCCTCGTACAGCATGGGCAGCTCCATGTCGAGGCTTGTGGCCTGCTTCATGACGTTCTCCCGGCTGAGGTCATTGCCCGCCTGCTTCAGCGTCTGCTCAAGGGTCTGCGCCGAGGCATAGCCGATGATGTTGAGCGAATCGTGGGGATCACCTTCGGGGTAGTACTTCTTCATGAATGCCAGGTACGCCTTCACTCCTTCCTTGTTGGCGTACTTCGGATCGGTGGGATCGATGAGATAGGCGCCGGTGATGATGCCCTTGGCGTTGTCCAGGCCTGCGGGCTTGAGCACGGACTCGACCGAGCTGGATACGCTGGACAGATAGTGCTCGGGCTTCCAGTCGAGCTCGGCAAGCTTGCGGATGGCCAGAGCCCCGAACTTCGGCGTCACCAGGCTGACCAGCACATCGGCCCCGGTCGCCTTGAGGGCGACGAGCTGGCTGTCGATGGTCGGATCCGAGACCTCGTACGACTGCTGGGAGACCACCAGCTTCTTGGCCTGCTCCCCCAGGCCGTCCAGAACGCCCTTGAGGTTGTCCTTTCCGAAGTCATCGTTCTGATAAATGATCGCGACCTTGCCATTGGGATGGTTCTGCAGGATGTGCTTGGCAAAGGCATTCCCCTCGGCCTGGTAGGTGGGCTGCCAACCCATCGTCCAGGGGAATTCCTTGTAGTCCTCGCCCCAGCGGCTTGCGCCGGTTGCCAGGAACAGGTGCGGCACCTTGCGGGCGTTCATGTACTTGCGGATCGCCATGTTCGAGGGCGTGCCGAGCGGTGCGAACAGCAGCAGCACCTCGTCGCGCTCGACCAGGCGGCGTGCCTGCTCGACCGTGCGGGGTGGGCTGTAGGCGTCATCGAGAGAAATGAAATTGATCTTGCGTCCGTTGATGCCTCCCTCGTCGTTCACCTTCCTGAAGTAGGCATCGATGGTCTTGCCGATCTTGCCGTAGGCCGATACCGGCCCCGAATACGGCACGATGTGTCCGATCTTGATTTCCTTGTCGGTCACGCCTGGCGTGGCGGCCTGTGCGGCAAAACCGAAGCTGGCTGTAGCCAATGCGCCTGCAACAACGCGCACCAACCTGTTCCGCAGCATGTTCATGGCTGTCTCCTAGCTTTTATTTATAAGAAGGACTGCGTGGTCTGGTACTACGGTACTGCCGCGACGCGCGCCTCCCCGCACGCGTCGCGTCGTCACACTTGCTGCCTGTATGCTCAGGCGGTGGGAAGCTGATAGTTACGGTAATCGTCCCTCAGCTTGGTTTTCAGAAGCTTGCCGGTGGCAGTATGCGGCAATTCCTCGACGAATACGACATCGTCGGGCAGCCACCATTTGGCGACCTTGTCGGCCAGAAAGGCCAGCAGTTCATCGCGCGTGGCATCCTTGCCCGGGCGCTTGACCACGAGAAGCAGCGGGCGCTCCTGCCACTTGGGGTGCGACACGCCAATGATGGCAGCCTCGGCCACGGCCGGATGCGACAGGGCCGCGTTCTCGAGCTCGATGGACGAGATCCACTCGCCGCCGGACTTGATGACGTCCTTGGCGCGATCGACCAGCTGCAGGTAGCCGTCCTGGTCGATGGTGGCGACGTCCCCGGTTGGCAGGTAGCCTTCGGCGTCCAGCACGTCGCCACCTTCGGACTTGTAGTAGCCGCTTGCGATCCAGGGACCGCGCACATGGAGGTGCCCGAACGCCTTGCCATCATGTGGCAGCGGCTTGCCTTCGTCGTCGACTATCTTCAGGTCCACGCCCCATACCCCGCGTCCCTGCTTGAGCTTCTGCGTGATCTGCTGCTCTTTCGACAGACTGGCGTGCTTGGGCAGCAGCCGGCCGATCGCACCGATGGGGCTGGTCTCGGTCATGCCCCATCCCTGGATGAAGCAGACGCCCATGTCGAGTTCGAAACGCTCGATCATGCTGCGGGGGGCGGCAGCGCCCCCTACTCCGACGCTTCTCAGCGCCAGCTCACGGGTATCCAGCTTGTTGGCATCGATGTACTGGAACAGCATCAGCCACACGGTGGGCACGGCCTGCGAGAACGTGACGTGTTCATCGCGCATCAGTTCGTACAGGGCTTCGCCATCCATCCGTGCGCCCGGCAGCACCAGTTTCGCACCTGACATGGCAGCCCCATAGGGCATGCCCCAGGCATTGGCGTGGAACATGGGCACGACCAGCATCAGGCATTCGGACGAGCTGACTCCGAACGTGTCGGGCGAGGCTTCCATCAGCGTATGCAGGATGGTGGAACGATGTGAATACAGGACGCCCTTTGGATTGCCCGTGGTCCCCGACGTATAGCAAAGCGAGGAAGCGGTGCGCTCATCGAACTGCGGCCACTCGTACTCTTCGCTTTGCCCGCTGACGAGTTCCTCATAGCACAGCAGGTTCGGCACATCGATGTCGGGCATGTGCTCGCGATCGGTCATGGCCACGAAGGCCCGCACGGTGGGCAGCTGCGGCGCGAGCTTCTGCACCAGATCGGCGAACGTGATGTCGAAGAACAGGACCTTGTCTTCGGCGTGGTTGATGATGTAGAGAATCTGCTCGGGAAAGAGCCGCGGGTTGACCGTGTGCAGCACGGCGCCGCTGCCGGATACCCCGTAATACAGCTCGAAATGCCGGTAAGTGTTCCAGGCCAGCGTGCCCACGCGGTCCGCATGCTGCACCCCCAGGGACTTCAGGGCGTTGGCGACCTGCTTGGCGCGGCGCTGCACCGCACCGTAGGTGGTGCGGTGGATCGGCCCCTCGACCGTTCGGGAAACGATTTCGCCATTGGGATGGAACGTAGCCGCGTGATCGATCAGAGAAGAAATCAACAGCGGTCTATCCTGCATCAGGCCAAACATTTTGTGTTCTCCTTCGTGGGGCGGGTGCCCCTCCTCTCGTTTTTCTGTGACCTCCGGTCTGGTGCCGGCTCCTGTCGATCACGATGCCGTGCACCGGGGGCACGGCATCGTGGGTCAGTGGAACTTGCGACCGAATGCGCCACCGTACTTGCGCAGCACGCTTACGACGCCTCCCGGCATGACGAACATGAAGACGATCAGCACCAGGCCGTAGATCGCCCAGGGCGCCGCCTGGGAGATCTTTTCGGCAGCGCTCGGGATGTACATCACGAAGATGGCCCCGAAGATCGCCCCCGAGATGGTTCCCACGCCGCCGACCACGATGCCCACGAGGAGCGATATGGACAGGAACATGGTGAAGGAGTCAGGAGCCACGAACTGCACCGCAATGGCTGACAGGGCGCCGGCCACGCCGGTATACATGGCGGACACGCCGAAGGTAGTGGCCTTGTAGTGGCGGTTGTCGATGCCCATGGTCTCGGCCGCGATGGGATTGTCGCGAATGGCCATCATGGCCCTGCCAACGCCGCCCGAGAGCAGGTTGCGCGCCAGCAGGAACATGATTACCGTGACGAAGAGCGAGAACAGGTAGAGCCACTGGTCTGGGCTCAGATCGAGCCCGAACGGAGCATCGGGCTTCATCAGCACGATGCCCTGTACACCGCCCGTCCACTCCTCAAGGTGCCGATACTTCAGAAGCTGCGGCATCACGATGCTCAGGGCAAAGGTGGCCAGCGCCAGGTACAGGCCTTCGAGCTTCAGTGCGGGAAAGCCGAAAAGATAGCCGGCGAGAAGGCATACCAGGCCCGCGGCCGGGATCGTCATCCAGTAGCTCACCGCAGCATGCTCCATCAGGATGGCCGTGGTATAGGCGCCGATGGCGTAGAACGCTCCGTGCCCCAGGGATATCTGTCCGTTGTAGCCCGTCAGCATGTTCAGGCCCAGCAGCGCGATGGCATAGGACAGCACCATGGTCGCCTGGAACAGCGTGTAGCCGTCCGTGAAAAAGCCGAGTGCCGCGGCCAGGGCGATCGCAACCCAGGCCAACGGGGAAAAGACGACGCGATGGCCTGCAGACAGCCGGGGAGGCGCTGCGATCCCGGACCCCATGGGGGCGGTTGCAGCGGTATTGGTTGCTGGCTGTACGTTACTCATGGTTCACACCCTTGTGACGATGACTTTGCCGAACAGGCCCGCGGGCCGGACGATGAGCACGCCGATGATCAGTATCAGTGCAACTGAAAGCTTGAGTTCGGTGCCCACGACATAGGTACCTACCAGGTTCTCCAGGATACCGACGATGAAGCCGCCGATCACGGCGCCCACGGGATTGTCGATGCCTCCGACCAGCGCGCCTGCGAAGGCATACAGCAGTACACCCATCATCATGTGCGGATCCAGGAACACGACTGGCGCCACCATCATTCCGCCGACTGCGCCGATGGCTCCCGCCAGGCCCCAGCCCAGCATGAGCATGCGGTTCACGTTGATGCCGACGAGCCGCGAGGACTCCGGATTCTGTGCCGCCGCCCGCATGGCCAATCCGACCGATGTAAAGCGAAAGAAGCTGAACAGCAGCCCGACCACGACCAGGGTGACGAAGATGGCTCCTACTTCATGCGGAGACATCAGTGAGCCGCCATACCAGGCATCGGGGCTGAAAGGGCTGGGAAACTGCTTGATGGTGTAGCCGAAGAGCCAGCCCGCCAGACTGTGGAAGATCACCATCATGCCGATGAACACGACCACAACCGACAGGACCGGCGCATTGCGCATGGGCCGGATGACCGTCACCTCGAGTGCCGCCCCCATGACGAAGGAGATGGCCACCGTCAGGCCGAAGGCTGCCCAGTAGGGGAACCCGGCCTGGATCAGCATCCAGGCGATGAAGGTGGAGAACATTGCCATCTCGCCCTGGGCGAAATTGATGTGATGCGTGGCCTGGTAGATCATGACCAGTGCCAGTGCCACGCTGGCATAGATGCCGCCGGTGGAAAGGCCAGCCAGCAATTGGTGCAGAAAAGCGTCCATGTTTGGCTCCTATTCACCCAGGTAGACGCGGCGCACCGCGTCGTTGCCGCGAATTTCGTCGGCGCTGCCCGACAGCACGATACGTCCGGTCTCGATCAGATAGGCGGAGTCCGCCAGATCGAGGGCAAGCTCGGCGTTCTGCTCGACCAGAAGAATCGACACCTTCTCTTCCTTGTTGATGCGTCGCATGATGCTGAAGATATCCTGCACGATGAGCGGCGCCAGACCGAACGACGGTTCGTCCAGCAGGAGCAGGCGTGGACGCGACATGAGCGCGCGCCCGATGGCCAGCATCTGCTGCTCGCCTCCGGAAAGCGTGCCCGCCTGCTGGGCGCTACGCTCCTTCAGCCGGGGAAAGTAGCTGTAGACGAGGTCCATGTCCTCAGCGACTGCCCCCTTGTCCTTGCGGCCATACGCCCCGAGGCGCAGGTTCTCTTCGGTGGTCAGGCCCAGGAATGTGCCCCGTCCGTCCGGTACGTGGCCAATGCCCATTCCGGCGATGCGCTCGGTGGAGCGGCCGTCTACCCGCTGCCCGGCAAACGTTATCTCGCCCCGCGTGGTGACCATCATCTGGCACAGTGCGCGCAGCGTCGTGGTCTTGCCCGCCCCATTGGCGCCGAGCAGGGCCGTGACCGACCCCTGCTTCAGCGAAAGATCGATGCCATGCAGAACCGCCGACGGACCATATGCCGCATGCAGTCCCTTGACCTCAAGCAGGTTCTCGTTCATGCCGCGCTCCCGAGATAGGCCTTGATCACTTCAGGATGCTGGCGCACTTCGGCTGGCGTGCCATCGGCGATCTTGCGGCCGAAGTTCAACGCGACCACCTTGTCGCACAGACCCATGACCAGACTCATGTGATGCTCGACCAGCAGGATCGTGATGCCGAGCCGGTCGCGGATATGGCGGATCAAATCGCCCAGGCTGCCCAGCTCTTCGTGGTTCAGGCCGCAGGCCGGCTCGTCGAGGAGCAGAAGCTTGGGGTTGCTGGCGAGCGCACGAGCCAGTTCCACGCGCTTCTGAGTACCGAAAGGCAAGGCAGCCACCGGCACATCGGCCACGGCATCCAGCTCGAGAAAGGAAATCAGCTCGTGTGCCTTGGCCAACGCCTCCTCCTCCGTGCGCGCCACGCTGGGCAGTCGCAGGGCGGCGCGCAGAAAGCCCACATGGTGCTTGCTGTGGCAGCCGACCAGAACGTTGTCCAGGACTGTCATCGAGCGAAACAGCGCCAGATTCTGAAATGTGCGACCAATGCCGATATTCGCCATTTCGTAGCGCGGCATCCGCGAGATGGTTTTTCCCTGGAAGGCGATCTCGCCGCTACCGCAGGGATAGAGCCTCGAAAGGCAGTTGAACAGCGTGCTTTTACCCGCACCGTTGGGGCCGATCAGACCGCAGATCTGCCCCCGCTGGACGTCGAACGAAACCCCGTCGAGAGCGACGATGCCGCCAAAACGGACCGATACGCCGTTTATTTGCAACAGGGGAGTGTCTCCGCGATCGTATGTGTCTTTCGACATGTCTCCGACCCCTAATATTTTTTTAACCGATCTCCCGCTTACCGCGGCCGGAGGCGTCTCGGCATGATCGCCCCCGGCTTGCCTGGGTGCTGCACGGCCTCCGGCCAGGCCGGCGTGCCGTGCAGGCACGCGAGGCCTACAGTCTTTCGACGATGGTGACGTTGGCCAGGCCGCCGCCTTCGCACATCGTCTGCAGACCATAACGCTTCTTGCGGTCCTGCAGGGCATGCACCAGGGTTGTCATCAGTTTGGTCCCCGAGGCCCCAAGCGGGTGGCCCAGGGCGATCGCTCCACCGTTGACGTTCAGCTTCGCGGGGTCGGCACCCGTCGCCTGCAGCCAGGCGAGCGGAACCGATCCGAAGGCTTCGTTGACCTCGAAAAGGTCGATGTCGTCGATCTTCATGCCGGCCTTCTTGAGCGCCACCTGGGTGGCGGGCAGCGGAGCCTCGAGCATGATGATGGGATCATGGCCGATGACGGTCATGTGATGGATGCGGGCAATCGGCTCGACGCCCAGTGCCTTGAGTCCCTTCTCGTTGACGACCATCACGCCGGTGGCACCGTCGCAGATCTGGCTGGCGCTGGCTGCGGTGATCACACCGCCTTCCTGGATCAGTTTGACACCCTTGATACCTTCGAGCGAGACGTCGAAACGGATGCCCTCGTCGGCCGTGTGCATCTCGCCGCTGCCAGAGCCATCGGCCAGGCGAACCTCGACCGGGACGATCTCACGCTCGAACTTGCCGGCCTTGGTGGCCGCGATCGCGCGCTGGTGGCTCTCGAAGGCGTACTGGTCGATCTCGTCGCGCGAGAGGTTGTACTTCTTGGCCACCATCTCGGCGCCGACGAACTGGCTGAACGAGCTGACCTCGGGGTAGCGCTGCTTGATGCCGGGGCTCATGTAGGTGCCAAGGCCATTCTTGGCCGGCAGGATGGCCGGCGTGCCCATGGGCACGCGCGTCATGCTCTCGACGCCTGCCGCAATCACGCAATCCATGGTGCCGGACATGACGGCCTGCGCAGCGAAGTGCAGCGCCTGCTGGGAAGAACCGCACTGGCGGTCGACGGAGGTGCCGGGAACCGATTCGGGCAGGCTGGACGCCATGATGGCGTTGCGCGCGATGTTGGTCGACTGCTCGCCGGCCTGGCCCACGCACCCCATGATGACGTCTTCGACCATTGCAGGATCGGCACCGGTGCGCTGCACCAGCGCGTCCAGGACCTGGGCGGCGAGGTCGGCGGGATGCCAGCCGGCCAGGCGGCCCCCCTTGCGCCCACCGGCGGTACGTGCGGCGGCAACGATATATGCTTCAGACATGGTTTCTCCTTGAAGTGATGGCGCTCAGCGCGGTGCCATGCGAATGGCACCATCCAGCCGCACGCTTTCGCCGTTGAAGTAGCCGTTGGTGACCATGAGTTCGGCCAGTGCCGCGAATTCGTCGGGCGAACCCAGGCGGCGCGGGAACGGTACCGAGGCGCCCAGCGCCGCGCGCACGTTCTCGGGCGCACCCTGAAGGAGCGGTGTGTCGAAGATGCCGGGAAGAATGGTGTTGACGCGGATGCCTTCGCTGGCCAGGTCGCGGGCGATGGGCAGAGTCATGCCGACCACGCCGGCCTTGGAGGCGCTGTACGAGGCCTGTCCCATCTGTCCGTCCTGCGCGGCGACCGAGGCGGTGTTCACGATGGCCCCGCGCTCGCCGTCGGCCAGGGGCTCCAGGTTCAGCATTCCCTTTGCGGACTTGGCAATGCAGCGGAAGGTGCCGATCAGGTTTATCTGGATGATGCGTTCGAAGGCATCCAGCGGGAAATGCTTCGGTTCGCCCGTTGCCTTGTCCCGGCTGGCCGTCTTCACGGCATTGCCCGTGCCGGCGCAATTGACCAGGATGCGTTCCTGGCCGAGCGCTTCGCGTGACTTGGCAAATGCTGCATCGACCTGCTCTTCCGAGGTGACGTCCACCTTGCAGAAGATGCCGCCGAGTTCGCTGGCCAGTGCCTCGCCCTTTTCTGCATTCATGTCGAACAGGGCAACCCTGACGCCCTTGGCAGCCAGCTTGCGCGCCGTCGCAGCGCCGAGGCCCGATGCACCGCCCGTGATCACTGCAACTACCGAATCATTCAGTTCCATGGTTTTTCCTCGTCTCCATCCAGGGCCACTGGCCCAATCCGGCTGCCAGTGTAGGGACCGCCCCCTGGCGGTACATCGTCGGAATTGACGATGTAGTGGTGCGGAAAAACCCGAAGATGCGCGCAGTTGGCACGTTACACCGTGTCTGATACTCTGCATCTCTTGCCCATGGACTGCCGATATCGAGCTACGTACGATGAACCGCGCTGCCATTCCGCTGCTTGCACCCCGTGCGCCTCGCTCCAGCCGAGCCGCGCTTGCTGCCAAGCTGAACCCGCCCGCGTCATCGTCGTCCCAGGTTCTGCGGCCGGCGGTCGTGGACCGCATGGTCTCCACCCCCTCGGCCAAGCTCATCCTGGTGCGGGCACCTGCCGGGTTCGGCAAGACCACCCTCATGCTGCAGTGCCGCAACCAGTTCGAGGCACAAGGCGTGGCCACGTCGTGGCTCACTCTCGACGGTGGGGACAACGATGCCGCGCGCTTCGTGCGCTGCCTGGCAGCCGCGGTGGCGAACATCACCCAGGAGCAGGCGGACATTCCGACCCTGACCTGCGACGACGAGGACAATATCTCGTTTGGCGACCTGGCGCTCGAGGTCACCGACCGACTGGCCATGCTGGCCTCGCCCTTTGCGCTGTTCCTGGACGACTTCGAACGCATCCACGAGCCCGCCGTGCT
>Ga0182742_1002761_pt1 | contig 18768 bp, 15 predicted proteins | sample eDN5th37CBELigMG_FD_128880 | JGI IMG/M metagenome (GOLD analysis project Ga0182742, IMG submission 128880) | Enriched Miracle-Growth compost microbial communities from Emeryville, California, USA - eDNA 5th pass 37_C BE-Lig MG (version 2)... ...
GATGATGGAGGACACAAACGCGGCGAACTGCGGCGGCGACCAGCCCTGCTCCTTCGAGAGCTCCACGTGCACGAAGTCGAGCCCGTAGAAGGGGTGATCGGTCTTCTCGATGCGACCGTACATGTGCACGCCGCACCCGGTGCAGGCGTACCGCTGGATCACCGCCGAAGGGTCGACGATCTTCAGCTTGTTCTGGTTGGCGGTGACGGAGAGGTTGTTCTTCGAGATCACCGCGACCACGGAGAATATCGCGCCTTCCGGCTTCCAGCACTTGGTGCAGCCGCAGACGTGATTGAAGGCGACGTCCCCGGCCAGTTCGACCTTCACCTGATTGTCCTTGCACCGACAGCTCAAGGTGCCCCCCGCAAAGTTCGGCGTACCGGCTTTGACGCCGCCATCCACCGACGGATGAATTTTCAAAGCGCTCATATTCATATCCTCAGTCGTTGTTGATCGATCAGAAGATCGCGACGCTACGAATCGATTCGCCCTTGTGCATGAGATCGAACGCGTCGTTGATGCGCTCGATGGGCATCTGGTGCGTGATCAGCTCGTCGATCTTGATCTTGCCGTCCATATACCAGTCGACGATCTTCGGCACGTCGGTGCGGCCCCGCGCGCCGCCGAACGCCGTTCCCTTCCACACGCGGCCGGTCACCAGCTGGAACGGACGCGTGCGAATCTCCTGGCCGGCGCCCGCGACGCCGATGATCACCGATACGCCCCAGCCGCGATGGCAGCACTCCAGCGCCTGGCGCATCAGATCGACATTGCCCACACACTCGAAGCTGTAGTCGGCGCCACCGTCCGTGACATTCACCAGGTGTGCCACCAGGTCGCCGCCGACCTCCTTCGGATTCACGAAATGCGTCATGCCGAAAGCTTCGGCGAGCTTGACGCGCCCTGGATTGATATCGACGCCGACGATCTTGTTGGCGCCCGCCAGCCGCGCGCCTTGAATGACGTTCAGGCCGATCCCGCCCAAGCCGAATATCACGACGTTCGCACCCGGCTCGACCTTGGCGGTATTGATCACGGCGCCGATGCCGGTGGTGACGCCGCAGCCGATGTAACAAACCTTGTCGAACGGCGCGTCCTCGCGAATCTTCGCGAGCGCGATTTCCGGCAGCACGGTGAAGTTCGCGAAGGTGGAACAACCCATGTAGTGATGGATCATCTCTTTGCCGATCGAGAAACGGCTGGTGCCGTCGGGCATCACGCCCTTGCCCTGCGTGGCGCGGATCTGCGTGCACAGATTGGTTTTCTGCGACAGGCACGATTTGCACTGACGACATTCCGGCGTGTACAGCGGAATCACGTGATCGCCTTTCTTCAGCGACTGCACGCCGGGCCCGACATCGACGACGACGCCGGCGCCCTCGTGACCGAAAATCACAGGAAACAGACCTTCCGGATCCGCGCCCGAGCGCGTGAACTCATCGGTATGGCAAATGCCGGTGGCTTTGATCTCGACCAGCACTTCGCCGGCACGCGGCCCATCCAGATCCACCTCTGTGACCTTGAGCGGCTTACCGGCGGCGTAGGCAACTGCAGCTTTGACTTTCATACATTGCTCCGAAGGCGGGCTTCACTTGACCTTGCCGCTGGCATCGAGCAGCGGCACGCGATAACTCGAGAGGATCTCGTCGATCCGGGCCTGATGCGTGTCGATCCAGTTGTCGAGCACGCCCTGCCATTGTTTTTCGCCAAAGCGCACCCCCATGGCGATCTCGAAATCGAAGCGGATCTGCGGGTCGGGCAAAAAAGGCGCGGCGTGCCACGGGGACGAAGATCCCTGCGGCGACGCCGTGTGTCGCTGCACCAGATAACCCGCCATGGGCCCCCACAGAATCGCTGCGTCTATTTTGTTCTCGCGCAGATCGCGTTCTATGATGTGCGCCGGATTCTCGTGAACATCGCCGCTCTGGGGCGCGTACACGACCGCCCGCTCGATGAGTCCATGCCGCAACAGCCAGTCCGCACCTGGTGAGCGCCCGAACACGCCGATGCGCAGCGCCGAGACTTTTTCCGGCGGCAGTTTCAGCAGATCATCGGGAGTCTGCACACCACTGCGCTGAGCCGAGTCGGCAAGCACCAGCGCATAGGTGGAGCGCATGTACGGTCGCGTCGTCGCCGTGAGCTCGTAGCCCTTGGGCACGCCGATGATCACATCGCACTTGAATTGTTGAGTGGCCTCGTCCCGTCGACGCAACGTATTGCGGACGAAGCCCATGCGCTGAGGAAAGAAGGTGTACTCGACGCTACGGCCCAGATCGCCCGCCAAGGCTTCGGCGATCTTGTTCTCATAGCCCTCGCCACGCTCGTTCGACAACGGCAGGTTGTCGGGATCGGCGCAGACGCGAAGGGTCGTCTCCGATTGGTCCGCCGCGGCCACACCGGCCGCGGCGAACAGCAGAAGGTAGGCCAGCCCTGACGCGCCCACGCGCAATCTATTGCATCGGCTGCAGGCGGCCAGGCTGGATCTTGCCATCGGAGCGACCTTTCAAGTACGCGTACAGGCCTTCCCAGTTCTCGTTCACCATTGCGCTGGTGTTGAACGGCGGCATGCCTTTCTCGGGACGGCCGTTCATGATGACCGTGTGGAAGTCCTCTTTGCTCAGGCTCTTCAGCGACTCCACCAGCGACGGCCCGACCATTCCTTCTTGTTCGGCTCCGTGGCAGCGCTCGCAAGCGAGCGCACGCCACGTCTTCCAGCCGTTCAATGTTTTCGTATCGACCTTGTTGCCATCTTTCACCTGGTAGAGAGCACCGGCCGCGGGTGCGTCGTTGGCACTCGTGCACACCGCGGCGATGCTGATAGCCAGGAACCCAATCGACCACTTTGCAACTCGCACTGTCGATGAACTCATTTTCAGTGAGCTCACTGCAGCGCGGTCGTGGCCGTGCCAGTGCTGTCTGGCAACCCGAAGATGAACAACGATCCACCGAGCGTCGTGTACTTGGCGAGATCCTTGTAACCGCCCACCGCACCGAGGCCTTCGGTGGATTCGGTCAGACCCGCGGCCATGCCGATGCCGGCCCAGCCGCCGATACCGGAGTACACGCCGACGTACTGCTTGCCGCCGTACTCATACGTGAACACGTTGCCGATGATTCCGGAGGGCGTCTTGAACTTCCAAAGCTCCTTGCCGTCCTTCGGCGAGACTGCCTTGATATAACCTTCCAGCGTGCCGTAGAACACGATGTCGCCCGCCGTCGTGAGCGCGCCCGACCACACCGAGAAACGCTCCGGCTTCGACCAGACGATCTTGCCCTGGGCGGCATCCCACGCGATGAAGTTGCCCATGCCGCCGTGACTGCCCGGCGTCGGATACATGGTCAACGTCGCGCCCACGTACGGTTGGCCTGCGGTGTACTCCACCTGGAAAGGCTCGTACGTCATGCAGACGTGATTGGTCGGAACCATGAGCAAACCGCTCTTGCGGTCGTAGCTGGCGGGCTGCTGGTCCTTGGTGCCGAGCGCGGCCGGACATATATCTTTTACATTCACGTCGGGACCGGTGGTCCCAGGCGAGAAGCGTTTGTCGACCACGGGCCGACCGGTCTTCATGTCGACCTTGGTGGCCCAGTTCACCGTCGGATCGTATTTTTCTGCAACCAGCAGCTCGCCGCTTTCCCGATTCAACGTATACGCGAAACCGTTGCGATCGAAGTGCACCACCGCCGGCACCGTCTTGCCTTTGATGTTCAGATCGACCAGCAGGTTCTCGTTGACGCCGTCATAGTCCCATTCGTCGTGCGGCGTCATCTGGTAGGCCCACTTGGCCATGCCCGTGTTCAGATCGCGAGCGAAAATGGTCATCGACCATTTGTTGTCGCCGGGACGCTGAGACGGATTCCAGGTGCCAGGATTGCCGGTGCCGTAATAGACCAGATTCAATTTCGGATCGTAGGCGAACCAGCCCCAGGTCGTGCCGCCGCCGAGTTTCCATTGATCGCCCTTCCAGGTCTTGATCGAGGAGTCGGGGCCCACGGGCGCCATCTTGCCGTTGGTCCAGGTCATGGTCTTGGCCGGATCGATCAGCACTTCTTTGTCCGGGCCGGTGCTCCACGCGGTCCATTTCTTCTTGCCGGTGGCCAGGTCGTACGCGATCAAGCGGCCGCGCACACCGAACTCGCCGCCGGAGATACCGGTGATCACCGTGTCCTTGAACACGTGCGGAGCATTGGTGTTGGTCTCGCCGATCTTCGGATCGCCGTTCTTCGCGGTCCACAACACCTTGCCGGTGTTGGCATCCAGCGCGACCAGCGTCGTGTCCGCCTGTTGCAACAGGATCTTGCCGTCGCCATACGCCAGGCCGCGATTCACCGTGTCACAACACATGACCGGCACGACCGAGGCGTCCTGCTTGGGCTCATATTTCCATTTGTAGGATTGGTCCTTCAGATTCACCGCGAACACGTTGTTCGGAAACGGTGTGTGGATATACATCGTGTCGCCGATCACCAGAGGCGAGCCCTCGTGACCACGCAACACACCGGTGGACATGGTCCATGCCACCTGCATGCGACCGACGTTGCCGGCATTGATCTGCTTCAGCTCACTGTAGCGATGGTTCGCATAGTCACCCGCCTGGGCTGCCCAGTTGGACGGCTTGCTCATGAGAGTTTCGAGGTCCGCGGCCGAAGCCAAGCTGACGGTGGACGAGGCAGCCACCAGCAGGACCCAACGTTGCTGACGTTTCATTTTCAATCCCCCGAGACTGACCGAATTTTTGTTGGCGGCCGTTGGCGCGCCGCATGCACAATCACGCGTGACGCCAACTACATTCCACCTCCGCGAGGCGACCATGACGATGCAACGCCTGTGCCAGCAATCCGCTCTCGGCTTCGTGGCGATTGCTTTAGTGATATTCGGCAACTCGGCAAGTAGCAATGAGGAGGACTCGCCGGTCCACAGCTACCCGACGCAGGCGCGCGTCGAGTACGTGAACGAATGCATCGCCAAGCATGACGACAGTCTGGCGAACGTGTATCAGTGTTCGTGCGCGATCGACCGCATCGCCGACGTCCTCACCTACGACGAGTTCGTGAATGCCATTACATTTGCCCGCTATTCCGGCCTGCCGGGCGAAGGAGGCGGCATCTTCCGCGATACGGACGAAGCCAAGAACGCGGCCAAACGTTTTCGCGAGCTGGAGAAGCTCGCGCAACGGGAGTGCGGGCTGAAGTCCTGATCTACGGAGGCGCGGGCCCGAGCACGACGCCCCACGGCGAGTTGCCGACAGGAATGCGCTTTACTTCGCTGAGCGTCGTCGTATCGACGACGCTCACATCGTTCGACGGGCCGTTCGCGGTATACAGATGACGCCCGTCGGCGGACAGCGCCATGCCCCAGGGGCGCGTGCCGACCGGTACTTCCTTGATGAGCTGCAGCGCTCGTGGCGCCTGTCTGGTGTCGATGACGGCCACGGTGCCACCTCGACCGGTACTCAAATACAAGCGGTTACGCTGAGAATCCAGAACGACGGCCATCGGCCGTGTCTGCTCTCGCAGTTGTAACACCCGCTGTGCCGGCTCGTTGCGGGTGACCGACATGCGGTTGAGCGATGCATCCAATTCACCCGATACATAAACGGTATCGCCGTCGGGAGCGAACGCCATATCCCTGGGACGTTTGCCGACCGGCACCGCCTTCATCACTTGCAGCGTGCTCGTATCGATCACGGAAACCGAGTTGTCCGACTCGTTCGAGACCAGCAGCCAGCGGCCGTCCGGCGACAACGTCACACCCTCGGGCTCCCGTCCCACCTCGATGCGATGAGTGACTTTGCCCGCCGCGACGTCGACGACCGACAGCAACCCGGCATCTTCGTTGGCAACATACAACTGCCGGCCATCGTTGCTCATCGCGAACTGCTCGGGATCGGAACCCGCCGCTAAAACTTTGATTAACTTGCGCGAAGCGGTGTCCACCACGGCGATGCCGTCGGCCTTCAGATCCCGTTCGCGCCGGGCGCATTCCTCATCGGGCACCGAAGGCGGACATTTCGGCAGCCCGCTCACAGCCACGAACAGGCGCGATCCATCTCGGGAAAGCTTCAATCCACGCGGCCTTTTACCTACATCGATGCTGGCGATCTTCGTGGCACTCTCGGTATCCAACACGGAGACCGAGCCGCCATCCTCATTGGAAACATAGGCGCGAGCTGTCATCGCATTGCTGGAAGCTGCGGTGACTTCGAATACGGATCCGCAGAGACCGCAAACGAGCAGCATCATGAGTGGCCGCCACGCTACATGTCGCATCGTTTGTCTCCGTTGATTCATTGGCGTCCGAGTTAGCACGCGGTATGCCAGCCGTGCTTATCTTGGTTAAACTCGACATCGCTGGCAGCGACGACACTGCATCGGACGCAGTGGGACAATCAATCCGCGAGCGAGTGTGTCAGGGGCGATACAGACCGTGACAGTGTCACGGGACAGTTGACACACTGCCGCATCAGGATGACCGAGGAGAATTCATGGACGCCACTGCAGTGCATGCGGGGAATGTGCTCGAGTTCATTCGCGAGCCTCAGTCAGGGCACACCAGGCCGCTGGCGGTCGGCCCCCCTCTGACTCTGCATCCGGCCATCGCCGGCTCCTGGCGTCGGTGCGCCATCGACTACTCCATCGATCCGGGGCGCCGCACTTACGCGCCCACCGTGATCGACGCAGCCACGCTCGCCGAGCGGCTGGTTCAACATGCCGATCTTTTGCAGATCGCCGCGGCCGAAATCGACTGGCTCTACGAACACATCGCGGGCTCGGGCTACGCGCTGGTGCTCACCGACGCCAGCGGCATCGTGCTGTATGAGAAAACCGATTCTACTTTGGTCGATGTATTCCGCTCTGCCGGCCTGCTGGTCGGCGCCGACTGGAGCGAGCGAGAGGAAGGTACGAACGGCATCGGCACCTGCATCGCCGAGAATCGGCCGGTGATCGTATATCGCGAAGAACATTTCCGCGCATGTCACATCGGCCTGTCCTGTTCCGGCGCGCCGATTCGCGATGCTTCGGGCAATCTGCTCGCCGTTCTGGATGCTTCTACGTTGAACGCTCGCGATACGCGGGCCAGCCTGGCGCACACCATGGCGCTGGTGAGCCTGTCGGCACAGCTGATCGAGAAGTGTCTGTTCCTGCAACAGTTCCAGGGCGAGACCGTGTTCCGCTTTCACGCCCGTCCCGAGTTCGTGAATCTCCAGCACAGCGGCGCGATTGCCGTTGCACAGGATGGTCGCGTGGTCGCGGTCGACGAAACCGCGTTGTGGCTGCTGCGGGCGAAGAGTCGCGACGCTCTGGTGGGCCGGCGCATCGAAGAGATCTTCGAAGTGAGCCCGTCGGAGCTGATCGAGCCGATGAGCCGCTCGCAGCTGTCGTTGCGCCCGGTGCGCGACGTGCTGTTCGGCCGCCATTTCTTCTTGAGCCTGGATCAGGATGCGACCACCACGCGCGCGGTCAATGTCCCGCTGCCCTCGCGAGAGATTCTGCAGCTCTCCGGAGCGACCACTCGCAAGACCACGCTTTCGCTCGAAGATCTCGCGGGCGAGGACCCGCAGATGGCGCGCAATATAAGGAGTGCCCGACGCATCGCCACCTCACGGGTGCCGGTGATGATCCAGGGCCCGACCGGCGCCGGCAAAGAGATGTTTGCTCGAGCCCTGCATGCCGCAAGCGATCGAGCCACGCGCCCCTTCGTAGCCCTCAATTGCGCCGCCATCCCCGAGACGCTCATCGAAAGCGAACTGTTCGGTTATGCGGCCGGCGCATTCACGGGAGCCCGCAAAGGAGGCATGAAAGGCAAGATCCTGCAGTCCTCCGGCGGCACGCTGTTCCTCGATGAGATCGGCGACATGCAACTGAGCCTGCAAACACGTCTGCTGCGTGTTCTGGAGGAACAGGAGGTCATGCCATTGGGAACGGAGACCCCGATCAAGGTAGACCTGCGCGTGATGTGCGCCTCGCATCAGAATCTGCGAGCGATGATCGCGCGCGGCGCATTTCGAGAGGACCTCTACTATCGGCTCAACGGCATCACGATCGAGCTACCCTCTCTGGCGCAGCGTGCCGACAAGGAGCGCTTGATCCGCGAGTTCCTCGCCACCGAAAGTTGCGATGGACGCCCGGTGGCGATCGAAGTCGATGCATTTCAGCGGCTGCTCGACTACAGCTGGCCGGGCAACGTGCGCGAGTTGCGTAACGTGATCCGGACCATCCTGGCGATCTGCGACAGCGATGTGATACGCATGGTCGACCTGCCCAGCGAAGTTCGCATGTGCCAGAGCCGCTGCGACGATGGGAGCGAAGCGCCACCCTCGATAGAGCGGGACGAGCTGCTTCAATGTATCCGTGAATGCGATGGCAACATGTCACGCGCGGCCGAAAGGCTGGGCGTGAGCAGAAATACGCTGTATCGCCGCTGCAAACGCCTGGATATTCCGTTGCAGCACTCGCGCGGGCTCATCTGAATGCGGGCCGCAGAGCAAATGCACTTACGCATTTGTTACATACAGCGTATCCATATTGCGTTTCAACATTTGCGGAGCTATACGAACGGATAACGGCCACAACATCTCGCGGCATGGATGCCCTGGGCCCGTGAGTAATAAATTCCATGTTGCAGCTGGCCAGAGGTGGCGGTGCCCTTTGTTTGATGTTGCTGTGTTCCTGCAGTAGCGAGGCGCCGCCCGCACCGCCACCGCCCGAAGTACGCGTCGTCACTGCGAAAGCGCAATCGATCGAGAACATCGCTGAAGTTCCCGGCCGCGTGCAGGCCGTCCGCACCTCGCAGGTGCGTGCCCGCGTCGACGGCATCGTCGAGCGGCGCTTATACGACGAAGGCACGGACGTCAAAGCGGGCCAGACGCTCTTCGTGATCGACCCGCGTGAGTATCGAGCCAATGTGAGCGCCGTGGCGGCCACACTCTCGCGGGCTCAGGCGACCGCGGCGAATGCCCGACAGGACGTCGAACGTTATAAAGGCCTGGTCAAAGAGCAGGCGATCAGCCAGCAGGAGTTCGACGCGGCGACAGCTCGTCTGCGCACAGCCGAAGCGGATGTCGAGCAGACACAGGCACAGCTGGAGAGTGCGAAGCTCAATCTCGGTTATACGACAGTGACCGCGCCGATTGCCGGCCGCGCCGGCCGCGCCCAGGTCACCGAAGGCGCTCTGGTCAGTGCCTCCTCGGCCACTCTGCTCACCACCATCGAGCAGCTCGAGCCGATTTTCGTGAACTTTTCACAGTCGAGCGCCGCGCTGCTCGCGATACGCCGTGAAATGGCTGCAGGCACGCTCAAGATGCCCGAGCTGGGAAAAGTGGAAGTCACGCTGCTGCTGGAAGACGGCAGCGCCTATCCGCATCCGGGGCATCTGAACTTCCTGGACTTCTCCATCGATCAGGCGACGGGGACGGTCGCAGTGCGCGCCGAGTTTCCGAATCCGGAGCGCATCCTGCTTCCGGGACAGTTCGTGCGCGCACGCATCGAGGCGGGCATTCGGCCGCATGGGTTCTGGATCCCTCAACGAGCGGTTCTACTCAGCCCGTCCGGCGCGACGGTGATGACCATCGCCGAAGGTGACACCGTCGCCCCCCGGCCGGTGAAGCTGGGCGATCAGCGCGGCGATCGCTGGATCGTGCTCGAAGGATTGCAGGACGGAGATCGCATCGTCGTCGATGGCATTCAGAAGATTCAGCCCGGCGCGCACGTGCGAGTGGTCAGCGACGAGCCCGCTGAAAGTGTCGCCCCACCTGCGGAGCGATGACGCGTGTCGCCGCGCTTCTTCATCGATCGCCCGATCTTCTCCTGGGTGATCGCGCTCGGCATCCTGCTCGCCGGCACGCTCGCGCTGCGCGCACTGCCGATCGAACAATATCCAGCGATCGCCCCACCGTCGCTGACGATTCGCGCCACCTATCCAGGCGCCGACGCCGCGACCTTGGAAAACAACGTCACTCAGGTCATCGAGCAGGAGCTGAACGGCGTCGACGGCTTCTTGTACATGTCATCGTCGAGCCAGTCGAACGGCACCGCGACGATCACTGTGACCTTCAACACGGGCACCGATATCGATGTGGCGCAGATGGATGTGCAGAACAAACTCCGCGCTGTCGAGCAGCGGCTCCCCGAAGAAGTTCGTCGCCAGGGCGTGCTGGTCAACGAGGCGTCCTCGAGCTTCCTCATGATCCTCGCATTGACCTCGAAGACCGGGGCGACGCCATCGCTCGAGCTGGGCAACTTCGCTGCGACCCGCGTGATCGACGAGCTGCGCCGCGTACCCGGCGTCGGTGACATTCGATCTTTCTCCTCCGAGTACGCGATGCGTGTGTGGCTCGATCCGGATCGCCTCACGACCTATCGCCTGTCCGCCGCCGAAGTGCTGGCGGCGGTTCAGGAACAAAACACCCAGTCGCCCGGCGGCCAGCTCGGCGATCGTCCGCTCGCGAACTCCACGGAGTTGAACGCACCGATCCTCACGCAGAACCGGTTCACTACACCCGAGCAGTTCGCATCGATCATCCTGCGCGCCAACCCGGATGGTTCAACCGTACGGCTGGGCGATGTGGGGCGCGTGGAGCTCGGCGCGCAAAGCTATCTTTCCGACATGGAGCTCAATGGCAGACCCGGCGCAGGCATGGGCATCCAGCTCTCGACCGGCGCCAACGCGCTCGCCACCGCCGCCGGCGTGAAAGCACGCATGGCGGAACTGGAGCGCAACTTTCCCGAAGACATCACCTGGGCAGTGCCGTTCGACACCACGCCCTTCATCAGCATCTCGGTCGATGAAGTGGTGAAAACACTCATCGAAGCGATGGTGCTGGTGTTCCTGGTCATGTTCCTGTTCCTGCAGAACTGGCGCGCGACGCTCATTCCCACGATCGTGGTGCCGATCGCATTGGCGGGCGCCTGTCTGGGCCTGTGGGTGCTCGGCTTTTCCATCAACGTGCTGTCGCTGTTCGGCATGGTGCTCGCCATCGGCATTCTGGTCGACGACGCCATCGTGGTGGTCGAGAACGTCGAGCGCATCATGACGGAGGAAGGACTTCCGCCGCGCGAAGCGACGATCAAGGCGATGACGCAGATCACCTCAGCCATCGTCGGCATCACCATGGTGCTGGTCGCGGTGTTCGTGCCGATGGCGTTCTTCCCGGGCTCCACCGGCGGCATCTATCGGCAGTTCTCACTCACGCTCGCCGTGTCGATCGCATTCTCCGCCCTGCTCGCACTCACGTTGACGCCCGCACTGTGTGCCACGCTGCTGAAGTCGGAGCGGCTTCACAGCAGCGCCAATGGCGAGCGAGCCACCAGCCGGTTCGCTCGATGGTCGGCGCGCTTCTTTGGCGGCTTCAACGACTGGTTCGGTCGCGTGACCCATCGCTATCAAGCGCTCGTGGGCGGCATTCTCGGCAGGCCGCTGCGCTATCTCGCAATCTTTGTCCTGCTGGTGGGTCTCACGCTGCTGTTGTTCACGCGCCTGCCCGGCAGCTTCCTGCCCGCCGAAGATCAAGGCGTCGTCATCACCGTCGTGCAGGCGCCGCCGGGCGCCACGATCGATCGCACCAACGAAGCCATCGAGCAGGTCAGCGCTTTCTATCGAGACCAACCGCAAACACGCAGCATCGTATTCATCCGCGGCTTCAGCTTCTTCGGCCAGGGCCAGTCGAACGCGATGGCCTTTGTCTCCTTGACCCCCTGGGACGAACGTCCGGGCGAGCAGAACAACGCCCTCACGATCGTAGGCAAAGCCAATGCGGTGCTCTCGCAAGTCAAGCAAGCGATGATATTCACGCTCAATCCACCGTCGATCCCTTCGCTCGGCGTCGCCGCGGGCTTTACGTTCAAGTTGCAGGATCGTGGCGGCCTCGGGCAGCAAGCCCTGGTCGATGCGCGCAATCAGATGCTCATCGCGGCCAGCAAAAGTCCGCTGCTCACGGCAGTGAGACCTGAAGGTCAGGCGGACTCGCCGCAGCTGCGCGTATTGATCGATCGAGTCAAAGCCCGGGCGTTGGGGTTATCGATCGCAGACGTGAATGCGACGCTCGCCATCTCGTTCGGCAGCGCCTACGCCAACGACTTCAGCCGTGAGGGACGCATCCTGCGCGTGCTGCTGCAAGCCGATGCGCCTTACCGCATGACACCCGAGGACATCTTTGCGCTCAGAGTCAGAAACACGCAGGGAGAGATGGTGCCGTTCGGCGCATTCACGACGACGGAATGGACCTCGGGTCCGCCGCAACTGGAACGATATAACGGCTATCCGGCAATGACGATTTCCGGCTCGCCCGCGCTCGGCCGTTCCACGGGTGAAGCGATGAACGAAATGGCTCGACTCGCCGGGCAGCTGCCGGAGGGCTTCGATTTCGAATGGACCGGCATTTCATTCGAAGAACAGCAGGCCGGTGGACAGGTGACCGCCCTGCTCGGCCTGTCCCTGATCGTCGTGTTCCTGCTGCTGGCCGCGTTGTACGAGAGTTGGACCGTACCTCTCGCGGTCCTGTTGATCGTGCCGCTCGGCGTGCTCGGAGCGGTGCTGTTCACGATGCTGCGAGGACTGCCGGCGGACGTTTATTTCAACGTGGGTCTGATCGCCATCATCGGACTGGCCGCGAAGAACGCCATCCTCATCATCGAATTCGCGCTCGAGGAAGAAGCGGCCGGCAAGTCCACGTTCGATGCGACCATGAGTGCGGTGAAACTGCGCTTGCGGCCCATCGTCATGACCTCGCTCGCCTTCATCCTCGGCATGCTGCCGCTGGTGGTCTCGACCGGTGCGGGAGCCGCCAGTCGTATTGGAGTCGGCACTGGCGTAATGGGCGGCATGATCGCAGCGACGGTGCTGGGCGTCTTCTTCATTCCCGTCCTTTATATGTCCGTGCGACGCTGGTTGACGCGCGGTGCGCGTCGGCCGCCATCGACGCCGCACGAAACGTTGGAGACTGCCGATGGCTAGGCTTTCCAACTTCACTGTCGCATCGCTCGCCATCGCCGCGATGTTCCTGAATGCGTGCTCGCTCGCACCTCGGCACGTGCGACCCGAGTTGCCGGCGCCGGAGCGTTACGCGGACAGTTATGTGGATGATCCCGCAACGGGTGCGCGAGCGCTCGAGCTCGGCTGGCGCGACTTCTTCGCGGACCCCAGGCTGGATGCCTTGATCGCGACGGCCTTGCAGAACAATCGAGATCTGGCGATCGCGGTCGCGCAGATCGAAGAAGCCCGAGGCCTGTATCGCATCCAGCGCTCAGAACTTCTGCCGACGCTGGCCATCAACGCCGAGGGCACGCGCAACGGCACCGGCCCGGCAGCCATCGGCCCGGCAGGCGCGCCCATTGGCACGAGCCAGACCTTGGATCGATATTTCCTGGGCGCCGGTATCGCCGCCTTCGAGCTGGATTTCTGGGGCCGCGTTCGCAATCTGTCGCGTGCCGCACGCGCCGACTATCTCGCCACGGTCGAAGCAGCACGAGCATTTCAACTTTCGCTGATCCGGGATGTCGCATCCGCCTACTTCGCCTCGCTGGAAGCACGCGAGCGGCTCGAGCTCGCCGAGGCGACCGTCGAGAGCCGCCGCGAAGGGCTGCGCATCGCGAAGAAGCGCCTGGACGCGGGAGTGACCTCCGCCCTGGATTTCCGGCAAGCCGAAACACTGTTGACTCAAGCCGAAACCGAACTTGCAGCGTTACGTTTCTCCAAAGCACAGAACGAGAACCTGCTCGCCACGCTCATCGGCAGCGCCATGACGTCGCCGCTGCCCGAACCGTTGCCACTTGCGGAACAAGCCCGATTGGAAACATTGGCGGCGGGTGTTCCTTCAGACCTGCTCGAGAGCCGGCCAGACATCCTGGCCGCCGAGCAACGGTTGCGTGGGGCGCGTGCAAACATCGGCGCAGCGCGGGCAGCGTTCTTTCCTTCGATCACACTCACCGGCAGCTATGGATATGCGTCGACCGAACTGGACGCGCTGGTTGGCAACGATCGACGAACCTGGTCCTACGGCCCTTCGATCTCGCTGCCAATCTTCGATTTCGGCGCACGCCGCGGCAATCTGACCGTTGCCGAAGCACGGCAGAACATCGCCGTCGCCGATTACGAGCGCACGATCCAAACGAGCTTTCAGGAGGTATCCGATGCGCTGGCCGGCCGAAAATTCCTGGCCGAGCAAGTGAACGCCCAGGAACGCGCGGCGCGGGCTCAGCGGCAGCTCGCCGAACTGGCGCGCCGCCGTTACAACGAGGGCGTGGTCGGCTACATCGAGGTTCTGGATGCGGAGCGCAATCTGTTCTCGGCGGAGCAGGCACTGCTGCAGGTACGTCGCGCCGAAGTCTCCAATCTCGTGACGTTATATATCGCGTTGGGTGGCGGACAGATCGAAACGCGTTAGGAATGCGTAAGCGAGCTCTCGCGCCGCCGGAACACCAACGGCGCCTCTGGCACTCTGCTCTGTTGCGCCCGCTCGAGCGCCGCAACGACCACCCCATGATGAGGGCTCTTCGAACACACCGGATCCGCCGCCGCCGCATCGTGGGCCAGCAGATAGGCCTGACACCGACATCCGCCGAGATCCTTCTCCCGCTCCTCGCAGCTCGCACAGGGCTCTTTCATCCATCCGTAACCGCGAAATCGATTGAAGCCTTCGGACTCGAACCAGATCTCCCGCAGGCTGCTATGTCGAACATTCGGGAAACTCAGGCCCGGCAGCATGCGGGCCGTGTGACAGGGCAGCGCCGTTCCATCCGGTGCAATGGTCGCAAGCGTCGTGCCCCAGCCGTTCACGCACCGCTTCGGCCGTTGCTCGTAATAATCCGGCACCACGAAGATGATCTTCATCTTGCCTTTCATCCGCTCGCGCCATGCCAGCATCGTCTGCTCCGCCCTCTGCAACTGCTCGCGTGAGGGCAGCAGATGCTCGCGATTCATGTGGGCCCATGAGTAGTACTGCGTGTTCGCGAGCTCCAGATAATCCGCGCCCATGCGCACGGCCATGTCGATGATCGAGTCGAGGTGGTCGATGTTGAGCCGATGGATGACGCAATTCACCACCATCGGATAGCCGTGCTCCTTGATCCACTGCGCACAGCGATTCTTCAGCTCGAACGTTCGGGTGTGCGACAGGAAGTCGTTCATCTCGCGCGTCGAGTCCTGAAACGACAGCTGGATGTGATCCAGCCCGACCCGCCGCAACTCGCTCAACCGTTCTCGCGTCAGACCGACGCCGGAGGTGATGAGGTTGGTGTAGTACCCCAGCCGATGCGCCTCGTCCGCAATCGCCTCGACATCATCACGCAGCAACGGCTCGCCACCCGAAAGCCCGAGTTGCACCGAACCGAGCGCTCGCGCCTCGCGCAGCACTCGAAGCCATTCATCGGTCGTCAGCTCGTCCTCGACCTTCGCGAAGTCGATCGGGTTGTAACAGAACACACATTGCAGTGGACACCGATAAGTGAGCTCGAGCAGCAGCCACAACGGCGGCCCGATGGCTTGCGATGTCGCGACAGCGGCGCTCATGACTGCGCCGCACTGAGCCAGCCTTGTGCTCTCGCCAGCTGCAGGAAGTGTTCGATCTCGGGTTGCAGGCCATTGCGATTGAACGCCGATTCCAGGTCCGAGACAATCTCATCGACGCTGCGCAGGCCGTCGCAACGTCGCAGGATTTCCGCAGCGCTGGTGTTCAACTTCACCATGCCCTCCGGATACAGCAGCACATACGCGTTCTGCACTGCTTCCCACTGCAATCGAATGCCGGGACGAATGCTCGGACGATCGGCTTGGGTCATGACTGGACTCCGTAGGCTCGAGCCATGGCATCGTTCATCGCCCACAGCACATCGAGCTTGAACTGCAGCACCTGCAGCGCTCGTTGCTGCTGCTCGCGCGTCTTGAAATATTCCAGCGTCACAGCAAGCCCGTGATTCACATCGCGCTGAGCGAGCGAGACCCGGCTGCGAAAGTATTGCAGCCCGTCCGGCTCGATCCACGGATAGTGCTCGGGCCAGGACGACAATCGTTGCCGATGGATGGCCGGAGCGAACAACTCCGTCAGCGAGGAGCACACTGCTTCCTGCCACGGCGCCTGGCGTGCGAAGTTCACATACGCATCGACGGCGAAGCGCACGCCTGGAATCAGCCTGTGCAGCCCTTCTACTTCGGCTCGCTCCAGCCCCACGGCCTCGGCCAGACGTAACCAGGCTTCGATACCGCCGGGGTCATCGCCATGGCCATCGTGATCCAGGATGCGCTCGACCCAGCGTCGCCGCACTTCGCGATCCGGGCAGTTCGCAATGATCGCCGCGTCCTTGCGCGGAATGCTGATCTGATAATAGAAACGATTGGCGACCCACCCCTGGATCTGCTCGCGCGTCGCCTTGCCCGAGTTCAACATCACGTTGAACGGATGATAGATGTGGTACGCCCGCCCCTGCTCGCGCAGTTGCCGCTCGAACTGCGCCTCATCCCAAGCAGCGCTCGCATCGTTGCTCACAGCACGATCTCCATACCGTCGTACGCCACTTCGATATTGTGAGAATTCAGCAGCGCGCGCTCCGGCGAGTCCTCGACCAGGATCGGATTGGTGTTGTTGATATGAATCAACACCCGGCGAGTCGACACCGGCAGCCGGTCCAGCCATTGGATCATTCCGCCAGTCTGCGACAGATGCCCCATGTCGGCCGCATGCTTGTGCGACACGCCGAGCCGCACCAGTTCGTCATCGGTCCAGAAGGTCCCGTCCACCAGCACGCACTGTGAGCTGCACATGACCTCGAACAGCCATGAATCGATGCTGGCGACGCCCGGGGCGTAACACAGCCGCCGTTCGGTGAATACATCCTCGACCAGCAGCCCGATGACATCGCCCGGCTGCGGGGTGCGCGAGGAGTACGGCGGCGGCTTGCCTGGCAGAGTCAGCGCCTGCCATCGCAGATCCTCGCTGCCTTCGACCGCGAACCATTCGCCCGTCACGTCGATGCGTCGTCGATCCACTCCGCAATAGCGTTGCAGGACCTGCAGGATGGGATTGGCCGTGGTGAGATCGTCGAAGGCGCTGTCGGTACACCACAACGGCCAGGGCCTGGTGGCTTCGCGAAGCATCAGCAGACCGGTGGTGTGGTCGATCTGCGAGTCGGTCAGGACGATGTTGCGGATGCCGGTATCACGGTAAGCGCGACCTGGCTGCAAGTTGGGATTGGCATGCAGCTGCGCGAGGATATCCGGAGACGCATTGACCAGCGTCCAGGCGGCTTCATCCGCGCCGCGGATCGCAATGGACGACTGCGTGCGTGGGCGAGCGTTCAGCTCCTCCCGCCGCACACCCCCACAGTTCGGGCAGTTGCAGTTCCATTGAGGAAAGCCACCGCCGGCCGCAGCGCCTAGAATTCGTATGTGCATGGGCAAGGCGAGGCGCCGGGCCGTCCCGGCCGCCTCGCCCTCATTCAACGATCAACGATGCTCGGCATACATGGTGATTTCCATGCCGAGGCGCAGATCGATGGCCACAGGGGTTTCCCAGCTCATGGTCGACTCCTTGTAGGGACAAACGAGTCCCAGACACACCATGACCCGGGGCCGCACGCCGCCGCTACGCGACAATCATGATTCGCGACTCATGATTTTCATGAGCGCCGCCGCGGCCGGAGGCCGTCGTAATTTGACCCGCTCCGCAGTCATACTTCCGGCCTCGGCCCGCAAGGACGGACTTTGAAACTTCGCACCCACGTCAATCTGATCGTCGCCAGCCTGAGCGCAGCCTTCGTCGTGCTGGCGGCGTGGCTGCAGTTCGACGGCACCCGGCGAGCGGTGCGCGAGGAAATCGCCGGCGCGAACGTCGTGGCCACCCAACTGCTGACCCGCATCCTGATCAGTTACGACCAGCCCGACAACGCCGCGCTGCTGACTTTCCTGCAGCACCTGGGTCGGGTGCGAGCCCACGAGATCACGGTGCGCGACGCCGGCGGGCAGGTGATCTATTCCTCCCCGCCCTCGCCCTACAAGGCGGGACGAGAAGCGCCGGCGTGGTATTCCTCATTCATTCTGCCGACGACTCCGGTACATATATTTACTCTCGCGAACGGCTCGGAAGTTCGCATCGAGGCCAACGCGACGCGCGCCACGCTGGATGGTTGGGACGACTTCATTCACCTGCTGATGGTGGGCGGGGTGGCGTTCGCGATACTCAATGCCGCTGTGTTCTGGCTGGTCGGGCGTGCAGTTGCGCCCTGGCCGGTCATCGTCGACGGGCTCACGCGCATCGAGCAAGGCGATCTGCGGCATCGCCTGCCGGAGTTGAAGGGGCACGAGGCCAACATGATCGGCTCGACTTTCAATCGCATGGCGGTCGCGCTCGAGGAGAAGCAGCTCAGCGATCGAAAGGCCATCGAAGCGGAACAACGTTTGCAACAGCGCCGTGAGCTCGACCAGCTCATCGAGCAGCGCCTGGACGAGGAACGACGCGTGATCGCGCGCGAACTGCACGACGAATTTGCGCAATCGGTGACGGCCATCCGCAGTTTCGCCGTCGTGATCGCGAACCAACATCCGGCCGAATCGCGCACCGCCGAAGTCGCACGACTGATCTCGACCGAAGCGGCGCAACTGTACGACGCCATGCATGGATTGATTCCTCGCCTCGCGCCGTTGAACCTCGATACGTTGGGGCTGGCGGAAACGCTGGAAGGCTTCATCAAGCAGTGGCAAAGCCGGCATCCGGCGATCCAGTTCACGCTGCAGCATGAACTGCCCGGCGAGTTGGGCACCAGCGCCACCATCGCCCTGTA
>Ga0182742_1002762_pt1 | contig 18763 bp, 14 predicted proteins | sample eDN5th37CBELigMG_FD_128880 | JGI IMG/M metagenome (GOLD analysis project Ga0182742, IMG submission 128880) | Enriched Miracle-Growth compost microbial communities from Emeryville, California, USA - eDNA 5th pass 37_C BE-Lig MG (version 2)... ...
ATGACAACTTATCTGAGAAGGAAGCGGATGAGGAAAATAAAACGGAAGCATCTGAGGATGAGGAGAATCAAACATCTGGTGCCAATGAAGTAACAGAGGAAGAAGCGACTGAAGAAGAAACTTCCCCTACACAAGAGGTTACAGTTGCCGAATCAAAAGGGAAAGAAACCGTATATGAAGTAAAGAATGCAGAAAAATTTGAAGTGAAGCTTGTGTCAACCGGTGAAACTTGGGTGAATATGCTAAATGGAAAAGGACATTCTTTTTGGCAAGGGATCTTAAAAACAGGTGCTGAGGATAATAAAGTAGTTGATTATTCAAAAGAGCAAGAAGCTGTTCTAGTGATTGGGAATTCTACAGCCACTGAAATATATGTGAATGATCAAAAGCTAGAATATGCTACACCTCCAGATGATCAAGTTAGACAGGATATCACAATTCGTTATGTACCAACAGTGAACGAATAGTCATCGTATGGTGACTATTTTTTCGCTTTCTTTTCTATTTTGTTGTATGCTTGTTTTATTAAAAGAAGAAAGTAATAATAAGGATTTTTCTTTATAGGTTAAAATGGAGGTCTTTAAAATGAATTTGCCTAATAAAATTACAGTCTCACGAATTTTATTAATTCCACTATTTTTAGTAATTGTATACGATCCTTTTCATTGGGGGGATATGCAGTTCATTGGGGCGGAGCTTCCGGTTGCTCACTTTATCGCCGCTTTAATCTTTATTTTTGCTTCTGCTACCGATTGGGTTGATGGCTATTATGCCAGAAAGTATAATTTGGTAACCAATCTTGGGAAGTTCCTTGACCCGTTAGCAGATAAGTTGCTCGTATCAGCAGCATTAATTGTTTTAGTTGAATTTGGACTTGCGGCTTCGTGGTTAGTTATCATCATTATTTGCCGAGAGTTTGCTGTAACGGGTCTACGAGCCATCCTAGCGGGAGGCGGAGAGGTAGTTGCAGCAAATATGCTGGGTAAAATTAAGACTTGGACACAAATCGTTGCCATTTCAGCATTGTTATTACATAACACGATTTTTGAACTTGTGTCCCTTCCGTTTGCTGACATTGCTTTATGGGTTGCAACGTTCTTCACGATTTGGTCTGGTTGGGACTACTTTGCGAAAAATAAGCAGGTATTTATTAATTCTAAATAAAACAGAGGCTAGGTGATTGTTTTTCATGAATGCTGAAATCATTGCAGTGGGCTCAGAGTTGTTGCTTGGCCAAATTGTTAATACAAACGCTCGTTTCATTTCCAAACAACTAGCTAGTATTGGAACAAATGTGTTTTATCATACGGTAGTTGGTGATAATCCGACCCGTTTGCAACAAGCGATTGCTGTGGCAGAAGGTCGTTCAAACTTAATTATCTTTACAGGTGGATTAGGTCCGACAAAGGATGATTTGACAAAGGAAACAATTGCCAAACACCTCGGTAAGGAGCTTGAATTTGATCAAGCTGCTCTTGACTCTATCTCTCAGTACTTTATTCGTACAAACCGTGTCATGACAGAGAATAATAAGAAGCAAGCATTGGTTCTTGCTGATTCTACTGTTTTGCCAAATGATAACGGAATGGCTCCTGGCATGCTTTTAACTACTAATACTCACCGTTATATGCTTTTACCAGGGCCACCGAAGGAAATGGAACCCATGTTTTTACATTATGCACTCCCACTATTACAAAAAGAACCAGACGTCTCTGAGACGATTGTTTCACGAGTGTTGCGTTTCTTTGGGATAGGAGAGGCTGCATTAGAAACAAAGATTGAGGATTTAATTGATGCGCAATCGAATCCTACGATTGCGCCCCTTGCTAGCGACGGGGAAGTGACGTTGAGGCTTACTGCTAAACACCAACAAACCGACGTTGCAAATGAACTCATTAATGAAACGGAAGAGAAGATACGTACACGTGTTGGTGAGTTCTTCTACGGGTATAATGAAACCTCGTTAATGAATGAGTTATTTACCCTGCTACAAAAGAACGATTTAACCATTGCTTGTGCAGAGAGCTTAACTGGAGGGATGTTTCAGCAGGAGCTGACAGCTATTCCAGGTTCTAGTGCGGTAGTAAAAGGCGGGGTCGTTTGCTATACGAATGACGTTAAGGAAAAGGTCCTTGGTGTTAAAAAGGAAACGCTCGAAAAATATGGAGCAGTAAGTGAAGAGTGTGCAAGGGAATTAGCTGAAAATGTGGCTTCATTACTTAACGCTGATATTGGAATTAGCTTTACTGGTGTAGCAGGGCCTGGTGCTGTTGAGGAGAAACCGGTAGGAACGGTGTATATTGGAATTTCAAAAAAAGGATCTCCAGTAAAAGTCGAAAAATTTCTTTTTGCTGGTACAAGAGAAGGCAATCGAGTGAGAAGTGTGAAGTACGGCTGTTTCTCACTAATCAATAGCTTGAAAGATTAACAGAGCATATCATTTTGCTCTGTTTTTTTTCTCTTTACCAAATTTAGAAATTGATTTAAAATAATATTTTTCTGCTATGAACATCGACGAAAAACCTATTTTGTTAAGAGGAAAATAGAATTTTACAACTATATTTGGTAGTGAAAAAAATCGAATGAATGTTCGATTTTTTGCTCGACAAACAGAAATAAAACGAGTATAGTAAAGATAGTGAAATGAACATGCAACGAATGATAGATAGATATATTCGTTTTAAATAAGGAGGAAATAGTAGTGGCAAATGATCGTCAAGCAGCCCTTGAAATGGCATTAAAACAAATAGAAAAACAATTTGGTAAAGGCTCTATCATGAAGTTAGGAGAGCAAACAGATCGTCAAATTTCTACTTCGAAAAGTGGATCTTTAGCTCTTGATACAGCATTAGGAATAGGTGGATATCCAAAAGGCCGTATCATTGAAATCTATGGTCCTGAAAGCTCGGGTAAAACAACAGTTGCCCTTCATGCAATTGCTGAGGTACAAGCAGCAGGTGGACAAGCAGCATTTATTGATGCCGAGCATGCACTTGACCCTGATTATGCACAAAAACTGGGTGTGAACATTGATGAGTTGCTGTTATCACAGCCAGACACTGGTGAACAAGCCCTTGAAATTGCAGAAGCATTGGTACGAAGTGGAGCAGTTGATATTCTAGTCATCGACTCAGTTGCTGCCCTTGTTCCAAAGGCAGAGATCGAAGGAGAAATGGGAGACTCTCACGTTGGACTACAAGCGCGTCTAATGTCACAGGCTCTTCGTAAACTTTCTGGTGCGATCAATAAGTCTAAAACAATTGCTATCTTTATTAACCAGATTCGTGAGAAGGTAGGAGTTATGTTTGGTAACCCGGAGACAACTCCTGGTGGACGTGCGCTTAAATTCTATTCTTCTGTTCGTTTAGAGGTTCGCCGTGCAGAAACGTTGAAGCAAGGCAATGATATGGTTGGTAACAAAACGAAAATTAAAGTCGTGAAGAATAAAGTAGCTCCTCCATTCCGTACGGCTGAAGTAGATATTATGTACGGAGAAGGAATTTCGAAAGAGGGAGAAGCTCTTGATATGGGATCAGAACTTGATATCGTACAAAAGAGTGGATCTTGGTATTCTTATAATGATGAGCGTCTTGGGCAAGGTCGTGAGAATGCGAAGTTGTTCTTGAAGGAAAATAAAGAATTATTAGTAGAGATCCAAAATAAGATTCGTGAACACTACGGTTTAGATGGAGTGAAGACTCTTCCGGAAGACCATGAAGAAGATCAAGAACAATTTGATTTAGTAGATTAATTCAGATTAAACAGCAGACTACTATTTGGTCTGCTGTTTTTTATATTATTAGTCAAATTGACGGTTCGAAATTTGAAAAGTGAACTCGATTTATGAATGCTTTAACAACACTGGGTTTGACAAAGTTCACCATTATCTACCAATATAAACGAAATATTACAACCAAGCCGGACAAACCCTTGACAATAAAAATTCACACATTTACAATTAATATGTATATTTTATGTTTTTTAATGATGAATGAAGACGTGTAAAAGCCTTTGTGCTGTATATTGACAAAACAATGTACATGCCGACATTTTAGAAAACGTAACACAAGTTAATAGCAAGAGGAGGTGAAATGATGGATCTTTTTACAATGATCATCTCCATTTTGCTTGCTTTACCCGTCGGTGCAGTTGTTGGCTATTTTGTTCGTAAATCTTTTTCTGAAGCAAAAATTGCTGGAGCTAGAGGTGCTGCAGAGCAAATTCTAGAAGATGCAAAACGTGAAGCAGAAGCTTTAAAAAAGGAGTCGCTGCTTGAAGCAAAGGATGAGATTCATAAGCTTCGTACAGAAGCAGAACGTGAAGTTCGTGATCGTAGAAGCGAACTGCAAAAGCAGGAAAACCGCTTACTTCAAAAAGAGGAAAATCTTGATCGAAAAGACGAATCGTTAGACAAACGTGAAGCACTTTTAGAGAAGAGGGACGATTCTCTTAACAAAAAACAACAGCATATTGAAGAGATGGAAAGCAAAGTGGACGAGATCGTAAAAATGCAACAGGCAGAGCTTGAACGCATCTCGGGCTTAACTCGTGATGAGGCGAAATCCATCATTTTAGAGCGTATGGAACAGGAGTTATCCCATGACATCGCTTTAATGATAAAAGAGAGTGAAAATAGAGCAAAAGAGGAAGCAGACAAAAAAGCAAAGGAAATTTTGTCGTTAGCTATTCAACGTTGTGCGGCTGATCACGTAGCAGAAACGACCGTTTCGGTAGTCACTCTTCCAAATGATGAGATGAAAGGTCGAATCATTGGTCGTGAAGGACGAAACATCCGTACACTTGAAACTCTTACTGGAATTGATCTCATTATTGATGATACTCCAGAAGCAGTTATTTTATCTGGGTTTGATCCGATTCGAAGAGAAACAGCCCGCTTAGCGCTTGAAAAGCTTGTTCAAGATGGTCGTATCCATCCTGCTCGAATCGAAGAAATGGTTGATAAGGCACGCCGTGAAGTGGATGAACATATTCGTGAAATTGGTGAGCAAACAACTTTTGAGGTTGGAGTACATGGACTGCACCCAGATTTAATTAAAATTCTCGGTCGATTGAAATTCCGAACTAGCTATGGTCAAAATGTGTTGAAGCACTCTACTGAAGTTTCTCAATTAGCTGGATTGCTAGCTGCAGAACTTGGAGAAGATGAAACACTTGCTCGTCGTGCAGGCCTACTACACGATATTGGTAAGGCAATTGACCATGAAGTTGAAGGAAGCCACGTAGAAATCGGTGTCGAACTGGCTACTAAATATAAGGAGCATCCGGTGGTTATTAACTCGATTGCTTCTCACCATGGCGATTCCGAGCCTACTTCCGTTATTGCTGTTCTTGTTGCAGCGGCAGATGCACTATCCGCAGCAAGACCTGGTGCAAGACGTGAGACGCTTGAAAACTATATTCGACGTTTAGAAAAGCTTGAGGAAATCTCAGAATCGTATGATGGAGTGGAAAAGTCATTTGCAATCCAGGCTGGACGTGAAGTTCGTATCCTAGTGAAGCCAGAGCAAATTGACGACTTAGAGGCTCATCGTTTAGCTCGCGATATTCGTAAAAAAATCGAAGAGGAACTTGATTATCCAGGCCATATAAAGGTCACGGTAATTAGGGAAACGAGAGCAGTTGAATACGCAAAATAAAGCGGTGCTTTAGCACCGCTTTTATTTTTGCTCATTACATATGATACAATGAAAAGAAATACGGAAAAAGAAGGGTTTAATTGATGAACATATTATTTGTTGGAGATGTCGTTGGTTCACCAGGAAGAGATATGGTGAAGGAATACGTCCCAAGATTAAAGGAAAAATATCGTCCACACATTACCATTATAAATGGTGAAAATGCTGCAGGAGGAAAAGGGATTACAGAAAAAATCTATAGAGGTTTTTTAGAGGTCGGTGCGCAGGCTGTTACATTAGGAAACCACACATGGGATAACCGTGATATTTTTGAATTTATCGATGATGCAAAATACATGGTTAGACCAGCAAACTTTCCTGAAGATAACCCTGGTAAGGGAATTGTGTATTTAAAAATGAATCAAGATGAAATAGCAATCATCAGTCTGCAGGGGCGTACCTTTATGCAACCGAATAATTGTCCCTTCCGAAAAGCGGATGAACTGATCGAAGAAGCAAGTAAACGAACACCTATTATCTTTGTTGATTTCCATGCTGAGGCAACAAGTGAGAAGCTCGCTATGGGCTGGTATTTAGATGGAAGAGTAACAGCGGTAGTTGGTACTCATACACATGTACAAACAGCTGACAATCGAATATTGCCCCAAGGAACAGCCTATATTTCGGATGTTGGAATGACAGGGCCATATGATGGGATACTGGGAATGGACAGAGAAATTGTTATTAGACGATTCCTATCCAACTTACCAGCAAGATTTGAAGTTCCAGATACAGATAAAACACAGCTTGGTGCCGTACATATTGAACTGGATAAAAAGACGGGAAAAGCCAAAAAAATCGATCGTATTCTCATCAATGACGATCATCCATTTTTCTCCTAGAATTGTAAACCATATAGCCGACTAGCACCTGCAAAATAGACGCAGGTGTTTTTTTATGTAAGCTTGATTGCAGGTGAAAACATATACACTTTTCTTTTAATCTTACTTTTTTGTCCAAGCCGGAATATGTTAAAGCTTTTGCGAATATAGTAGCAATGGAATCATATATACCTGAGTTGTTCAATAACAAGAACATCAGGGGGGATTAAACAAGGAGGAGCTAGGAATGGAAATATTAAAAGTTTCAGCAAAATCTAATCCCAATTCTGTAGCTGGTGCGCTCGCAGGAGTTCTGCGCGAAAGAGGTGCTGCAGAAATTCAGGCCATAGGTGCGGGTGCATTAAATCAAGCGGTAAAGGCAGTAGCCATTGCACGAGGATTTGTAGCACCTAGCGGAGTCGATTTGATTTGTATCCCAGCATTCACAGACATATTAATTGATGGGGAAGAGCGCACAGCGATCAAATTAATCATTGAGCCAAGATGAGGGAGTATCTTTTTCCTGTTTGCATTCTTATTGCAAACAGGTTCTTTTTTTGTCAGTTTTGGTCTATGCTTTATATACAACGACTATGGAAGGGGTATAAATCATGAAAATTTTTGATGGGCATTGTGATGTATTATACAAAATGTTTATGAATCCGAAGCTTTCAAGCTTTTTAGATTCAAAGGAGCTTCAAGTTACGCTCGCGGGTATGAAGAAAAGTGGCGTTAAAGTACAATGCTTTGCCATCTATGTACCAGAGAATATTCACCCTGATCTTTCCTTCCATGCTGCTTTGCATATGATAGACCTTTTCTATGAAAAAATTATCAAACCATATAAAGAAATTAAGTTGATTACAAGTCAAAGTGATTTAGCTAATCTTAAAGATGGTGAATTCGGAGCGATTCTTACACTTGAGGGGTGTGATTGTATCGGTTCCGATTTGCTGAAGTTAAAAACGCTGCTTCGTCTTGGGGTTACATCTGTTGGTTTAACGTGGAATTTTTCTAATGCAGTTTCTGATGGGGCACTTGAAGAGCGGGGCGCGGGTCTATCAAGGTTCGGGAAAAGAGTCGTATCAACTCTTAATAAGGAGAGGGTATGGTGTGATGTATCGCATCTATCAGAAAGCGGGTTTTGGGATGTACTGGAGCTTGGAGATTATCCCTTTGCTTCACACTCTAATGCGTATTCTCTTTGTCCACATCCGAGGAACTTACGAGATGAACAGATTGTTGCATTAATAGAAAGAGAAACAGTCATGGGGTTAACCTTTGTTACGCAATTCCTCTCTGGGAAAACAACAGCAACTATTACTGACGTACTTCGTCATCTTGACCATATTTGCTCTCTTGGAGGTGAGGATTTTGTTGGATTTGGTTCTGATTTTGATGGAACCGAACATTGTGTTACAGGGCTTGAGCGGGTAGAAAATTATAGCAATCTTGTAAATGAACTAGGAAAATATTATTCCAGTATACAGGTTAAGAAGTTTTTGTACAAAAATATGGCGAAAAGATTTCCGAAATAAAGAAGAGTGAATAAAGCGTTTTCATTTTTATTTAGACTAAACAGGTTGAAAAAAGACAGATAAAACTATTATTTTCGCAAAAATAAAAAAATATTCATATTTTCGCCATTATTTGGGCGTAAAGGGTTGCTTTTTTTTTCACATAGGTCTAGAATTGAAAGCGTTTAGTACCCTTCCATTTCTCACATTTTTACTCTATGAATATTAGAGTCAAAATCTTCGTGTTACAATCGGAAAAGTGCTACACTATTGGTAAAATAAACGTTTTTACATATTTCTTAACGTATCCAAAGGGGTGTAAGACATGATCAATCAACTTTCTTGGAAAGTTGGCGGGCAGCAAGGGGAAGGGATTGAAAGTACTGGGGAGATTTTCTCTATTGCTTTGAATCGATTAGGTTACTATTTATATGGGTACCGCCACTTTTCATCTCGTATTAAAGGTGGACACACTAATAACAAAATCCGTGTAAGCACGTCACAGGTTCGCTCTATTTCAGACGACTTAGACATCTTAGTGGCATTTGATCAGGAAACGCTTGACTTAAATTACAAAGAACTACATGACAATGGTGTGATGATTGCAGATGCGAAGTTTAATCCTGTGAAACCTACGGATACAAATGCAACTTTGTATGCGGTTCCATTTACAGATATTGCAACTGAATTAGGTACATCATTAATGAAAAACATGGTGGCAGTTGGGGCTACTTGTGCAGTACTAGATTTAGATATTAACGTTTTTGAGACTGTAGTTCAAGAGATTTTTGGGCGTAAAGGACAGTCTGTGGTTGATAAGAACATGGAAGCGATCCAAGCTGGTTATACAGCAATGAAAGAACAAGCTCAAGAAGCCGCTACCATGGTATTAGCAAAGGCAGATGGAAAACAACGGTTGTTCATGATTGGTAACGATGCGATTGCGCTAGGGGCCTTAGCTGGCGGATGTCGCTTTATGGCAGCTTATCCAATTACTCCTGCTTCTGAAATCATGGAGTATCTAATTAAAAAACTACCTGCTCTTGGTGGAACAGTAATTCAAACTGAAGATGAAATTGCGGCATGTACAATGGCGATCGGTGCAAACTATGCAGGTGTTCGTGCGATCACTGCATCAGCTGGTCCGGGATTATCGTTGAAGATGGAAGCAATCGGTCTTTCAGGAATTACCGAAACACCAATTGTAATTGTCGATACACAGCGTGGTGGTCCGTCTACCGGTCTACCAACCAAGCAAGAACAATCTGATTTAATGGCCATGATCTATGGTACTCACGGAGAAATTCCAAAGATCGTAATGGCTCCAAGTACTGTACAAGAAGCGTTCTACGATACAGCTGAGGCATTTAACCTTGCTGAAGAGTACCAAGTACCTGTTATCGTCTTATCTGACCTTCAACTTTCTTTAGGAAAGCAAACAGTTGAGCCTTTAGACTTTAGTAAGGTAGAAATTCGACGCGGAAAACTTGTAACTGAACTACCAGAATCAGATTCAAAAGATTACTTTAAACGTTACGAAGTGACTGAAGATGGTATCTCTCCTCGTGTAATTCCTGGGGTAAAGGGTGGAATTCACCACGTAACAGGTGTAGAACATGATGAAACAGGTAAACCGTCTGAATCAGCATTAAACCGTAATGCACAAATGGATAAACGTTTCCGTAAAGTTGAGAACATCAAATTTAATACACCAATTCACGTTCATGCTCCATATGAGGATGCGGATGTACTAGTTGTTGGTTTTAACTCAACTAGAGGAGCAATTGAAGAAGCAATGACACGCCTTGAGAAGGATGGAGTGAAAGTGAATCATGCGCATGTACGTTTGATTCATCCGTTCCCTACTGACGAAATGCTTCCACTAGTCAAATCAGCTAAAAAGGTTGTAGTTGTTGAAAATAACGCAACTGGACAGTTAGCAAACATTCTGAAGATGAATGTAGGACATGCTGAGAAAGTAGTAAAGCATTTAAAGTATGACGGAAATCCATTCCTACCACATGAAATCCATTCAAAGATCAAGGAGTTGTTCTAAATTATGGCGACGTTTAAAGATTTTCGAAACAACGTGAAGCCTAACTGGTGTCCAGGCTGCGGCGATTTCTCTGTTCAAGCGGCAATTCAACGTGCTGCTGCGAATGTTGGGTTAGAGCCAGATAACTTAGCGGTTATTTCTGGTATCGGTTGCTCTGGGCGAATTTCAGGATATATTAACTCTTATGGATTCCACTCCATTCACGGACGTTCTTTACCGATAGCTCAAGGGGTAAAAATGGCAAATCGTGATTTGACTGTTATTGCATCAGGTGGAGATGGAGATGGTTTCGCGATCGGAATGGGTCATACCATTCACTCTATCCGTCGAAACATCGATATCACTTATATCGTAATGGATAACCAAATTTACGGTTTAACAAAGGGTCAAACATCACCACGATCGGCAGCAGGCTTCAAAACGAAGTCTACGCCACAAGGATCAATCGAACAGCCGATTTCTCCAATGGAAATGGCGTTAACTGCTGGTGCAACATTTGTGGCACAAAGCTTCTCTACAGACTTAAAAGACTTAACAGCACTTATTGAAGCTGGTATCAAGCATAAAGGTTTCTCTTTAATCAACGTGTTTAGTCCATGTGTAACATACAATAAAATCAACACATACGACTGGTTTAAAGAAAATCTAACAAAGCTTGCTGATGTGGAAGATTATGATTCATCTAATCGTGAAATGGCGATGCAAACTCTAATGCAGCATAACGGATTAGTAACAGGCTTGATTTATCAAGATACAGAGCGTAAATCTTACCAGGAACTAATAAACGGTTACTCAGAAACCCCGTTATCTCAGCATGATCTTCAATTAGATGAAGCTCATTTTAATAAATTAGTTTCCGAGTTTATGTAAGCTGGAATGAACAAGAAACCCCGAGTACATCTCGGGGTTTCTCTATGAGTATATTTCTGAGTACTTGTGATAACTATCACATTCAATGAAGGTGATAAGGAGTAAAATTATTTGCTGTAATGAATGAAACCGCTATCGAATGGTTAAGTTTTTTTATTGTGTTCAGTTGTTCAAGCATTTATACTTAACTAATGTGATTCATTCTACAATCAAAGAACTAACTATACGAAAATAATATTTTCGTTTGGTTGTATTTTTAAAATGTTGATTATTGCAGTGAAAGGAGAAACATTTATGAACGAAAAACAACGATTAGAAAGCCAACAAGCAGTGCAGGAAGGTAATTCTTCGGACAAAAAATCCGGCAAGGATTACAGTAAATATTTTGAAACAGTTTATACTCCACCATCGCTAAAAGACGCGAAGAAGCGTGGGAAAGAAGAAGTAAAGTACCACAAGGATTTCTCACTTCCTGAAGAATTTAAAGGGATGGGACAAGGTAGGAAGTTTTATATTCGGACTTACGGCTGTCAAATGAATGAGCATGATACAGAAGTAATGGCTGGTATTTTCATGGGGCTAGGTTATGAGCCAACAGACTCTGTTGATGATGCGAATGTTATCTTATTAAATACTTGTGCGATCCGTGAGAATGCTGAAAATAAAGTGTTTGGTGAGCTAGGTCATCTTAAACATTTGAAGCAGCAAAACCCAGATGTATTAATTGGAGTTTGTGGCTGTATGTCTCAAGAGGAATCAGTTGTTAATAAAATCCTTAAAACATACCACCAAGTGGACATGATCTTTGGAACGCATAATATTCACCGTTTGCCAAACATCCTACACGAAGCATACATGTCCAAGGAAATGGTTGTGGAAGTGTGGTCTAAAGAAGGAGATGTTATTGAGAACCTTCCGAAGATTCGTCGTGGAAATATTAAAGCTTGGGTAAATATTATGTACGGCTGTGATAAGTTTTGTACGTATTGTATCGTTCCATTTACTCGCGGAAAAGAACGCAGCCGTCGTCCTGACGATATCATTCAAGAAGTTCGACAGCTAGCAGCGCAAGGATATCAGGAAATTACTCTTCTTGGACAAAACGTAAATGCTTACGGAAAAGACTTTGAAGACATGAAGTATGGTTTAGGTGACTTAATGGATGAAATCCGAAAGATTGATATTCCACGTATCCGTTTTACAACGAGTCATCCGCGTGATTTTGACGATCACTTAATTGATGTGCTTGCTAAGGGTGGTAACTTAGTTGAGCATATTCACCTTCCAGTTCAGTCTGGTTCTACAGAAGTACTAAAAATCATGGCTCGTAAGTACACAAGAGAACAATACCTAGAGCTTGTTCGTAAAATTAAAGCAGCTATTCCTAATGCTTCGTTCACTACAGATATCATTGTAGGGTATCCGAATGAAACGGAAGAACAATTCGAAGAAACACTTTCCTTATATCGTGAAGTTGGTTATGAATCTGCATATACATTCATCTATTCTCCACGTGAAGGGACACCAGCGGCTAAAATGCAGGATAATGTTCCAATGGATGTGAAGAAGGAACGTCTACAGCGATTAAACGCTTTGGTAAATGAAATGTCTGCGGAAGCGATGAAGAAGTATCAAGGCGAAGTAGTGGAAGTATTAGTTGAAGGGGAAAGTAAAAATAACCCTGATGTTCTTGCTGGCTACACGCGCAAAAGCAAGTTAGTAAACTTTGTTGGGCCAAAAACGGCAATCGGTAAGCTTGTAAAAGTAAAAATCACAGAAACAAAAACATGGTCATTAAACGGGGAAATGGTGGAAGAAACTCAAAGTGTAGAGGTGAAATAAATGGAAAAGTACACAAAAGACGATATTATAGCACGTGCGAAAGAACTAGCTTCCATGATTGCGAGCACGGAAGAAGTAGATTTTTTCAAGAAAGCGGAAGCACAAATTCATAGTAATGAAAAAGTAAGCTCACTGATTTCACAAATAAAAGGATTGCAAAAGCAAGCTGTTAATTTACAACACTATGGAAAAGCAGAAGCTCTAAAGAAAACAGAAGATAAAATTGCTTCTATTGAAGAGGAACTAGATTCTATCCCTGTTGTACAGGAATTTAAGCAATCACAAGTAGACGTTAATGAATTACTACAATTGGTGGCTAACACCATCTCCAATAAAGTAACAGATGAAGTCATCTTATCAACGGGTGGAAATGTTCTAAGTGGAGAAACAGGTGCAGAGGTTAATAATAAAAATCAAAGCTGTTCACATCACTAAGATGTACGAATGGAAAGACCCTCGTCAAGGAAACGGGGGTCTTTTTCTATTCATTAAAATCATTCCCATTCTCCCATATAATTTCTCACCTTTCCTAGGTATTCGCATAGAATGCACTATATCCGCCACCGAATGCCGAAGGAAATACAAACATGAAAAATATTATCACACTAGTCTAATGTCCCGCATAGGATGAAGTGAAAATGAATGAGGAGGGTTCGCTCGCAATGGCAGATTACAGAGAGATTATTACAAAAGCGGTCGTAGCGAAAGGACGTAAGTTTACACAGTCTAACGATACGATTCGCCCGGATCACCAACCGACTAGCATCCTTGGTTGCTGGATTATCAATCATACGTATGAAGCTAAAAAGGTTGGAAAAAAAGTCGAAATTCACGGCTACTATGACACTAACGTTTGGTACTCCTATAATGATAATACAAGAACTGAAGTAGTAACTGCACGAGTTGAATATTGTGATGTCATTAAGTTAAAGTACCGCGATCCAGATTGCCATGATGACAACGATGTTATTGCTCGTGTCGTTCAGCAGCCAAACTGCATAGAAGCTGTTATCTCACCAAACGGTAATGCAATTATCGTTCATGCAGAAAGAGAGTTTCTTGTTGAAGTAATTGGGGAAACAGTGGTTTGTGTAGCAGTTTACGATGATTGTGACTGCGACGACGACTGGGGATTAGATGTCGAAGACGAAGAGTTTGAAGATTTAAATCCAGATTTCCTAATCTGTGACGAAGAAGAGTAATGGCGAACTAGGAAGGTTTCACTTCCTAGTTTTTCTTTGTGGCTGATATTTACAGTTGCCAAAAAACCTTTCCCTTCTTTCTTTATGTTATAATAATGAACGGAATGAAAGAAAGAATTAGTGTTTTGGAGGATTGTATGGCTACATATACGCCGATGATACAGCAATATTTAAAGGTAAAGGCAGAGTATCAGGATGCCTTTTTATTTTTTCGTCTTGGGGATTTTTATGAGATGTTTTTTGATGATGCCGTGAAGGCGTCGCAAGTATTAGAAATTACACTAACTAGCAGAGATGGTGGTTCAGAAGACCGTATCCCAATGTGTGGGGTTCCTTACCATGCTGCTCCTCAATATATTGAACAGTTAATTGAAAAAGGCTTTAAAGTCGCAATTTGCGAACAAACAGAAGATCCGAAGCAGGCAAAAGGTGTGGTTCGGAGAGAAGTAGTTCAGTTAATCACACCTGGAACGATGATGGAAGGAAAAGGACTGAACGAAAGAGAAAACAATTATTTAGCATCTATCTCTCAGTTCGCCGATGATCAGTATGGGTTTGCGGTGAGTGATTTGACTACAGGGGAATCTCAAGTAACAATTACAAAGAGCATGGATGAAGTTTTAAATGAACTTGCAACTTCTGGTGCACGTGAGGTGGTCATCTCTGCTTCGAATACGGACGAGCTACAGAAGAAAATTCGTGAGCGAGGTCAAGTGACCCTTTCAATGGAAGAAGATATTCAAAGTTATGCATCGTTTGAAGCTCTTTTGTCACACTTAACCAATGTTGAGATTAAGCAGACGGCCGCAAGATTATTTAATTACTTATATCGAACACAAAAAAGATCGCTGGATCACCTTCAAGCAGTTCGTTTTTATACAGTAGATCAGTATATGAAAATAGATTATTACTCAAAACGTAATCTCGAGTTAACAGAAACGATTCGTTCGAAAGGCAAAAAAGGCTCTCTTCTTTGGCTATTGGATGAAACAAAAACAGCAATGGGAAGCAGAATGCTCAAGTCATGGGTAGATCGTCCTCTTATCAATCAGCAACAAATTGAACTTCGCCATTCTGTTGTAGATACGCTTTTTAGTTGCTACTTTGAACGCCAAGAAATCCGTGAAAAGTTAATGGAAGTGTATGACTTAGAGCGTCTGGCAGGACGAATTGCATTTGGCAATGTGAATGCAAGAGATCTCATTCAGTTAAAGAAATCCCTTCTGCAAATTCCATTGTTGAAAAGTATGGTGGAGAATTTACCAAATGAAGCAACAAAACATTTAGCCGACAAGCTTGAACCATGCGAGGAAATAACCGACTTATTAGAAAGAGCAATTGTTGATAATCCACCTCTCTCTATTAAAGAGGGAAATATCATTTCCGATGGATATAATGAAGAACTTGATCGCTATCGTTATGCAAGTCGTAATGGAAAGCAGTGGATTGCTGAGCTTGAAAAAGAAGAGCGTGAAAAAACAGGAATCAAATCGCTAAAAATCGGATACAACCGTGTGTTTGGTTATTATATTGAAGTGACTCGCGCGAATCTTTCCTTATTAAAAGAAGGTCAGTACGAAAGAAAGCAAACTCTAGCAAACGCTGAACGGTTTATAACTCCGGATTTAAAAGAAAAAGAGACATTGATTTTAGAAGCGGAAGAAAAAAGCACAGAGCTTGAGTATGAGTTATTCACAACCATTCGTGAGTACGTAAAGGAATATATTCCGCAGATACAGAGATTAGCTAAGGTCGTAAGTGAGCTAGACGTGTTGCAATGCTTTGCAGAAATTAGTGAAGCGCGTCATTACACAAAGCCAAGCTTTACGACTGACAGACAATTGGCTATAAAAAATGGTCGTCATCCAGTTGTTGAAAAAGTTATGAACGCCCAGGAATACGTACCAAATGACTGCCATATGGGGGATAAGCGAGAGGTTCTGTTAATCACTGGACCCAATATGTCAGGGAAAAGTACGTACATGAGACAAATTGCGCTCACTTCAATCCTTGCACAAATTGGCTGTTATGTACCAGCAGATGAGGCCAACCTCCCAATCTTTGATCAAGTGTTTACGAGAATTGGAGCAGCAGATGATTTAATTTCTGGACAAAGTACATTTATGGTGGAAATGCTTGAAGCAAAAAATGCGATTGTTAATGCCACTAAAAATAGCTTAATTCTATTTGATGAAATCGGCCGAGGAACCTCAACTTATGACGGAATGGCGTTAGCGCAGTCAATCATTGAATATATTCATGAACGAATCGAGGCGAAAACATTATTCTCGACTCATTACCATGAATTAACCGTTCTTGAAGAGCAGCTTTCGATGTTAAATAACGTCCATGTAAGCGCGATTGAGCAAAATGGAAAAGTGGTATTCCTTCATAAAATCAAAGAAGGAGCAGCTGATAAGAGCTACGGAATTCATGTGGCAGAGCTGGCTGAACTACCAAAGGAACTGATTGCTCGTGCGAATGAAATCTTAAAAGCATTAGAGTCAGGTGACAACACAACTGTAATAGAAGAAAAGAAAGTAGTACCGAATAAGGTGTCAGAAGATGCACAACTCTCATTTTTTGATGAACCAAAGATTGAAGCAAAAGCAAACCTATCATCGAAAGAAAAGAAGACACTAGAGTCATTGAAATCACTAAATATATTAGAAATGACTCCTATGCAGGCTTTTAATATTTTATTTGATCTTCATAAGCAGGCAAAGAGCTAAGCATCTCAGGGAGGTGGGACGATGGGGAAGATCATACAATTAGATGATCGACTATCGAATAGAATTGCTGCCGGAGAAGTGGTTGAACGACCGGCATCCGTTGTAAAAGAATTGGTTGAAAACGCAATTGATGCAGGTAGTACTGTGATTGAAGTAGAGGTTGAGGAAGCGGGGTTAGGTAAAATCCGAATCCTTGACAACGGTGACGGTATTTCGGAAGAAGATGTACTAATGGCATTTCAGCGTCACGCCACTAGTAAAATAAAAAACGATGACGATTTGTTTCGAATACGAACACTTGGATTTCGTGGAGAAGCATTGCCCAGTATTGCTTCGGTAAGTCGTTTTGAAATGAAAACATCAACCGGTGATGTGGGTTCCAGAGTCGTGTTTGAGGGTGGAGTTTTGCAGGTTCATGAGGCAGCGGCTGCTAGAAAAGGAACCGATATTGTTGTTACGGACCTTTTCTTCAACACGCCTGCCCGCTTGAAATATTTGAAGACCGTTCATACAGAGCTTGGGAATATAACAGATATTATGAATCGTCTCGCGTTAAGTCATCCTGAGATTTCGTTTCGCCTGATTCATAATGATCGAAAGCTCCTTCACACCACTGGAAACGGTGATGTCCGTCAAGTATTAGCTGCCATTTATGGAGTAAACATCGTGAAGAAAATGGTACCTATTTCAGCTACTTCACTAGATTATAAGGTAAATGGTTGGATCGCTCTTCCTGAGATTACGAGAGCGTCAAGGAACTATATTTCTACCATGATTAATGGACGATTTATAAAAAACTATCCTCTCGTAAAAGCGGTGCAGGAAGGTTTTCATACCTTATTACCCATTGGTCGTTATCCGATTGTCTTACTGTCAGTCGAAATGGATCCTATTTTAGTAGACGTAAATGTGCATCCATCTAAGATGGAGGTTCGTTTAAGTAAGGAACAAGAGTTAAACCAACTCGTTACAGATGCCATTAAAAAGGTATTCAAAAGCCAAGAGCTGATTCCATCCGGTTTTATTCAACAGGAGAAAAAAGAAAAGCCACAATCAGAGCAAACCTTTTTCGAGCTGGATCATGTGGTGGAAAAAGAGCTGCCTGTTGAGAGAACCGTTTTTACAGAGTCCATTTTAAGAGAACCTATTACAACGGAAAGAGTCGAAGTGATTCAAAGGCCTGTTAGCATTGTTAAAGAAGAAACCTTGGCACCGGTTAGGACGGAAACAGTTGCGGAGATAGAGATAGAAGAAATTGTAGATGAAAGGGATCATCTACAAGAGACCAAAATGAGAGTTCCTCCATTTTATCCAATCGGTCAAATGCATGGGACGTATATTCTAGCTCAAAATGAAAAAGGGCTATATATTATTGATCAGCATGTGGCACAGGAAAGAATTAAATATGAGTACTTCCGTGAAAAGGTGGGAGACGTTCAAAATGAGCTTCAAGAGTTACTCGTGCCGATTACGTTAGAGTATTCTACTGATGAAGCGTTAAAGATTATGGAACATCAACATGAGTTAGAGAAAGTGGGTGTGTTTTTAGAGCCGTTTGGTTACAACAGTTTTATTCTTCGCTCACATCCACAGTGGCTTCCAAAAGGGGAAGAGAAAGAACTTATGGAGGAAATGATCGAGCAGCTTCTACAAATGAAAAAGGTCGATATTCATAAACTTCGTGAAGAAGCGGCAATTATGATGAGCTGTAAGGCCTCCATAAAAGCAAACCATCATTTGCGGCAGGATGAAATACAGGCACTTTTAGATGAGTTGCGGTCTACTTCAGATCCGTTTACCTGTCCGCATGGAAGGCCAATTATTATTCATTATTCTACCTACGAGATGGAAAAAATGTTTAAACGTGTAATGTAAGAACTGGATTCAATAGGATCCAGTTCTTCTTTTTTATCGTTTAGGAAATTATAAAACCCCTAGATTTGTGGATAACTGTTCGGTAGAATGTTCGTATAAAGTTGACGAGGTTGTTTGTATGGTTAAGTCTAAAAGTGGAATTATTAAACAAA
>Ga0182742_1002763_pt1 | contig 18759 bp, 17 predicted proteins | sample eDN5th37CBELigMG_FD_128880 | JGI IMG/M metagenome (GOLD analysis project Ga0182742, IMG submission 128880) | Enriched Miracle-Growth compost microbial communities from Emeryville, California, USA - eDNA 5th pass 37_C BE-Lig MG (version 2)... ...
AGGTACTACCTCTCCCCCTTTTTTTGTTTAAAACAACAAACGCTAAGGATACATCCTATCCAAATGTCATCTATATAGTTATAGAAAATGAGGTGTTATTTTGATTATTAATATATTAGGCGGAGGTCCTGTTAATGAGCTTCCTAATCTGCAGGAGTTTAATCAGGAGGATGTCTTGTGGTTAGGAGTCGATAAAGGTGTCTTCACCTTGCTGTCATTAGGGATCACTCCACACTATGCCTTTGGGGACTTCGATTCTGTTTCTCGGGAGGAATGGGAGCAAATTGAAAATAAAGTATCAAATCTTCGTAAGTATAAGCCGGAGAAGGATGAAACAGATATGGAGCTTGCTCTTGATTGGGCGCTAACAAAGGAGCCAGCGCGGATACAAATTTTTGGGGCAACTGGTGGAAGGTTAGACCATTTCTTAGGCAATGTCCAAATGCTCCTAAAGGCTGAAATAAATCAGCTGTTTACCCATATTGAAATCATTGACCGCCAAAACCATTTATATGTGAAAGGACCTGGGAGCCATACAATTGAAAAAATCTTAGAAAAAAAATATATTTCTTTTATTCCTGTCACCCCTACAGTAATGGGATTGACACTTGAAGGTTTCAAATATCCGCTGAGCAATTGTCATATTTCCCTTGGTTCCACACTATGTATTAGTAATGAACTCCTAAGTAGTTCTGGTACTTTTTCTATTTCAGAAGGCATAGTAATGGTAGTAAGAAGTAGTGATTGAAATGTCTTCTGCGTTAAGCAATTATTTCTTTATCTTGAATATAATGTATAGGCGTAATTCTTCAGCTTGGTTTTAAGGACAGTGAGGAGGGACAGTATGAAATTCTATACAATTAAACTGCCGAAAGTATTAGGTGGTCTTGTAAGGGCGATGCTGGGAGCTTTTAAAAAGGGATAATAGAGAAAATGGAATCATCTAATGGAGCACCCTGTGGCGGGGTGCTTTATTTATTTTGCATAAACTAAAAAAGCATCCTTTGTAGGATGCTTTTTTAAGTATGGCTTAAAGAAATGTCCAGCTCGAGCGCCAAAGTTTAGTTTCACTAAATAGGCGCTTTTGCTTTTCTTTATTAAACGCGCTCAACTTTACCTGATCTTAAAGCTCTTGCAGATACCCAAACACGCTTAGGCTTTCCATCAACAAGAATGCGAACTTTTTGAAGGTTAGCTCCCCAAGTACGCTTGTTAGCGTTCATTGCGTGAGAACGAGCGTTACCAGAACGAGTTCCTTTACCAGTTACAACACATTTACGTGGCATGTTTATTTCCCTCCTTACTTACGTAAGCTAATACTATTTCGATGCAAAAAATGCATTTTTTCGTCAGAACAGCTAAACTATTGTGGTACCGTAATTCTGACAGTCAAACATACTTTAATAATTTATCATACAACTTTTTGGATTGCAATACTATTGATGAAAGGATATCAAGAAAAACTCCTTGACATATCCTCTTAAATCTTGCTCTATAATAAGGTGGGGCAGTATGACTTTTAAAATCATCAAGGTTATAGTAAAATGGCTATAGTCTATTAGCATTATTCCAAAGGGGGAACGACCATGTCCATAGAGTTACAAACAAAGTTCGGACAAATCGATATTTCAAATGATGTAGTCGCGACAATTGCAGGCGGTGCCGCTGTTGACTGCTACGGTATTGTTGGAATGGCTTCTAAGCATCAACTTAAAGATGGAATTGCTGAAATGCTGCGCAGGGAGAACTTCTCTCGTGGGATAGTCGTTCGTCAGGAAGACGAAGAAGTACATATTGATATGTATATTATTGTAAGTTATGGAACGAAAATTTCTGAAGTAGCTCATCAAGTACAATCAAAAGTTAAGTACACACTTAACCAAACGGTTGGATTGTCGGTCGACTCAGTAAATATTTACGTTCAGGGAGTTCGAGTTACGAACCCGTAAGTTCGTAAGCGAACCTTAGTGAGGAGGAAAGATTTGTGTCAATTAAAGTTCTAGATGGAAAACGCTTCGCAGAAATGGTCATTCAAGGAGCCAATCACCTTTCAGCAAATGCTAAAATGGTGGATGCGTTAAATGTTTTCCCTGTTCCTGATGGCGATACCGGTACGAATATGAATTTGTCGATGACATCCGGTGCCAAGGAAGTCAAAAATAATGTCCAGGAACATATCGGTAAGGTAGGTTCCGCCCTTTCAAGAGGCCTTTTAATGGGGGCAAGAGGAAATTCTGGAGTTATTTTATCCCAGTTATTTCGCGGTTTTTCAAAAGCCATTGAACAAAAGAAGACGATTACTGCTAAAGATTTTGCTCAAGCTCTTGAAGCTGGAGTAACAACTGCTTACAAGGCCGTAATGAAACCTGTTGAGGGGACAATTTTAACAGTTGCAAAAGATGCCGCTCAAAAAGGTGTTCAAGTTGCCAAAAATCAAGATGACTTGATCATCTTGATGGAGGAAGTCTTGAAAGAGGCACGTGCATCATTAAACAGAACTCCAGATTTACTTCCGGTTCTTAAGGAAGTAGGGGTTGTTGATAGTGGTGGACAGGGACTTGTTATTGTTTATGAAGGCTTCCTGGCTGTTCTAAAAGGAGAAGCACTTCCTGAGGGCCCTTCTGTAGTTGAAACAATGGATGATTTGGTCAGTACTGAACATCATAAAAGTGTTCAAGGACATATCAATACAGAAGATATTGAATTCGGCTATTGCACTGAATTCATGGTTAAGCTTGAGGGAAAACGACCATTTAGTGAAGATGATTTCCGTCAGGACTTAAGTGAATATGGAGATTCACTTCTGGTGATATCTGACGATCAAGTTGCGAAAATTCATGTCCATACTGAACGTCCTGGTGAAGTTTTAACCTATGGGCAAACGTATGGAAGTCTTATTTCAATGAAAATTGAAAATATGCGTCAACAGCATTCGAACATTGTTGGTGAACCCGCACAGACGACAAAGCCTGTAACCAAGGAAAAGAAAGAGTATGGGATCGTTACTGTCTCTATGGGAGCTGGAATTGGAAATCTGTTCAAGAGCATCGGAGCAAGTGTTGTAATTGAAGGTGGTCAAACCATGAATCCAAGCACCGAGGATATTGTTAAAGCGGTGAAAGACACAAATGCGAAAAAGGTAATTATCTTGCCAAATAATAAAAATATTATTATGGCAGCTGAGCAGGCCGCTGAATTGGCAGAAGAAGAGGTAGTGGTTATTCCTTCTAAAACCGTTCCGCAAGGCATGTCAGCCCTTCTAGCGTTTAATCCCTCAGCTGATTTAAACAATAACCAAGATATTATGACGGGTGCCATGCAACATGTAAAAACAGGGCAATTAACTTTTGCTGTACGTGACACTAGCATTGATGGTCTTGAGATTGAAAAAGGCGATTTTATGGGTATATCTGAAGGAAAAATTGTCTTAAAGGATAAAGATAAGGTGAAGGCAGCTACGGCATTATTAGAAAACATCCTTGATGAAGACTCAGAAATACTTACCATTCTCAAGGGTGAAGATGCATCACAGGAAGATGTCGACAGTCTAACAGAATTCCTTGAAGCGCAATTTAAGAATGTTGAAGTTGAGATTCATGATGGTGGGCAACCACTTTATCCGTTTATCTTTGCAATTGAATAAATGAAAAAGCGCCTTTTATTAGTCTTAACACGAGTTGGATTAGGTAACTAGAGAGCTAGGCTCTAGTACATGGCAATGAAATAAATGCTTTTTCTTTTAAAAATAGAAGGGGGAGCCCCCTTCTATTTCTTGTTTTAAGGGATGGGTGTTTTCTAAAAGATTATTGATTTTTGATAAATAAAATCTATGGATAAAACCGGTTGATTGGAGCGGAAGGTGCGAGACTCCTCGAAAATGAACTGCACATTTTCTCGTGCGTGGGCAGATTCGAGGAAGCAATTCAGTGTCCTGCGGGAGCAGCGGGACAGGTGAGACCCTGTAGGAGCTGTAGCAACGAAAGGGGCTCACCGCACGCACCGCGGAAAGGGAGCATCCTGGAGCGCAAATCATCCACCCCTTATTTTAAAAGCAACAAATTTTACACATATAGTCTATGGGATAGATTTGAAACAATCAAAAATGGAGAATCGGTGAGGAGGGCTGTGACATACCGACAAGCAAAGGAGCTGCGACCGAAAAAAGTCGGCGGTGTCATAATATCGTGAGTGACTTAGGAAATCAATCTGTAACATCTGTTAAGGGGATCGGTGCAGAAATGGCTGCTTCACTAGCGGAGATGAACATCATAACGATTAAAGATTTGTTAGAATATTTTCCTTACCGCTTTGAGGATTATCGTCTCCGTGATTTAGCAGAGGTAAAACATGAAGACAGGGTGACGGTTGAAGGGGTGGTTCATGGGGAGCCTTCCCTCATGTATCATGGACGAAAAAAATCGCGTCTTACGGTTCGACTACTAGTGGATCGCTACTTAATCAAGGTAGTGTTTTTTAATCAGCCATATTTGAAGCAGAAATTTCAAGTGAATGAAACGGTTACGATAACCGGGAAATGGGATCAGCACAGACAGACAATAACTGCTAATGAAATGTCTGTAGGCGGCTATCAAAAAGAAAAAGAGTTCGAACCAGTATATGCGGTTAAAGGGAAAGTAACCGTTAAAGTCATCAGAAGGCTCATTAGTAATGCCTTTATTCAGTACGGACATGAAATTGTTGAGAACCTTCCAGAGGATCTTTTACAACGGTACAAGTTAATGAGTCGTGGTGAAGCATTAAGAATTATGCATTTTCCTTCGGGAGCTGATGAAGTAAAGCAAGCAAGAAGGAGATTTGTCTATGAGGAATTTCTTCTGTTTCAGTTAAAAATGCAGGCTTTAAGGAAGTTTGAACGTGAACAATCCCCAGGGATCGTTCACAACTATGAACTTTCCAAAGTGAAGATGTTTATTGAGGGACTTCCATTTCCGTTGACAAATGCTCAAAAAAGAGTCGTGAATGAGATTTTAACTGATATGAAGACACCTTATCGGATGAATCGTTTGCTCCAGGGAGATGTAGGCTCAGGCAAAACGGTTGTTGCGGCCGTCAGTCTTTATGCTGCGATAACGGCTGGGTACCAAGGGGCATTAATGGTTCCAACTGAAATCCTGGCTGAACAGCATGCCGAATCGCTTACGGCCTTGCTTTCGTCCTTCGGTGTTCAATGCCGGCTTTTAACTAGTTCGGTAAAGGGGAAGAGCCGCAGAGAGCTTTTAGCAGAGGTAAGGGAAGGAACAGTGGATATTCTGATTGGAACACATGCGCTTATCCAGGACGAAGTAAGTTTTCAGCGGCTTGGGCTTGTAATTACAGATGAACAACATCGCTTTGGTGTCGAACAACGAAGGGTTCTGCGCGAAAAAGGTGAGAATCCAGATGTGTTGTTCATGACGGCAACCCCAATCCCAAGAACGCTTGCGATTACTGTTTTTGGCGAAATGGATGTATCTATTATTGATGAAATGCCTGCTGGCCGGAAAGCAATTGAAACCTATTGGGCGAAACAAGATATGCTGGATCGGGTGCTTGGCTTTATGGAAAAAGAGTTAGCACAGGGGAGACAAGCTTATGTGATTTGTCCCTTAATTGAAGAATCAGACAAAATTGATGTGCAAAATGCCATTGATGTTCACAACACCCTAAGTGTTTATTTTGGGAGCAGGTACAAAGTAGGCTTAATGCATGGACGATTGAGTTCTGCTGAAAAAGATGCAGTGATGCAAGAATTCACTGCGAATGAGGCTCAAGTGCTGGTGTCGACGACGGTGGTTGAAGTGGGTGTGAATGTTCCTAATGCAACATTTATGTTGATCTATGATGCCGAACGCTTCGGTCTCTCGCAGCTCCATCAGCTACGTGGGCGCGTCGGTAGGGGGAGTGAGCAAAGTTACTGCATTTTGCTTGCTGATCCTAAAAATGAAGTCGGTAAGGAACGAATGAAAATTATGACCGAGACAAATGATGGCTTTGTTTTAAGTGAAAAAGATCTGGAGCTTCGCGGTCCTGGTGATTTCTTTGGCAAGAAGCAAAGTGGAATGCCTGAGTTTAAGGTGGCCGATATGGTCCATGATTATCGGGCACTTGAAACAGCGAGAAATGACGCCGCTGTTTTGGTTCAGTCTGCTGTCTTTTGGCAATCCGACAAATACCTTAGCCTAAGGCAGTCATTGCAAGAAAGTGGTGTACTCACTGGGGAAAAACTAGACTGATTTATATGAAATGCTAGCCGTCTCAACATTCTCCTTGTTTAATTCAGCGATATCCCGTCGGGTCTTAGCTGGGGACCGGTACAATTTCTTTCGGTCCCGGCTTACACCTTGAACGATGTACTACCACATTTCTTCTTGCATTTTGTGTTTCTTTTATTTATATTACTATTAGGACCTAGTCATAATACTGCGGATGTGATGATTGATGAAACGAAATAAACGGGAACGGCAGCAGATGCTTGTTGAGACGATAGCAGAGAATCCGTTCATTACTGATGAAGACTTGGCTGAACGATTTTCTGTCAGTATTCAAACCATTAGGCTCGACAGACTTGAGCTATCGATTCCTGAATTGCGCGAGAGAATAAAGCATGTTGCGGAAAAGCGCTTCGAAGATGAAGTTCGTTCATTGCCTCTTGATGAGGTTATTGGTGAAATAATCGATATGGAATTAGACAGAAATGCGATTTCCATTCTAGATATAAAACAAGAGCATGTATTCGTTAGAAATAAGATTGCCCGTGGTCATCATTTGTTTGCACAGGCGAACTCCTTAGCAGTTGCTGTCATCAATGACGAACTGGCTCTAACGGCAAAGGCGAATATTCAGTTTACTCGCTCGGTTAAAGAAGGGGAACGCGTTATCGCAAAAGCAAGAGTAGTAAATATTGATGAACAATCTGGTAGAACAATGGTAGAGGTAAACAGTTATGTGAATAACGAGCTTGTGTTCACTGGAGAGTTTAAAATGTACCGTTCGCACAAAAAATACTAAAGGATGAAACATATGAGACTAGCAATTGATGCAATGGGCGGAGATAATGCCCCGAAAGAAATCGTCCTTGGAGCCATGAAGGCTATTGAAGCCTATAAAGATATACATATAGTCCTTGTTGGAGATGAAACGAAGATTCGTGAACATCTTACAAACGAGGATAGAATAGAAATCATTCATACTGAAGAGGTTATTCTTAGTAGTGATGAACCAGTTCGGGCAGTTCGCCGTAAAAAAGATGCCTCAATGGTGTTAGCAGCTAGGCAGGTTTCGGAAGGAAAAGCAGACGCATGTCTTTCTGCTGGGAATACAGGTGCATTAATGGCCTCAGGGCTATTCGTGGTTGGCCGAATTGAGGGAATCGAACGACCTGCGCTAGCTCCAACCTTGCCGACAATTGGGGGGGAAGGATTTCTCTTGTTGGATGTAGGCGCCAATTCGGATGCTAAACCTGAGCATTTATTGCAATATGCACTGATGGGATCAATTTATAGCCAAAAAGCTAGAGGGTTAAAAAATCCAACAGTGGGCTTGCTGAATATTGGGACTGAGGAGAAAAAGGGGAATGAACTAACTAAAAATACCTTTTCACTCCTAAAAGAGGCCAATATCAATTTTATTGGTAATGTTGAGGCAAGGGATTTGCTAGACGGAACGGCTGATGTGGTTGTGACCGATGGTTTTACCGGAAACATGGTGTTGAAAACAATTGAAGGAACGGCAATGTCCGTATTCAAAATGTTAAAACAAACATTGATGTCCAGTGTTAAGTCAAAGCTTGCTGCAGCAGTTTTAAAGCCGGAGTTTGCAACAATAAAGAATCAAATGGACTATACCGAGTATGGTGGCGCAGGATTATTTGGACTTAAAGCGCCAGTTATTAAGGCTCACGGGTCCTCAGATGCCAATGCGATCTATAATTCAATTCGTCAAGCGAGAGAAATGGTTACAAATGATGTCGCAGGCACAATCAAAAAAGCGATTGAACAACATGATTCACAGACCCAAAAATAAGACTAAGGGGGATGAATATGGGGAAAATTGCATTGCTATTTCCGGGCCAAGGTTCACAACAGGTTGGAATGGGAAAAGAACTAGCAGAGGCAAATGATCAGGTTAAGCAGTATTTTAATAAAGCAGATGAAGTGTTAGAAGATAGCTTGAGCTCAACTATTTTTGAAGGACCACAAGATAAATTGACCTTAACGGTTAATGCACAGCCAGCCTTGTTGACCACTAGTATTGCGATACTCGACCACTTTAAGCAATCGGGGATTAAACCAGATTATGTTGCTGGGCATAGTTTAGGGGAATATTCTGCACTTGTTGCAGCTGGAGCGCTTCGATTTGAAGACGGTGTATATGCAGTTCGTAAACGCGGGGAGTTAATGGAAAAGGCAGTCCCAAATGGCGAAGGAACAATGGCCGCTGTCCTTGGGCTGGGACGTGAACCATTAACAGCAGTATGTGAGAATGTAACAGCAGGTGGAAATCCAGTTCAGTTGGCAAACTTGAATTGTCCAGGTCAAATCGTTATCTCCGGTTCCAAACAAGGAGTCGAAGAAGCTTCAGTAAAGGCCAAGGAAGCAGGAGCTAAACGAGTTCTTCCGTTGAATGTAAGTGGTCCTTTTCATTCTGAATTAATGAAACCAGCTGCAGCTGAATTTAAGACGATTTTGAACAGTATTGAGATCAATCCTGCCGAGGTTCCTGTCATTGCAAATGTGACAGCTGAGCCAATGCAGAATGCAGAGGAAATCAAAGAGAAATTAATTGAACAACTTTATTCGCCTGTTTTGTGGGAGGATTCAGTTGGAAAAATGCTTGAACTAGGGGTTGACACTTTTATCGAAATCGGGCCTGGAAAGGTTTTGGCTGGATTAGTTAAAAAGATTGATCGATCGGTTAAAACCTTTGCTATTTATGATTTAGAAAGCTGTGAGGCAGCAATTTCCGCCTTAAAGGAGTGAATGAAATGAAATTAGCAGGGAAAATTGCACTTGTTACTGGTGCGTCCCGTGGCATTGGAAGAGAAATTGCTCTAGAATTGGCTAGAGAAGGGGCAAATGTTGCCATTAATTATGCGGGTAGTGAAGCGAAGGCTTTAGAGGTCGCGGAGGAAATTAAGGCAATGGGGAGAGAGGCCATCACGATTCAGGCGGATGTTTCTAACTCGGAATCAGTAGAATCCATGGTTAAACAAACGATAGAATCCTTTGGACGACTCGACATTCTCGTAAACAATGCAGGGATTACGAAGGATAACTTAATGATGAGAATGAAGGAAGCTGATTGGGATGATGTGATAAACATTAACCTAAAAGGTGTTTTCCTTTGTACAAAAGCTGTAACTAGACAGATGATGAAACAACGAAGCGGTCGAATTATTAATATTTCTTCCATCGTAGGCGTGAGTGGGAATGCTGGACAGGCTAATTATGTTGCAGCGAAATCTGGTGTAATTGGTTTGACGAAGACAACGGCCAAAGAGCTTGCGACCAGAGGGATTACGGTCAATGCTATCGCCCCAGGCTTTATTACAACAGACATGACAGATAAGCTAAATGATGAAACCAAGAGTGAAATGTTAAAGCAAATTCCATTGGCTCGTTTAGGTGAGCCAATTGATATTGCTAAAACAGCCCTTTTCCTTGCTTCTGAAGATAGTCGCTATATGACAGGTCAGACCCTTCATATAGACGGCGGAATGGTAATGTAAAGGGGATTTTAAAGCTGTTATTAAATGCTTTGTTAATATACGTTGTTGATTTATGCACGTTGATTGGAGCGGAAATCAACAGCTACCTTTAACAGAGCCAATTTTAAAAAAGATATACCCTTTATTTATCATATGCTATCATCTATAATGACTTGAGGGGAGGTGACAAGCATGGCAGAAGTTTTAGAACGAGTAACAAAGATTATCGTTGACCGTTTAGGTGTAGATGAGGCTCAAATTTCTTTAGAGGCATCCTTTAAGGATGATCTTGGTGCTGATTCTCTTGATGTTGTTGAATTAGTAATGGAACTTGAAGATGAGTTCGATATGGAAATCTCTGATGATGATGCTGAGAAAATCGCTACAGTTGGTGACGCTGTAAATTACATAAATAGCAAAAAGTAAACTGTTGGATTTGCTCTAAAGCTCCGTTTCTTAACGGGGCTTTCTTCTATATAGTAGAGAGCCTGTATCGGCTGACTTTGTTAATTTATTTTAGGCTGTGCTAAAGTACATTGTTAATTTTTCAGACCCTTTGATTGGAGTGGAAGGCACGAAGACTCTTGAGGGAGTACAAGGCAAAGGGACACCCCGGAGGAACGAATCGACGAGGAGGCTTCAGGACTGCCCGTGAACCGCTCGTGCCTGGAGCGGAAATTAACGCCTAAGTCTTACGCAGCCTTTTTAAAAAAAATTAAAGGTTTTTTTGCCTTTAGTGGGTTCTTTTTTGTAAACTAGAACTAGTGTGTAAAATTTGAGCAAGGTGGAATTTGAATGCGCCATACCGGTAGAGAAAAGGAAAAAAGATATTTTCGGCCAAAGGATCAAAAATTTAAAGAATTTCAAACAAGAATTGGAATTGAATTTCAAAACGAAAAGCTTTTAAAGCAAGCTTTCACCCATTCATCGTATGTGAATGAGCATCGCCGAAAGCCGTACGAAGACAACGAAAGGCTTGAGTTTCTAGGAGACGCGGTTCTCGAATTGACTGTTTCACAATTTTTGTATAAAAAATATCCAATGATGAGCGAAGGAGAATTAACAAAGCTAAGAGCAGCGGTCGTATGCGAACCTTCACTAGTAGAATTTGCTAATCAGCTTAACTTTGGCGAAGTCGTTTTACTAGGAAAAGGAGAGGAAATGACCGGCGGAAGAACAAGACCGGCGCTACTTGCTGATGTATTTGAAGCCTTCATTGGAGCATTATATCTCGACAAGGGGATTGAAATAGTCACTTCTTTTTTAGAGAAAGTTGTGTTTCCGAAAATTGATGCGGGTGCTTTTTCTCATGTGATGGATTTTAAAAGTCAGCTACAAGAGCTCGTACAACGAGATGCTGCAGGAATACTTGAGTACAGAATATTATCGGAAACAGGTCCTGCGCATAATCGTGAATTTGAATCTAGGGTGTCCCTCAATGAGGAAGAACTGGGAACTGGCAAAGGCCGTTCCAAAAAAGAAGCAGAACAGCACGCAGCACAAATGGCTCTAGGAAAACTAAAAGCACATATGGAAGCGATCTCGAAGCAAAATGACATCAAGAGTAAAGAATAACCGAAAGGGAGAGCTTGGCAGTGTTTCTTAAACGTTTAGATGTGGTGGGCTTCAAGTCCTTTGCAGAGCGAATTGGTGTTGAATTCGTTCCAGGCGTAACGGCAGTTGTTGGTCCGAACGGTAGTGGGAAAAGCAATATAACCGATGCCATACGTTGGGTACTTGGAGAACAATCAGCAAAATCATTGCGTGGGGCAAAGATGGAGGATATTATTTTTGCTGGCAGTGATACAAGAAAAGCCTTAAATTTCGCTGAAGTTACACTCACCCTAGACAACGAAGACCAGTCTTTGCCCATTGACTATAGTGAAGTCAGTGTGACAAGACGGGTGTACCGCTCAGGTGAAAGTGAGTTTTTAATCAATAAGCAAAATTGTAGACTTAAAGATATTGTAGATTTATTTATGGATTCAGGTCTTGGAAGAGAAGCATTTTCAATTATTTCTCAAGGGAAAGTCGAGGAAATATTGAATAGCAAGCCTGAAGATCGAAGAACCATTTTCGAGGAAGCTGCGGGCGTCTTAAAATATAAGAACAGGAAGAAAAAAGCAGAAGCGAAGCTATTGGAAACACAGGAGAACCTTAACCGTGTGGCTGATATTCTTTATGAGCTAGAAGGGCAAGTGGAACCATTAAAAATTCAAGCTTCCATGGCTCGCGACTATCTTGAAAAAAAGGAAGAGCTCGAAAAGATAGAAGTGGCTTTAACCGCTTTTGAAATTGAAGAACTGCATGGAAGATGGGGAAAACTCGCCAAAGACCTTGAAGTGCATAAGGAAGACGAGTTGAAAATGTCAGCAACGATTCAGAAAAAGGAAGCAGAAATCGAAAAGCTTCGCGATGAATTGACCGCTTTAGATGAATCCATTAGTAGCTTACAAAATGTTCTTCTCCATGCAAGTGAAGAATTGGAAAAGTTGGAGGGCCGTAAAGAAGTATTAAAAGAGCGGAAAAAGAACGCTGCACAAAATAAAGATCAACTCAAGAAAAACATAACAGAACTCTCATCAAGGATCGCAGACCTTGAAGAGACAAGAAAAACACAAGAAAAAGCGGTTGCTCTTCTAAGTGAGGAAGCAGAAGAACTTCAGAGAGGCTTAGAAGAACGTCAGCAACAGTTAATGTTATACAATGAGGATATCGAAGGCAAAATTGAATCGTTAAAAAGCGATTATATTGAAATGTTAAATCAGCAGGCAAGTGCAAAAAATGAGCAGACCTATATTGGACAGCAACTTACGCAACAATCTGCTCGGAGTACGAGGGTTCACGGAGAAAATGATCGTTTTCTTCAATTACGCACAGAGCTCAATCAAAAAAAGGCAGTTGTTGAGGAACAACTAGAAAACCTAAATAACGCCCTTGAAACAGAAGTGCAGCAATTTCTCCAGACTCAACGTAAGCTAGAGGCGTTACGAAATAATGTTGAAAAGCAGGAAAAAACTCTATATCAAGCCTATCAATATGTTCAACAAGCAAAGTCGAAAAAAGAAATGCTTGAGGACATGGAAGAGGAATATACTGGATTCTTCCAGGGGGTTAAAGAAGTATTAAAAGCCCGTGGGACCAAATTAGAAGGGATTGAAGGTGCTGTTGCAGAGTTGATTAAGGTGCCTAAGCCTTATGAACTAGCAATGGAGACTGCCCTTGGAGGTGCCATGCAGCATATTGTTGTTGCCAATGAAGAAAATGGACGAGCAGCTATCCAGTACCTTAAGAAACATTCCTTCGGCCGGGCTACTTTCTTACCGCTCAGTGTTATTAAAGGGAAAAGTATTGGCGCACATCTTTTACAGGCGATTGAGGGGCATCCTTCGTTTGTTGGAACAGCGGTTAGCTTAATAGAATTTGATGATAAATATAAAGATATCATCCATAATCTCCTAGGGAATATGGTGATTGCCAAGGATTTAAAGGGTGCGAATGAACTGGCCCGAATCCTTCAATATCGAAGCAGGATCGTCACGCTTGATGGAGACGTGGTTAATCCTGGAGGTTCGATGTCGGGAGGGGCTGCCAAAAAGAATGCATCCTCCCTCCTAAGCCGCAAGGGCGAGCTTGAGGAGTTGAAAGAGAAGCTAATCGAAATGGAAGAGAAGACAAGGCAGCTTGAGTCTCGTTTTAAATCGATGAAACTGGAGTTACAATCAGGTGCAGAGAATCTTGAGGTTCTCCGGAAGAGTGGCGAAGAGCTTCGGCTAAAGGAGCAGTCTCTAAAAGGTGAACTCCGTGAAATTGAGGTTGAAGAAAGAAATATTAATGAACGACTTGCGGTTTATGATTCTGAGCAAACACAATTCAATCTTGAACGTGACAGGTTAACAAATCGAGAGATAGAGCTTGAAAAGCTAAATGAACAGCTGAAAGCGAATCTTGAAAAATTGGACCTTGAGATTACAGAATTAACAAATCGTAAAAATATTAATTTATCCTCAAAGGAAACACTGGTATCAGAGATTGGCGAACTAAAGGTTGCATTGGCTTCGAAAAAGGAACAATTGCAATTTGCGAAGGAAAGGTTCGAAAGTGCAAGGAAGGAAATCAATGATCAAGCGGGCCGCTTGGCTTCTGCGAAGGAGGACTTAGCCCTTCTTACTTCGGAAATGACCAATAGTTCTTCAGGTGAAAACCAGCTTGAAGAAGCATCGCAGAAAAAGCTTGACGATAAAAACACCACCTTGGAGCTTATTTCGACTCGACGTGAAGAACGTTTAAACAGGCAAGCACAGCTTGAGGACCTTGAACTAGATACGAAAGAACAAAAACGACAGCATAAAGGACTTAACGAAGTTATCAAGGATGAGGAAATTAAATTGAATCGTCTAGATGTTGAGTTAGATACTCGCTTAGCTCACCTTCGTGAAGAGTATCTTCTATCCTTTGAGGCAGCAAAAGAACAATATCCTTTACAGATTCCTGCTGATGAAGCGCAAAGAAAAGTGAAATTAATCAAGTTAGCGATGGAAGAGCTTGGAACTGTAAACCTTGGGGCAATCGATGAGTACGATCGGGTTTCGGAGCGTTATGAATTCTTAAATGAACAGAGAAGTGATCTTCAGGAAGCAAAGGATACCCTGTTCTTGGTTATCGATGAAATGGATACAGAGATGAAAAAACGCTTTGAAGAGACTTTCGTCGCGATTCGTTCACATTTTGAGCCAACCTTCCAAGCGTTATTTGGAGGCGGACGAGCGGATATTAGACTCACCCATCCAGAGAATCTATTAACGACCGGTGTGGAAATAGTTGCCCAACCACCAGGGAAGAAACTCCAAAATCTTGGCTTGTTATCAGGTGGAGAGCGATCTTTAACAGCGATTGCCTTGTTATTTTCCATTCTTAAGGTTCGTCCAGTTCCATTCTGTATTTTGGATGAGGTTGAAGCGGCTTTGGATGAAGCAAATGTCTTTCGTTTTAGCCAGTATTTAAAACAGTATAGCGCTGAAACTCAATTCATCGTTATTACCCACCGTAAAGGGACGATGGAAGAAGCTGACGTGCTCTATGGAGTAACAATGCAGGAATCAGGAGTATCAAAGCTTGTTTCTGTAAAACTAGAGGATACAAATAATCTGGTGAGATTGCAATAGGAGGCAAAAACGGTGAGTTTTTTTAAAAAGTTAAAAGAAAAAATTTCAAAGCAAACCGAAACTGTCAGTGAAAAATTTAAGGATGGCCTGACTAAAACCAGAGATAATTTTTCTGGAAAGGTTAATGACTTAGTTGCCCGTTATCGTAAGGTGGACGAGGATTTTTTCGAGGAACTTGAAGAAATCCTAATCGGTGCTGATGTTGGCTTCGAAACGGTTATGGAACTGATTGAAGAATTGAAAATGGAAGTTAAACGCAAAAACATCCAAGATCCAGCCGAGGTTCAATCTGTTATTTCGGAAAAGCTGGTTCAAATTTATGAGAATGCTGGCGAAGAAGAACAAAATGGCTTGAATATTCAAGCCGAGGGCCTTACGGTCATTTTATTTGTTGGTGTAAATGGGGTAGGGAAAACGACTACAATTGGAAAGTTAGCCCATAAATTTAAGACCGAAGGGAAAAGTGTCCTGTTGGCTGCTGGAGATACATTCCGTGCTGGCGCCATTGATCAGCTTGAGGTCTGGGGCGAACGAGTTGGTGTCGATGTGATCAAGCAGGGCGAAGGTTCGGACCCAGCCGCTGTAATGTACGATGCAGTGCGTGCCGCGAAGTCTCGTGGAGTTGACATTCTATTATGTGACACTGCTGGGAGATTGCAAAATAAGGTCAACCTGATGAAAGAATTGGAGAAGGTAAAGCGGGTAATTGAACGGGAAATACCTGGTGCTCCGCATGAAGTATTGCTTGTTCTAGATGCAACGACAGGACAAAATGCGCTCATCCAAACCAAAACGTTTAAAGAGGCAACGGATGTTAGTGGAATTGTTCTAACAAAATTAGATGGTACGGCGAAGGGTGGAATTGTCTTAGCCATCCGCAATGAATTGAATGTTCCAGTGAAATTTGTTGGTCTTGGAGAAAAGATGGATGATCTTCAAGAATTTGACTCTGAAAAATATGTGTATGGCTTATTTGCAGATTTAGTAGAGAAAGAAGAAATTCAATAGATTTTTATATATAAGACGGTGCTATTGAACATTTTTGATTCTATATTCCGTTGATTCGAGCGGAAGGCACGAAGACTCCTGCTTAGAGTGCAAGGCCAAGGGAGACCCCGCAGGAGCGAAGCGACGAGGAGATAGAAAAGCGGAAGCGCCTTGTTCAGCCCCGAAAAGCGCTGGAGGGCTGGCAGATGAAGTCGTTCTTTGACTTCAACTGACGGACCGAAGCGACTCGAGGGGCTAGGCGCTGGAGCTGGCCAGGCTTCCGGGCTGCCCGCGAACCGCTCGTGCCTAGGGAGGAAATCAACAGTCACGTATACCACAGGTATAAATTATAGAAGGTCATTGTTGCTTTCATGGCCTTCTCTTATTGACATCAGGAATCTATCTGTGTAAACTATTTCTATGTAAAGGTTTTTCACTTAACACCCTGGGGGGATGAAAATGCTTGAGAAAACGACCCGCATGAATTATCTTTATGACTTTTATCAAGCCTTATTAACTCCCAAGCAACAAAGCTATATGTCCCTCTATTATCTAGATGACTATTCACTAGGTGAGATTGCCGAGGAATATAACGTCAGCCGCCAGGCGGTCTATGACAATATAAAAAGAACGGAAGCAATGCTAGAAGAGTATGAGGAAAAGTTATTGCTGCTTGAAAAATTTCAGGAACGCAAAGCTTTGATTGAAAGAATGAAAGAATGCTTGAATGGACAACAAGATCATCAGACTCTTTCCGATTATGTTGCAGCGATTGAGAAATTAGATTAGGAGGCGGCACAAACATGGCATTTGAAGGATTAGCCGACCGACTGCAAAATACGATGCAAAAAATCCGCGGGAAAGGCAAGGTTTCCGAAGCGGATGTTAAAGAAATGATGCGTGAGGTCCGTCTTGCTTTACTTGAGGCAGACGTTAACTTTAAGGTCGTAAAAGACTTTGTCAAAAAAGTAAGTGAGCGATCTGTGGGCCAGGAGGTCATGAAAAGCCTAACTCCAGGTCAGCAGGTTATTAAGGTCGTCAAAGAAGAATTGACAGAGCTTATGGGTGGAGAAGAAAGTAAAATTGCGGTTGCCAATCGTCCGCCAACGGTGATCATGATGGTTGGTCTTCAAGGTGCTGGTAAAACGACCACTACAGGGAAGCTTGCCAACCTATTACGCAAAAAATATAATCGTAATCCAATGCTAGTCGCAGCTGATATTTATCGTCCTGCGGCGATTAAACAGCTAGAGACACTTGGTAAACAATTGAATATGCCAGTTTTCTCACTTGGCGATCAAGTAAGTCCAGTTGAAATTGCCCGTCAGGCGATTGCAAAGGCAAAAGAAGATCATAATGATTATGTCTTAATTGATACAGCAGGTCGTCTTCATATTGATGAAAAGCTAATGGATGAGTTGAAGGAAATTAAGGAACTCTCGAATCCGAATGAAATCTTCCTCGTAGTAGATGCCATGACAGGACAAGACGCTGTGAATGTTGCTCAAAGCTTTAACGAGCTTTTAGGGTTAACTGGGGTGGTCTTGACCAAGCTTGATGGTGATACTCGTGGTGGGGCAGCCTTATCGATTCGAGCCGTTTCAAATACGCCAATTAAGTTCGTGGGTCTAGGAGAAAAATTGGATGCACTCGAAACCTTCCATCCCGAAAGAATGGCATCTCGTATTCTTGGAATGGGTGATGTTTTAACATTAATTGAAAAGGCTCAAGCTAATGTCGATGAAGAAAAGGCTAAAGAACTTGAGAAGAAAATGCGGACAGCTTCCTTTACTTTGGAAGATTTCCTTGAACAGCTTGGCCAGGTTCGTAATATGGGACCGCTAGATGAACTGCTAAAAATGATGCCTGGTGCGAATAAAATCAAGGGCTTGGACAATTTACAGATTGATGAGAAGCAGATCTCCCATGTGGAGGCCATTATTCAATCGATGACCAAGGAAGAAAAAGAGCATCCAGAAATTATAAATGCTAGCAGGCGTAAACGGATTGCCAAAGGGAGTGGGCGAACTGTTCCTGAGGTAAACCGATTACTTAAGCAATTTGAAGATATGAAAAAAATGATGAAGCAAATGTCGGGAATGCAGCAAAAAGGCAAGAAAAAAGGTGGCTTTAAGCTTCCTTTTAAGCCGTTCTAATATGAGCTTTATCACCAAAATTAACCTGTAAAGAAAAAAACCTTTACAACGTAAAAACAATTTGTTATCATTCTATCTTGTGTGAAACTATTCGGAGGTGCTTATTTAAAATGGCAGTAAAAATTCGTTTAAAGCGTATGGGAGCAAAAAAATCTCCTTTCTATCGTATCGTTGTAGCAGATTCTCGTTCACCACGTGATGGACGTTTCATTGAAACAGTTGGAACTTACAATCCAGTTGCTAACCCAGCTATCGTTGACATCAACGAAGAGCTTGTTCTTAAGTGGCTACAAGATGGAGCGAAACCATCTGATACAGTTCGTAACCTGTTCTCAAATCAAGGCATCATGGAAAAATTCCATAATGCTAAATTAAGCAAGTAATATGAAACAACTAATTGAAACAATCGTAAAGCCTCTAGTTGATTTTCCCGAAGATGTTCAGGTGAACGTTCAGGAGGAAGACAACCGTATCACTTATAAGCTAGCCGTCAATAAGACGGATATGGGAAAAGTGATTGGCAAACAGGGGCGCGTTGCAAAGGCCATTAGAACGGTCGTCTATGCAGCAGGATCATCACAACAAAAGAAGATCTTTTTAGAGATTGTTGAATAAGCAAGAAAAGGAGGGGCTGAATTAAAGATCATACGGATCTTTAAATCGGCCTCTTTCTTTTTAAATGGCTTTTCTATAAGATTATTGTTTTTGATAAATTTATCTATGGATGAAACCGGTTGATTGGAGC
>Ga0182742_1002764_pt1 | contig 18754 bp, 17 predicted proteins | sample eDN5th37CBELigMG_FD_128880 | JGI IMG/M metagenome (GOLD analysis project Ga0182742, IMG submission 128880) | Enriched Miracle-Growth compost microbial communities from Emeryville, California, USA - eDNA 5th pass 37_C BE-Lig MG (version 2)... ...
ACCAACATGTTGGGAAGCAGTCGTGAATGTAATAAAAGAGCATAGCTCACTAATCTCTGCATCAGAAAAGTACTCCTTTAGCACATTAAATTGAGCATCTGAAATATCCCCTTGTTGTTTTAAGAAAACCTCTGTAAAGCCTACTGCAACAGACATTTTTTCATCGTATAATTGTGGATCAGGTTTTCCTTTTGCCTTGCAATACTCACAACCGTTCCTTTGTGCTAACGTCCGTCGAACTTGTTCTTTTAATTGAGCTGAAAGGAGTCCATCTTTCCCTAGTGCATCTCCTAACTGATTCCACGAGTCCATAACTTCTTTATTATGTCCTAGAAGCCTTTGAAAAGGTGTAGCCCCGTACTGTGAGTCACTAATTCTTGCCATCCTTCTCCCTCCTTTTTCTCTTTTTATCATATAGAATCATTATGTTGCTTTACATTAAGAATTGAATTGAATATTCACTTTTCCTTTGATAAATTAACGGAAAGAGGAGGTTTACCTTTAAATATGAAAATAGACGAAATTGATAGAAGAATAATAGATGAATTAAGCAAAAATAGTCGGTTATCAATGAGTGAACTTGGGCGAAGAATTAATTTATCCTCTCCTTCTGTAACAGAGCGTGTCAGAAGAATGGAATCGTTTGGGGTGATAAATAAGTATACCATTGAAGTAGATTACGAGAAATTAGGGCTTCCAGTACAATGCATCATCGAAGCAACTGTAAAAAATGGAGACTATAAGGCGTTTAGAAGGTATATTGAGGGGTTACCAAATGTGGAGTTTTGTTATCGAATCGCTGGGAATGCCTGTTATATGTTGAAAATGCAGTTTGAAACCTTTAGAAACGCGGAAGAGTTTATTGAAAATGTGAATCCATATGCCAGTACGGTTACACATTTTATATTTTCACAGGTTCATACAAACGTAATTTTAAGTTCCAATGATAACATGTAGGACTTTGGAGTGATCAATAGTAGGGAGCTGTTTTCGTACTCAGTATGATTCCATCTAGAAAGAGGATTGTATTGCCCCAGGAAATAGTCACATATTTACATTTTTAGCTAGTGTAATAAAGCCGCCAGATGCTCTTATATCTTTAAAAATACTCCCGAATGGATTTATATGCGGGAATGGGATATAAACCTCTCCCTGTATAGCTTTTTGGGATATTATACCAACGTTTATCCCTTCATAAATGTTACCTATACGATGTGAAAATGTGATAGAATTCTTCGATGGACTTGTCGAAGAGTGTCGAAATGACTGATGAAAATAAATACTATCGGGAACCATTTCAGACTCAAGCTTAGGGAGAAGGTAAGTGGAAAATTTGGGAAAAGAAACAATCATTTTTTTGCATGGGATTGTGGGAAATAAGAATGCTTTTAAACAGGAAATGGAAACGTTGGAGAATCAGTATCATTGCTTTGCCTATGATTTTTACAATTCTTCTGATCTAGTGGGGAAGGAGTTTTCATTAGAGTTTTTAGTGGATCAGCTTTATTTCCATTTTATAAAGGAAAAGATAGAGAAAGCTCATTTATGTACCTTAAGCTTTGGGTGTATCGTTGCGACTGCTTTTGCGAAAAGATACCCTGATAGGGTGATGAGTATGACGTTTGTAGGCGGCTATTTATGCAATGTTCCGTCGCAATATCATTGGAATGTCGAGCATGTGTTGGCAGGGAAAGAACAATTGGACTATGAGAAGTGGATTGACTATTGTGCGAGCTTGCTTAATCCAAATTCGGTCCATCTTGCGGAAGACTCTGAAAAAATTTACAGAGATTATGCTTTACAATTGGAACCAGATATATTTGAACAAGCTCTACGTATCCAACTTGAGTTCGAATCATCCTCTACGTTAGCTGGAATTCATCTGCCTATTTTATGGGTGATGGGGGAATATGATGAACTGTTTAAAGGCACCCTGATGACTTTGCACCAATTGATTCCGCATGTTGAATATTGTGAACTCAAACATGCCGGACATGCGGCTCACGCCCACCAACATGTTCAGTTTACGAATGTCTTTCAATCCTTTCTTAAAAGAAAACTAGTACAACTAATATACTAGAGGCTTTTTCTACTAAACAAACTAGGAGGATCAACGATGTCGATAAAGAAGAAGCTTCCTTTGATTTTCACAACGATTGTTCTGTGTATAGTCATTACAAATAGTGCCTTACATTACTTTCGTTCAAAAGAGAAATTAGTAGAATACAATGAACGTGAAACAGAATTGATTACTCAAGAGATATCCTACCAGATTGAAAACTCGAAAGACGGTGCTCTCTATGTAGAAGACATAATGGCTAGGGAACTGCGAACCGCTTCGATTATGATTCAACAAGCATTGCCACCTGATTATCATGATATTACCAATGAACAACTGGAAGAGCTAGCCAATCAACTCAAAGTCTCCCATATTACCTTATTGGCGCAAACGGAAGATGACATCATCGGGGTTCGTTCCTCGGACCCGGATGAGATCAATATGTCAACGAAAGATTGGTTGTACTGGTACGATGCTTTCCAACAGTTGTTTGCATTAGAGCCAGTCACCGTTAAAGAAGGATTAGCCCTGGAGAATTATTGGTCTGGCCCAATTGAAGTTGCGGCCAGTAACCCCGACCATACGGATAAATGGGGCTATTATTATGACGGCACAACCAATTATATGATTAACCCTTATTTTCGAGATAGTCAGGTACTAGAATACGAGAAGCAATTTGGACCTGGAAATGTCATCGAACGGTTTGAACATAATCTAGAGGGCATTCTTGAATTAACGGTGTTTAATCCGGAAAACTTTGGTCAAGAATCGAAAATCGTTCTTAATAATGGCAATACTTTTATTCGGATTTCTGATCAACCGATTTGGTATGGCTCTTATCATTATAAAAATCAAGCGGTAGATGCAGACATGGTCCAAAGCGTGGCTAAAGCGGGGGAAAGGCAATCTTATACAGAAGAGGTCAATGGGAAAATTGTGACAAAAACCTTTGTTCCAATTTTTCCGAAAAAAGAAGAACCATATGTCATCGGCTTAACCTATGACTATAGCATCATTCAGAATCAATTAGAAAAAGAAATGCTGCACCATATGTTTTCAGCTATTCCGTTTATCTTATTGGCGTTGCTGATTAGTCTCGTTTTCTCTCGTTCGATTACCAAGCCAATTGGCGATATTGTCAAAAGAGTGAATGATATTGCCCGTGGAAATTTCGGAGGCTCGATTGAACTAAAACGGAAAGATGAGTTAGGAGACCTTTCTAATAATGTAAATGCTCTATCGAAATCACTCCAAAATTATGTAAATGATTTGGAGAAAAGCCAGGAAGTGATTCGCTTTCAAGCTTATCATGATCCACTTACAGGTTTATTAAACAGGCGGGCTTTCCAGGAGGAATTGCAGAAGCGAATTGATTGTGCGAAAGAGACGGGTGAGACCATTGCCGTGTTGTTTATCGATATTGATCGCTTTAAAGATGTCAATGATACTCTGGGTCATGCCAAAGGCGACCAATTAATTACCTTAATCGCTGAACGGATTGAAATCTGTTTAACGGGAGGAAATAGCGTTGTCACACGGCAGGGTGGGGATGAGTTTATTATTTTGTTGAACGAAAACAGCGAAGAGAACATTATGTCTGTTTCCCATTCCATTGTGACAACCATCAGTCAACCATATTTAATTGGTGAAAATGAAGTCAATATCAATGCAAGCTGTGGAATTTGTTTGTATCCGAAGCATACAGACAACCCAGAAACACTAATGATTTATGCCGACGGTGCGATGTATGCAGCGAAGAAAGAGAACGGCAATAAAGTGGTTCTTTATAATGAAGAAATTACGAAAGAGAAGAATTATCGCTATCAGGTTGAGGACCGCTTACGAAAAGCGATTAATAATGAAAAAATTGAGGTGTATTACCAACCACAAATCGATGCGCGCGGAGATGTCTTAACAGGGGTTGAAGCTTTGTTACGATGGACCGATGAGGAGCTTGGTTATGTCCCGCCGGATGTGTTTATTTCTGTCGCCGAGGATACTGGAATGATACACCGCTTATGGGAAATTGCCATGGAGCAAGCGTGTTGTCAGGTAAGAAAATGGAATGAACAGCGAGAACTTCCGCTTAACTTGGCGGTCAACTTTTCAGCGAAACAATTCCAGGACCCGGATGCTTTGGTCCGACAGGTTAAAGACTTTCTAAGGAAGTGTCAGCTTGATCCGGTCAACTTCGAAGTGGAAATTACGGAAAGCGCCTTGCTATATAACGTAAATGAAATAAGTAAAGCGTTAAAAGAATTACAGGATTATGGCATATCGATTTCGATTGATGACTTTGGGACAGGTTATTCTTCGCTGAGCTATTTAAAGAATCTGCCGATTAATACCTTGAAAATCGACCGTTCTTTTATTCAGGATATTAAAGAAAACCATGACAACACTCAGATTCCTGAGGCCGTCATTAATCTCGCTCGAAGCCTTCAGTTACGAGTCATCGCAGAAGGTGTGGAAGAAAAATATCAAAAAGACTTTCTAGTCGATAATCAATGTACCCATATGCAAGGCTACCTATTTAGCAAACCATTAACCAAAACTCAATTTGAAGAACAGTGGTTAAGACAATAGGTTCTGGCTGGTCAAAATGCCAGGAAACTGTACTTTTTGGAAATCTTTTGAACCAAAGCGACTCGTGGGGAGGAGCAGCAGATTGTCAGGCTCCCTTATTACTTCCTGGAAAGCGAAGCGCCGCTAAGGTAAATCAACCTAATTTTAAGCAAATGCCCGTCCGGTTTGGATGGGCATTTTCTTATTTTTGTTTTGCAATTTCTGATCGATTTGGAGCAAGTGGAGGTTGTTCTAACCATTTATTTTTGACCATAATGTCGAACCAGTTTTTTGTTACCTTGAGGTTTTGTAAAATGATGGACTCATAAGTGGTCACAAGGTCTGCTCTCATGGATGAAGCAAGACCTGCCCCATGATAATTTTGGGCAGCTTGATACAAAAAGCCAATATGATACATTAGTAACTTATCGGAAAATGGAGAGTCCGTTGACAAGGAAACTTCTGTTTCTAAGGATTTAGGAACAGGTAAGTTATCAGCTTGCATGATTTTTGCTAGAGCTTTTATTTGGCCATCAGCAGTTTTCTCAGACTTTGTTAAAAATTCTCTAACTTCTTTTGACTCTGCTACTTGGCTGAATGCAATGGAAAGTGTTTTCGTTAAAATACTTTTTTTGAGGTTAAAAGAAATACTAATGATTTCCGTGGCTGAAAGGGTTCGGCCCTTACCAAAATAACCGTCTATGAAATCTTTGCTTGTAATAAATTGAGGTTGATCATATGCATAATATAATGGGTCTCTCTGAAAGAGGCCTTTTTCAAGCAATAACTCAAGGGTTTGATGATACATCTTTTTCGCATCATTGTCGCATGAATCGTAAAAATCCCTTAAGTCTTTTCTGACAGAAATGCTGAACGCAGTGATATGCCCTAATAACCCATGTAAGGTAATGACGTGTAAATAATTCAAGCAGAAAGCATCTGTAAACAATCTCTGTTTTCCTAGATACAAATCTGTATCATTAAATCCAATTGGAACAGGAAATCCCTCATTCTCCATAAAAGTCTTAATTTGGTTCTTTTGTTTTTCGAATGTCTGAATCGCATCATGAAAAACAGCCTTTATTTCTTCATCTTCAATGATGGAGTACATATATCGATTTACTACATCTGTCGCTGTTCCGTTAATATATTCCCCCCATAAAGAACCGATTTCAGATGATGTAAGTCTTAATTTTTCCGTATCCATTTCTTCACCTCCCAACTATTATTTCCTATTTTTAGAAGAGATATGTTTTTCTAGGATTGAAAAGAGTGAATGAAAAAGAAGGTATTGTAATCTTGAATGTAAAATTATATGATTTTGTGGATTTTTAATCATTCGTTATAAAAAGGGAGATAAAAGGATGACAGAAAAGAAATTGATATTAAAAATAGAGGAATTATCAATGAATGCGTTACCTGCCATACAAACGAATATTTATGATGGATGGATAGTACGTTTTGCTGATGGATATACAAAAAGAGCAAATTCAATCAATCCAATCTATTTTTCAACTGAGGATTTGAATAAAAAAATAGAGACTACAGAACAAATGTATCGAGAGAGAAATTTAAAAGTTGTGTATAAAATGACCCAGCAAGTATCACCTGACCAATTAGATCGAACTCTTGAAAAAAAGGGATATTTCTTTGATGGTTTGACAAGTGTCCAAATGTTACCCTTGAAAGACGTAGAGGGTGAAAGAAAGCATCATGCCATTGTTTATAACCATTTACATGATGATTGGTTCATGCATTTTTGTCATCTAAATCATGTTGGTGAAAAAGACCAACAAACATTAAAAATAATGTTAAGAAATATAATCGCGAAAACTTGTTATTTCTTGTTGTCTGCTGATAAAAATGAAATCCTTGCTTGTGGGATGTGCGTATTAGATCGTGAATACATAGGATTATTTGATATCGTGACGAGCGAAAAGTACAGAAATAGGGGGTATGGAAGTAACCTTATTGAACATATTTTACAATGGGGAAAGGATCATGGAGCCCAATATGCATACCTTCAAGTAATGGTAAATAATGCTGCTGCATTAAACCTTTATTCTAAATTCGGGTTTAAAGAAATATATAGATATTGGTATAGAATAAAAGAATAAACGCTTTGATTATTCTCAACTTTTTTTTAAGACGATGGTCGCTGGGTCACATTATTCATTTGGAAGATGCAATAGAAACCGTGATCGTCTAAATCGAGGTGAATGGAATGAGTTTAGCTACTTGGTTTGCTGTTGGCATTGGCACGGCTGTTGCAATAGGACTATTCGGTAAAACGAAAAGGAAAAAATAAACTCGTTTTCTTTAGCATGAATACATTAAACGGACTGTTAAAGATTTTTATGTAAGAAGTTTAGAGACTCCTATACAATAAACAATCTTTATTCGTAGTGTACTAAACTTGTTTGCCTGTAATGCCTGTTTTGACCCTTTATTATTTGAACTGCCACAAATCTGATAAGATTAGTGGCTTCTTTTTACTTGTACGTGTGGAAATCATAGTGTGACAGGTTATAAGCAAGGACAATATTTGGGGCACTGATCACATTTCAACGAAACCTAAAACAACAACATTCATAATGCATTCAGCAAGAAATCAGAAACAACATTTAATCGATAATCTAGGGGCAAAATAATCTGATTTCTGTTATAATTTTAAACATAAGGACGCCTCCGATGGTTATTGTGTGGTAACTCTAATTTTATTAGAGCTTGTCCTTTTATTTGTACCAAAAATTCTCTTAATATAAAAAAGTCAGTGAGAGGTTGAATTTTCTTACTGACTTTTTTCATTTATACACTAATTTTGTCCCACCTCTTTATTAGGGTGGTCATTAAACATGTGACCGAGTAAGATTTATCTGGTGGACATGGAGACAGTAAACCTGTCCCCATGTCCCTATCCCAAAATAAATTGATTAGGAATTTACATGAGGGGATAAGACAATGAACCTGTCCCTATGTCCCTTCCCCTAAACTGTTTTTCAAAAATTCAATCCATGTTCTGGTTGCAAAGGAGAGATAGCTTTCTTTTCTCCAAGCGATTCCTATATTCCAATTTTTCTCTGGTTCTACGAGTGGCAATATTTTTACATGACAATGATCTTGGATTTCATCAAATTTGCTTTGCGGAAGGATGGTGATTCCTTGTTGATTCGAGACCATTTTGAGCATAAGGTTCCATTGTGATGTTTCACAAATAATATTCGGTTCAAATCCAATCTTTCTGCATTCCTTGAGAATGATATCATGAATGATATAACCTTCTCGAAAGATAATAAAATTTTCATCTGCGAGTTCTTCCCATTTTACCTTCTCGTAGGCTGCAAGAGGATGATGCTGATGGACTACTACACGTAAATCTCCTTTCAAAAAAGAAAAGAAATCGAAAGCCTCTTCATCAATTGGAAAATACATGATCACTAAATCAAGCTCTCCTTGTAGTAACTTTTCGTTTAAGCCTCTTGCTCCATCCTCAACAAACCGGACAATGATCTCAGGATATTGTTTATGAAAGCTCGCAATCAAATCCGTGAAAAACTCCGTCCCAACCATTGGGAATATCCCCATTTTCACGTAGCCTTTATTGCTATTTTTTGTATCATCTAGTTCTTGATAAAACTGTTGTAATGTTTGGGAGATTTGCTGTCCATATCGAAATAAGAGTTTTCCTGCATCTGTCAGTTCTAGCCTTCTAGTTGTGCGAATTAACAACTTGACCTCTAATTCCTCTTCTAAATTTTTCACCACATTGCTGATATTAGGTTGGGAAATAAACAACGCTTCGGCTGCTTTTGAAAAACTTCCATGTTTAACGACCTCTGTAAAGTATTGTAAATGTTTCAGTTCCATCTTTTCGCCTCAATTTATTATGATTTCAAATAAATTCTATAACACATATATATTTAAGTTATAAATGAAATTCACTTACACTATACAAGAAAAGTATTTTTATTAATAGAGCTATTTAAGGGGGAGGACAAAAAAAAACATCGCAATACATTAAAAGATTAGGTAGTAAGTGTTTGTGAACATTGTTCTCAATGCAAAAACCACCGAGAGAAGATGAGGGTCAACCTTACCACTATGATTAGCTCATTATACTAAGATACCAGGTGGGTATCAAATCTCAACATGAACCTTTAGCGGGGTATTTATAGTTACATTACAACTTAATCAAAAAACATCCGTAGGGGGTACAAAAATGAAACAAAGAAAATTTGGTTTTGCATTATCACTGATCCTTGCTGCAGGAACGATTCTAAGTGCTTGTGGTACCGGCACAGATAAAGCTGAGAATGAAGATGCAACAGGTAACGGTGAAGCAGCACAAAACACATTTAAATTGGCGATGGTTACGGATACAGGTGGTGTTGATGATAAATCCTTTAACCAATCATCATGGAAAGGGATTAATGACTTCGCGGAAGAAAACGGTCTTAAAGAAGGCGAAGAATATACCTATTTAGAATCCCAATCAGATGCGGATTATACAACAAATCTAAACTCTTTAGTTCGTCAAGATTTTAACCTGATTTATGGGATTGGTTTTATGTTACAAGAATCAATCAATGAGATTGCGGGCCAACAAAAAGAAGCACAATTTGCGATTGTTGATGCAGTTGTTGATCAACCGAACGTCGCAAGTATTCTATTCAAAGAGCAAGAAGCCTCTTTCCTTGCTGGGATTGCAGCCGGCTTAACAACAGAATCGAACAAAATTGGTTTCCTCGGTGGAATGAAGAGTGATGTAGTGGAACGATTTGAGGCTGGTTTCCGTGCAGGTGTTAAGGCAGTTAATCCAGATGCAAAGATTGATATTCAGTATGCAGAAGCATTCGATAAAGCAGAAATGGGCCAATCGATTGCATCAAGAATGTACTCATCTGATGTAGACGTTATTTTCCATGCTGCTGGAGCAACAGGTAATGGTCTGTTTAAAGAAGCACGTGACCGTAAAGCAAAAGATCCTTCTAACAACTACTGGGCAATCGGTGTGGATTCCGATCAATCAGCTGAAGGGATAGTTGAAATTGATGGAGAAGAGCATAATGTCATCATTACCTCTGCACTGAAGCGAGTAGACGTAGCAGTTAAAGACCTTTCAACAAAAACCAAGGAAGGAAATTTCCCTGGTGGAGTAACAAGTGTATACGGCTTAGCTGAAAATGGTGTAACCCTAGCTGAAATCAATGATGAAGTTGCGGCTAAAGATGAAATCGAAGAAAAAGTAGCTGAGTACTCAGAAAAAATTATAAATGGTGAAATTGTTGTTCCTGGAACATTGGATGAACTAGAGTAGGGTGGTCCCTTGTCCTAGGGAATCACGCAGTGAATGAAAGTGGCTGATACCTTTTTTATTATTAATCATTCTCATGAGGACAACGATCCTTGTGTCAGTATTAAATGCTAACTATTTTTTAAGTTACAGAAAACAATTATTAAACCTCCAATTCCTCAAGATGTCTTTTAAAATTAAGGAAAATGGTTTCGTCCCATTCATGTTCAGAGGGAAAGACAATAGGGATGGGGATTCATACCCTAAGTACCTGTAAGCATGAAAGAGAAGCCGCCAACTAATTTGTTGGCGGCTTTGTTATGGTGCTCATTATAAAAATGTGACTGAGTGAGTTTTATATGAGGTTCCTGCGAAAGGAATACTGTCCCTATGTCTTGGCATGAAACCTAGAAACAACATCAAAATTTTATTATCCTTAAATAGGAAGAAATATGTTACTATCATATATAATTAAGAAAATTCTATAAGATTGATATTGAACGAAAATTGGAGAGTATGAATCGTTTATCATGTTGTTAAAAATGTCTCTAATAATGGAACGATGCTCATGCATCTTTTACCGTACATAAGACCAAACAAGAAAGGGAGGCTAAACGCGTGTATACCAAATACCTAGATTTGCTTGCACAAAAATATAATAATGAAGAAAAAGTCGTAACGGAAATTATTAATCTAGAAGCCATCCTTAATTTACCAAAGGGAACAGAGCATTTTGTTAGTGATTTACACGGGGAGTATCAAGCGTTTCAGCATGTGTTAAGAAATGGTTCGGGGAAGGTAAAGGAGAAAATCGAAGACCTGTATAAAAAGGTATTAACAGAAAAAGAGATCAAAGAATTTGCAACCTTGGTGTATTATCCTGAAGAAAAAATCAAGTTAGTGAAGAATGGGTTTGACAATGAAGAAGAATTGCATCAATGGTATACTGTAATCATTGAGCGGATGATGAAACTTATTTCTTATGCCTCTTCGAAATATACGCGGTCGAAATTACGGAAAGCATTGCCTAGTCAATTTGTTTATATTATCGAAGAGCTTCTATACAAAGCAGATGAATTCACCAATTTTAAAGAACCTTATTATACAAAAATTGTTCAACAAATTATTTCGCTCGGTCAAGCGGATAAGCTGATTACGGGTCTAGCGTATACGACGCAGCGATTGGTTGTTGACCATCTTCATGTTGTCGGGGATATTTACGACCGTGGCCCTGAGCCTGATAAAATTATGGAGGCCCTCATTCATTATCATTCTGTTGATATTCAGTGGGGAAATCATGATGTCTTATGGATTGGTGCCTTTAGTGGTTCAAAGGTGTGTCTTGCCAATATTATTCGAATCTGTGCTCGTTATAATAATTTGGATATTATTGAAGATGTGTATGGAATCAATCTTAGACCATTGCTAAATCTAGCGGAAAAGTACTATCAAGATAATCCGGCCTTTCGTCCAAAAATCCAACCAGGTGAAATTATATCGGAGGAAGAAACATTACAGATTACGAAAATTCATCAAGCGATTGCGATGATTCAGTTTAAACTTGAAAGCCCGATCATCAAGCGACGACCGAATTTTGAGATGGCTGAACGACTTTTACTTGAGAAAGTAGATTTTGATAAAAAAGAAATCACTCTTCGCGGAACTTCTTATCCACTAGAAAATACTTGCTTTGAAACTGTTAATCCCTCGCAGCCTGACCAGCTCTTGGAAGAAGAAGCACAAGTAATAGACAAGCTGTTATTCTCGGTTCAGCATTCAGAAAAGCTCGCAAGACATATGAACTTTCTCATGAAAAAAGGCAGTTTGTATCTGAAATATAACGGAAACTTGTTAATACACGGTTGTATTCCATTAGATGAAGATGGAAATATGGAAAAAATGGAGATTGAAAACAAAACTTACGCAGGTCGTGAACTACTAGATATTTTCGAACATTATTTACGTTATGCTTTTGCACATCCTGAAAAGACAGATGACCTAGCGACAGATATGGTGTGGTATTTATGGACAGGACAATATTCATCTCTGTTTGGAAAAAGAGAAATGACGACATTTGAACGGTATTTCATAAAAGATAAAACCACCCATAAAGAAATGAAAAATCCATATTACTATTTACGTGAAAATGTGGAAACCTGCCGCAATATCCTAACTGAATTTGATCTTGACCCCGACCATGGTCATATTATCAATGGACATACACCGGTTAAAGAAATTAATGGCGAAAATCCGATTAAAGCAAATGGAATGATGATTGTCATTGATGGGGGCTTTTCAAAGGCTTATCAATCAACAACAGGAATTTCAGGGTATACCTTATTATATAATTCCTTCGGCATGCAGCTTGTCGCACATCAGCAATTCAATTCAAAAGAAGATGTCCTACGAAATGGAACAGATGTATTGTCCGTCAAAAGAGTGGTAGATAAAGAGCTTGAGAGAAAAAAGGTTCTCGAAACCAATGTTGGCGCGGAATTGTTACAGGAAATCGATATTTTAAAAAGTTTGTTGGAATACCGGTATTTGAAGCGAGAGAAGGGGATTAAAGAAAGCGTTCCGACCACATAAAAAGGGGTGACAGGCACCTCCCAGAATCTGGGAGGTGCCTGTCACCTTATTTTTGTTTATATAGGTCGACAAACGCATTGAAGATCTCTATTCCTTGATAAGAAAAAAGAGAAAGTGCAGTTAGAGAAAACATGCCGATTATAATGAATCGTATCCATACCATATTGGTAGCCTCCTTTGAGTTATTAAAGTGATTTTTTCAAAGGAGTTACTTCCACATTATTAGATTGATAAAATACGGCTTGAAGAAAATGGCGTTTTTTATGTGCATGGACTTGATTGAAATTGACTTTAATCAGGCTGAGAATCACGATTACTAGATATGGAATACTATAAATGAAACCAGCTTTATCATCACTATCTTGATTCATTTCAAGAATGGAAGAATCAAAGCTTAAAGTCTCTAAAACATAGTTGTCATGGCTCGGATTCCCAGTCCCCATATCAGACTGCACGACAAATAAGTGTGTAACAGTCGGCAGGGCCAATAAGATCATCATGAGGAAAAAACGATTCATGGGTTTCACCAACCTTCCTTTAAAGGATTATTACAGTATATACAATGAAAATGATTATAACACAATAAAGTTTGAGTGTATCGGAAAAAGATTCTTTGGAGATAGATGCAACCGTTTACTTTAGAACCGGAGGGAGACTTAAAATATTGAATATATGGTACGTTTATCCACTAGATTTGCAGCTCCCAGTGCTAAATAGGCAGGTTATTTGCAAAAAATGCTATAATTTTTAATAAGTCGATTCAATCCAGGGGGTAAAATGAATATTGTATTAAGGAAAATGGTAGAAAAAGAATTTACCACTTATTTTGAAGATAAGGTAGTGAGATATAGTGAGGTTCTATCAGAAAATGTCCATGAGGTAAGTAGCGAGGACCCTTTATTGAAAGCACGTAATCAGTTAAATCACTTACTGTCGAAAGGGATAGAAACCCCTAATCATTATATATTTAACATTTATAAAGAGCATAACCAATTAATTGGTTTTGTTTGGATAAAAGTTGAAAAAGAAAAGAAAAGTGCTTTTCTCTATGAAATTTATCTTTTCGAGAAAGAAAGAGGAAAAGGTTTAGGAACGAAAGTGATGAATGCGGTTGAAAAATGGTTAGAACAAGAAGGGGTAGCTTACTTTAAACTACATGTATTCGGCACAAATGATGGGGCAAGAAGACTATATGAAGAACTCGGTTTTGAAATAGCGGGGATAAATATGTTGAAAAAAATCAACTAACCTTTATAAATTGATGTTAACCGAACGGGTAGGATTGCTGGGGCATACCCCCTTTTTTATTTTGTCACTAAAAGGGATTGTTAAGTATGAAATGACAACACGCAAGGATACCCGATCTGTGTAAATCCTTCCTTTTCCTAGTACGTACAAGGCGCGTTATTTTTATAAGCTTCCTTCGATTCCGTATTATTGAAAATTTAAAAGAAAAATGCAATAAATCTAAATTCTTTATTGACTTCTTACATGAACCTTTGTATTATAAAGGACATATATCAAATTCACACTAATTCAATAGGGATTATTGGAAATTGAACAGAATGTATTGTTCAAAACCGACCAGTCTACTGGAGGTCTTTACGGCAAATGGAATTCATTTGCAGTAAAGGCCTTTTTTATTTCTATTGAAGAAGAGCAGAGCAGGGGAGTGGGAGAAAATGAAGGCAAAAAGTGGCAGATTTCTCTGGGGGTTCTTTATCACCATGTGTTGGTTGGTCCTTATGGCTGGATGCCAAAAGGAAAAAGTGGCTGGTACGGGAGATGGTGAGTATGAAACATTGAGTATTAACTATGAAGGGACAGTTGGCCAGGTAATTTATCCAGAGCTCGCCGAAGATTTAGGGTATTTGGAACCTCTCGAATTAGAGTGGATTGGAAATACAACAAGCGGACCAGCTTCCATTCAAAATGCTGCAACAGGTCAAACGGATTTTGGAGGCGCCTTTAATGGGGCGATTATTAAACTGATTGCTTCCGGAGCTCCGCTTAAATCTGTGATTGGCTATTATGGCAGTGATGAAGAAACATTTAATGGATATTACGTTCTCGAGGATAGCCCCATTAAAGACGCTCGAGATTTTATCGGGAAAAAGGTTGGAATGAATACGATGGGCGCCCATCATGAATCAGTGTTAAAGGAATATTTACGTCAAAATGGGCTGACCGATGAGGAAATTAAGCAGGTAACGATTGTCGTCGTTCCACCAGCAAATACCGAGCAAGCGTTACGACAAAATCAAATTGATGTCGCAGTGCTTGGGGGAATGCTCCGTGATCGTGCGCTAGAAAAAGGAGGAATCCGCAAAGTCTTTAGCGATTATGATTTGTTTGGCGCATTTACTGCCGGTAGCTATGTGTTTACGGAACAATTTATCAAAGAGAACCCGAATACTGTGAAGAAATTTGTGGAAGCAACAGCGAAGGCGATTGAATGGACGCGGACGACTCCGAAAGAAGAGGTGATCGCGCGTTTTGAAAAAATCATTGAAGAAAGGGATCGAAAGGAGGAAACCGAAACCATTCAATACTTTAAAAGTACTGGTATTGCAGAAAAAGGCGGTTATATCCATGAGCAGGAATTTCAAGTTTGGCTGGATTGGTTAGAAAAGAGTGGCGAGCTGAAAAAGGAAGAAATCTCCTTAGATGAATTGTTTACGAATGAGTTTAATCCGTATGAAGCGGAACTGAAAAAGGAGGAGTAAATCATGACCGATAAAATTCAATTTAATCATGTTAGCAAGGTATTTACCATTAGAGATTCCAATGAAAGAAAGAATGGGATAAAAGAATTTACCGCCATTAACAATGTTCATTTTTCTGTTAAAGCAGGTGAATTCCTCACGTTGGTGGGACCATCTGGTTGCGGAAAATCGACACTTTTAGATTTATTAGGTGGATTGACCAAACCGACTTCAGGTCAAATCTTAATTGATGGGAAACCAATCGAAGGACCTGGGCTAGATCGTGGAATTGTGTTTCAGCAGTATGCTTTGTTTCCGTGGAAAACGGCAAAGGGCAATATTGAATTTGGACTAGAAGCCAAAGGAATCCCTAAAAAAGAACGCACCGAAATCGCTAGGCATTTCTTAGCCCTTGTCGGATTATCAGGCTTTGAAGAACGTTATCCTCACGAACTTTCGGGTGGAATGAAACAACGAATCGCAATTGCTCGAAGCCTAGCCTATGAACCAGATGTTCTCTTAATGGATGAACCCTTTGCAGCATTAGACGCACAAACGCGTGAAACCCTTCAGACAGAATTGCTTCGAATTTGGGAAAAGACAAAGAAAACCATCATTTTTATCACACATGGGATTGATGAGGCAGTGTATTTAGGTGAGCGTATTGCCGTCATGACCTCTCGCCCTGGAAGTATAAAACAAATGATTCAAAACCCGATTCATTCAAGAAATCTGGATGAGGATATCAGGTCGACACCAGGATTTGCTCAGGCAAGACACCATATTTGGGATTTACTACGAGAGGAAGTCCATCAATCACAGGCCTTTGAGAGGAAGAATGAAACAGCTTAATCACTTGGTTCAATGACTATATAAATGAGGTGAAAAAAATGGCAAATGTAAATAAATCGGTGACAGTGACGATGCCTGCTCCGGGGAGAATTCAGTATTCTTTTAATTGGCTTCAAAAAATATTGAAGCAAACAGTGGTCATGATGGTTTTGCTTTTCCTATGGGAAATCGCACCAAGAATGGGACTCGTGGACCAGACCTTCTTTCCACCATTTTCAATCGTCGCGGAAGGATGGTGGGGCTTAGCAGTATCTGGGGATTTATACGACCATTTTCTAGCAAGCATCCTTCGATCATTAAGCGGATTTGGGCTGGCCATTTTGATTGGGATTCCCTTAGGTCTGGTGATAGGTTGGTATCCACTTGCGAATGAGTTATTGAATCCGGTTTTAGAACTATTTCGAAATACAGCCGCATTGGCATTGCTGCCTGTTTTTATTTTATTACTTGGCATTGGCGAGACGTCGAAGATTGCAATTGTCATCTTTGCTTGCTTGTTTCCAATCTTATTAAATACCATTAATGCCGTTCGTAATGTCGACCTATTATTGATTCGTTCAGCGAAATCAATGGGATTAGGGTCTACCCAATTGTTCTATAAAGTCATTCTGCCTGCCTCAATTCCGACTATTTTTACCGGAATACGTATGGCGGGATCCGCTTCAATCCTTGTCTTGATTGCAGCGGAAATGGTTGGAGCCAAGGAAGGGTTAGGTTATTTAATCTCCTATACGCAAATGAATTTTCAAATCCCTGAAATGTATGCCGGAATCATTACAATTGCTCTTCTAGGATTGATCCTTAATTTCATGCTGGTATCGATCGAGAAGAAACTTTCAAAATGGAAGGACAATGCAAATGGATAGAATGAAACTTCAATCAATCAGTGTGGCCCGTTTCATGAAAAAAATGAAGAAAGAAGGAATGAACATGACAAATCAAAATCGAGAAATGAAATTAGGCGCGTTTTTTATGATACCAGGACACCATGTTGCAGCATGGAGACATCCTAGAGCAGAAGCGGAACATGTGATGAACTTTGAGTTTATCAAAAAGTTAGCACAAACAGCTGAACGTGGGAAATTTGATATGTTGTTCCTTGCTGATGGGTATGCAGTAAGAGCCAAAAATCAAACCGTATTAGGGCAGACGGTCAATACGATGTTTGAACCTTTTACGCTTTTATCGGCTCTTTCCTCGGTAACAAAGAATATCGGCCTTGTTGGAACAGTTTCCACTACGTATAATGAACCCTTTAATGTAGCGCGGAAGTTTGCTTCGCTTGATCATCTAAGCAATGGGCGTGCAGGCTGGAATGTCGTCACCTCGAATACGGAGGAAGAGGCGCATAATTTTAATCTAGATCAGCATTTACTTCATTCCAAGCGGTATCAGCGGGCTGAAGAGTTTGTGGATGTCGTCACTCAGCTTTGGGACAGCTGGGAAGATGAGGCCTTATTAATCGATAAAGAATCTGCCCAGTTTGCTGATGGTTCAAAAATTCATGCCATCAACCATAAAGGCGAATGGTTTTCGGTCCAGGGACCATTAAATATCGCGCGTCCAGTTCAAGGTCATCCCGTTGTGGTTCAGGCAGGTTCGTCTGAAGCTGGAAAAGAGCTTGCAGCCAGGACAGCTGAAGTCATTTTCACCGCGTGGCAAACCATCGAAGAAGCGCAAACCTTTTATGCAGATGTGAAAGGAAGGATGTCCAAATATGGTCGTTCTCCTGACGAACTAAAAATCATGCCTGGGATTTTCCCAGTAATTGGTCAGACCGAAAACGAGGCAGAATTGCAAAAACGATTGCTAGAGGAAATCATTCCTGAAGAATCTGGAGTGTCCTTATTGTCCAGTATGATTAGCGTCGATCTGTCCCGCTATCCTGTTGATGGACCTCTACCGGATCTTCCTGACTTAGAGCAAATCAATGGAGGAAAAAGCCGCTTTAAATTATTAAAAGACCTTGCTGAACGGGAGAATTTAACGATTCGTCAATTGTATCAACGAATTGCGGGGGCCCGTGGTCATCGGGAAGTGAAAGGAACACCTAGTGAAATTGCGGATCATATGCAGGAATGGTTTGAGAATGGAGCGGCTGATGGATTCAATATTATGCCCCCTTATTTGCCAGGAGGATTAGAGGATTTTGTTGATCAGGTGATTCCCGTCCTACAAAAGCGCGGTCTCTTCCGAACAGAGTATGCAGGGGGGACATTACGTGAAAATTTAGGGCTAAAACGGCCTGAAAATACAATTGTTGAGAAAATCAAAGAAAAGATTTAAGGGTACACCGAAACGGTTTCTCTTAATCTATTAAAAAAATAAGGAGTGGTTTCAATGACAAAAATTCTCATACTATCAGGAAGTCCTTCGGTAAGCTCGCGTTCATCTGCGATTGCCGCCTATCTAAAACGGGGATTGGTACAAAGGGGGTATAACGTCGATGAACTAACGATTCGTGATTTGCCACCCGAAGCTCTTCTTCATGCTCATTTTACTGACCCCATCATTCAAGGTGCACAGAAATTAGTTGAACATGCTGATTCAATCATCGTCGTTAGCCCGGTCTATAAAGCGAGTTATCCAGGGCTATTAAAAAGCTTTTTTGACTTGATACCAGAGAAAGGTCTAAGCGGGAAGAAGGTCTTGCCCATTGCGACAGGAGGAACATTGGCACATCTTTTATCC
>Ga0182742_1002765_pt1 | contig 18733 bp, 17 predicted proteins | sample eDN5th37CBELigMG_FD_128880 | JGI IMG/M metagenome (GOLD analysis project Ga0182742, IMG submission 128880) | Enriched Miracle-Growth compost microbial communities from Emeryville, California, USA - eDNA 5th pass 37_C BE-Lig MG (version 2)... ...
AGAGCCAGGGCCAGAACCTGATCCACCACGCGGCTTAGAGCCACCAGATCCGCCTTTTGCGTCCCCAGCACCTGCTTTTCTGCGAGGCTTTTTCTCGGTACTTCCTGTTTTAAATACCCTTGGTGTACGATAGCGATCTACTGGTCGAGCACCCTTCATACCAACAACTTCAAAGTCGATGGAACGCTCGTCTTTATCAACTTTTACGACACGTACGGTAATTTCATCTCCAATTCGGTAAACCTTCCCGGTACGTTCACCAATCATTGCATAGTGACGCTCATCGAAGCGATAATAATCATCCGTCATATAGCTAACGTGAACCAAACCTTCAATGGTATTCGGCAACTCAACAAACATTCCAAAGTTTGTCACCGAACTAATCATTCCATCGTATTCCTCGCCGATTTTATCCATCATATATTCCGCTTTTTTCAACTCATCTGTTTCACGCTCGGCATCAACCGCACGACGTTCCATCTTGGATGTATGCTCCGCAATGTCTGGTAAGCGCGCATCCCATTTCTCACGCGTTGCTTGATCCAGCTTGCCCTCAATCAGGTACGTTCGAATCAGACGGTGAACGATTAAATCTGGATAACGACGGATAGGTGAAGTAAAGTGCGTGTAGAACTCCGTTGATAATCCAAAGTGACCAAGACTTTCTGGATCGTACTTTGCCTGCTGCATCGAGCGAAGCATGACAGTTGAAACAACCATCTCTTCCGGCTTCCCTTGCACTTCTTCAATGATCTCCTGAAGGGCACGCGGGTGAACTTCATTGGCTGTTCCTTTCACGATATAGCCAAAGTTTGTGATAAACTCGAAAAACTTACGTAGCTTATCTTCTTTTGGATCCTCGTGGATACGATAAATAAACGGTACATCAAGCCAATGGAAATGCTCTGCTACTGTTTCGTTGGCTGCAAGCATGAACTCTTCAATGAGTCGTTCTGCTACCGAACGCTCACGGAGAACCACATCCGTTGGCTTTCCATCTTCTTCGACGAGTACCTTAGCTTCTTTAAAATCAAAATCGATTGCTCCACGCTTCATTCTTTTATTACGAAGGATAGCCGCTAGCTCTTCCATTAACTCGAACATTGGAATTAGTGGCTCGTAACGGTTCAGGAGCTCTTCGTCTTTATCGGTTAAGATTTTATTCACGTCACTATAAGTCATACGTTCTTTTGTTTTGATTACACTTTGGAAAATCTCATGATTCACAACTTCTCCCGTCGATGTAATCTCCATTTCACAAGAAAGTGTCAGACGGTTAACCTGCGGATTCAAAGAGCATATTCCGTTTGAGAGGCGGTGCGGAATCATCGGTATTACTCGGTCCACAAGATACACACTCGTCCCTCTATCCGCTGCTTCACGGTCAATCGGAGACTCCTCTGTTACATAATATGTTACATCAGCGATATGTACGCCTAGCTTGTAATTTCCATTAGGAAGCTTTGTAACCGTTACAGCATCGTCCAGGTCTTTTGCATCTGCACCGTCAATAGTAACAATATCTTGGTCTCGAAGATCTCGGCGACCTACAAGATCCTCTTCATCAATTTCATCTGGGGTCTCATTTGCTTGCTTGATCGCTTCTTCCGGAAATGGTCCTGGAAGCCCATGCTTATGAATGACAGAAAGTATATCAACCCCTGGGTCATTTTTATGACCAAGAATTTCAATAACTTCACCTTCTGCACTCTTTCTTCCTTCTGGATACATTGTGAGAAGCACGACAACCTTATGCCCTTCCACTGCCCCTTTTGCAGCAGCTTTAGGAATAAAAATATCACTCGTAAACTTTTTATCATCTGGAATCACAAAGCCAAAATGTTTGCTTTCTGTATAGGTTCCAACCACTTGCTGAATCCCACGCTCGAGAATTCTTACTATCGTTCCTTCTCGTCTCTGACCAGAGGTTTCTGAGTTTACACGTGCTAAGACCGTATCACCGTGCATGGCGTTATTCGTTTCATTTGGAGGGATAAAAATATCATCCATTCCAGGTTCTTCAGGAATAACGAATGCAAATCCCTTCGAGTGACCTGTTAATTTTCCTCTTATCAGATTCATTTTGTCTGGTAAGCCGTAACGATTGCTTCTTGTTCGGACAACAAGTCCCTTTTCTTCCATATGTACAAGTGCTTTAACGAAATCTTTAAAATCACCAGAGTCCTGGATCCCAAATGCTTCTTCCAGCTCCTGCACAGTTAGAGGCTTGTAGGCTTCATCCTTCATATAATGAAGAAGTTTATCGACGTGTTGTTTAATACTTTCGTCCATAGTAAACCCTCCCTTTCATTTATTCTTCCCAATTTAAACTTTCTAAAAACTGAAAAACGTCCTCGTGAAGCTGTTCCTTTTCTTTATCCAGTGTGATGACGTGTCCAGATTCTTCATACCATTTAATAGATTTTTCATCAGATTCAATACCATTGTAAATAATATTCGCACTGTCTGTATTAATCATATGATCATGTCGAGCTTGAACCACAAAGGTTGGAGCGTAAATATGGTCTACATGATCACGAACATCAGCTATTAAGTTTTGCAGTGCCTTTAACGTATTCATAGGTGTCTTTTTAAAATCATCCATTTCTGCTTCGACTTGCTCGGCTGATTTTCCTTCTCGTTTTTTGAATTCACGAGCGTAATCAAGAATTCCCTTATACATGATTTCTTCACTTTTTATGTACATTGGTGCACACATTGGAACAATTCCCTTAATAGGTACAGTGTAACCCAATTTCAGAGAAAATACGCCACCTAGAGAAAGTCCAGCCACTGCAATTTCCTTATGTCCCTTATTTTTAAGATATTCATACGCCTCGGTCACATCTTGCCACCAGTCTTCTGGTCCTGTATGGACAAGCTCTTCCGGTGGAACACCATGTCCTTTATAGTGCGGGGCATGACAGGTGTAGCCTCTTTTTTCTAAAAAACGACCTAGCATTCGAACGTCAGCACTGTTACCCGTAAAACCGTGTAGAAGAAGTACCGCTCGTGGTCCCCCCTCAAAAGTAAATGGCTTTGGCATAGCAATTTTCATATGTAAAACTCCTTTAAACTGTTCGTATCTATTTAGTTATTGTAATCATAGTTTGCAACGACAATCCAATGATATGTTTGAACTTTTCACAACACCACAAAAAAAACCTGACCCCGAAAGTGGCCAGGTTTGTAGACTCTTATAAAACGTACGCTAGTAAGATCGTTAAGATAAAGAAAAATACCGACAGAACGATCGTCGCACGGTGGAGGTAAAGGTCAAGTCCACGTGCCTTTTGCTTCCCGAATAACTGTTCCGCTCCACCCGAGATAGCACCAGAAAGACCTGTACTTTTTCCAGACTGAAGAAGCACAACCACAATCAAAGCGATCGAAACGACCACAAGTAATACAGTAACTAATGTTTCCATAAAAAGTCCACCTCCTAAAACGCACATTGCAGTAGTTTAAATGTACCATAACCAGCTTTGATAAACAATAGTTTTCCTTTTGGGAGGAAGTGACGGGGGGTGAGGAGAAAAGATAGAGTAGATTATTTTGATTGGAGTGATTAGTTTTGATTGTTAAAAAGTTTGAAATGTCATTGGAAATTCTTAAGTTGAAATCCTTAGAAAAAGGATAGGTTCTAGTCATGCAGTAAACTCAGAGGTAAAAAGCGAATTATCCAAAAGACTTGCCGGACATAAGGGCGAACAATCCCTCTTGTATTACCTACGTCAACTCCCCGAAAAAGAGCACTTTATTTTCCACAACCTAAGACTTCAAGAAAGAGATTATTACTTTCAGATTGATTTCCTTGTTCTAACTACTAGATTAGCATTGATACTTGAAACGAAAAATATTATGGGTAAGTTGTTTTTTGATTCTGGCTTTGGGCAGTTAATCCGGATGAAAGATGGTGAAGAGAATGGGTTTCAAGATCCTTTAACACAAGCAAGGAGACAGCAAGACATGTTGAGTAAATGGCTGTTGAAGGATGGAGGTGTACGTGTACCTATTGAGTATTTTGTAGTTGTGAGCAATCCTTCATCCATTATACGTACCGATCCAGGGAAGGCACATTTGTTTAAGCGTGTGATTCATGGGGATAAATTGCCTGAAAGGATTAATGGCTTGGGTAGCAAATTTAAATTGGATGTTTTGGATCAGCGTGAAGTTAAAAGAGTCTGTAAACTGCTTTTGAAGAGTCATCGCCCCGCTGAATATGATGCACTTGGTCGATTTGGGTTATCTCCTTCTGATATTTCTATTGGGGTGCAATGCGGTGCTTGTGGGAAATTGCGGATGGAGCGAGTGTACGGGAAGTGGTACTGTGCAGATTGCGGCAATAATGACGCGAATGCACATATGTCTGCACTGAAGGACTACTTTTATTTAATAAAACCGACGATAACGAACCAGGAATTTCGGGATTTTATGTTGTTGGAGTCACCGGATGTGGCTCACAGGCTATTAAATAAGTTGAATTTGAGTTTTACAGGCGTTTATAGGCACCGAATATACTATGCACCAACAGAAATTGAGTCCATTGGGAGATAGAAATAAGTTCTATCCGCGAGATTAAGCGTTTAATCCGTGACTTTTGGTGTTCTATCCGCGACTTTTGGCATTCTATCCGCGAGTTTCCCTATTCTATCCGCGACTGTAACAATGAAAGAGGGTGGCAATCGCCACCCTCTGGTTCTTATTCAACTTTCAGCGTTATTTCCTCTCCCATCATCCCACCAGTAGCTTTTAACACTAGTCCTGCTGCATCAGCTGGAACATCAAAAACAATCTTTCCTTCCTGAGTTAAACCAGGGTTAAGCTGCTTTAAGAAGAAATCAGAGCCGTTATCTTCTTCAACATCCATCGAAATCTGGGCAGAAGATGAGTAAGTAAATTCCCTCCCCTGACTGTCTACTAGTTTAAAACTATTAGCATCTACTGTTATGGCATCTTTCTGACCATTAGTTAAAGAAATAGTAACAACCTTAAATACTCCTTGAGCTGTTTCCTTCGTAAACTCACCGCCAACTTCTGACAATGTCTCAACACCTAGGACTTTAATTGTAACATCTGAGGAAATTCCTTCATTAGATAGAGGTTGTTCCTCATTGATTTCTTCCTTATTTTTTTCCTCGTTATCATTTGTACTAGTAGTAGTCGTAGTTGCAGGCTCAGCTGAGTCTTCTCCTCCACCCAAACTAGCCACAATACCCAGTAGGATGAGTATCCCCAAACCGATTAACCCTTTCATGAAAATACCCATCTTTAACTTTTCTCCACAGTGAGGGCAGCGTTTAGCTGATTTTGCTACTTGATTACCGCATGTTTTACAATTCTTTAACTTAGCCAATGTAATTCCTCCTATTAATCCTATAAAATTTGGTAAATATGTATCAAATTTTAATATAGAAAGAAATAGACTGTACAAAAATTCATTATAAGTACGTTTATTGTCACAATTTGCTGTCACTTTTTCTCCACAAAAACCCAAAAACCCGCCCTCCCAAAGGGAGAGACGGGTCCCACAATACAAAAAGCGGGCCCAATAAAAAGGCCCGCCCTCTCCAACTTGAATTACTTCTTCAGGTTGTAAAGTGATTTCATTCCATCGTATACAGCTAATTCGCCAAGCTCGTCTTCGATGCGAAGAAGTTGGTTGTACTTCGCAATACGGTCTGTACGGCTCATAGAACCAGTCTTGATTTGTCCAGCGTTTGTTGCAACTGCGATGTCAGCGATTGTAGCATCTTCAGTTTCACCAGAACGGTGAGAAACAACAGCTGTGTAACCAGCGCGCTTCGCCATTTCGATTGCTTCAAATGTTTCAGTAAGTGTACCGATTTGGTTAACCTTGATAAGAATTGAGTTAGCAATTCCTTTTTCAATACCTTCAGCAAGCTTTTTCGTGTTTGTAACGAATAGGTCGTCACCAACTAATTGAACGCGGTCACCGATGCGCTCAGTTAATAGCTTGTGGCCTTCCCAGTCGTTTTCGTCTAAACCATCTTCGATTGAGATGATTGGGAATTCGTTAACTAATTCTTCGTAGAAGTTAACCATTGCTTCAGAAGATAATCCAGTGCGGCCTTCTCCAGCTAGGTCATATTGCTTTGTTTCTTTGTTGAAGAACTCAGAAGAAGCAACGTCCATACCTAAGAAAATGTCTTTTCCAGGCTCATAACCAGCGTTCTTGATTGCTTCCATGATCACTTGTAGAGCTTCACGGTTTGAACCAAGGTTTGGAGCGAATCCACCTTCGTCACCTACAGCTGTGTTAAGACCTTTGTCAGAAAGAACTTTCTTTAATGAATGGAAAATTTCAGCACCCATACGGATTGCTTCTTTGAAAGTAGGAGCTCCTACTGGTAAAATCATGAACTCTTGGAAGTCAACGTTGTTGTCAGCATGTGATCCACCGTTGATGATGTTCATCATTGGAGTTGGAAGTTGCTTCGCGTTGAATCCGCCAAGGTAACGGTATAATGGAAGACCTACAAATTCAGCAGCAGCGTGAGCAACAGCCATAGAAACACCTAGGATTGCGTTAGCGCCTAACTTACCTTTGTTGTCCGTTCCGTCTAATTGGATCATCGTACGGTCGATTCCAACTTGGTCAGTTACGTCCATACCAATGATTTCTTCAGCGATGATGTTGTTTACGTTATCTACAGCTTTTTGAACACCTTTTCCAAGGTAACGTGACTTGTCGCCATCACGTAGTTCTACTGCTTCGTGCTCACCAGTTGATGCACCAGATGGAACGATAGCGCGTCCGAATGAACCAGACTCCGTAATTACTTCTACTTCTACAGTTGGGTTTCCGCGAGAATCTAATACTTCACGAGCGTATACATGTTGAATATATGGCATGATAAAATCTCTCCTTATAATAGAAAATTTGGGTTGTGGTCTTTGCACAGGTCAGTTTTACCTTCCGGCGGCTGGTGTTGCTTTGCAACAAAGGCCTTCTTCAGGTGGAAACTGCCCTTAGCTTTGCTATTTCATAAGATGGTCAGTTTCGCCAAAGGCGTAAACTGCCTTTTTTATTTTTGAAAATTGGTCAGCAACGCTTGTTTCCGCCATGTGCTAGCAGGTCCGGCTTCTACATGCGAACTTTTTATTTTTTAAATAATGTTTTACCAGTCATTTCAGCTGGTTGTGTTACGTTTAATAGTTCAAGCATCGTTGGTGCAAGGTCGCCAAGGATTCCGTCTTCACGAAGCTCCACGCCTTCCTTCGTTACGATCACTGGAACGGGGTTAGTGGTGTGAGCAGTCATTGGGTTACCTTCTAAAGTGACTACTTCATCAGCATTCCCATGATCCGCCGTGATTATCGCTGTTCCACCTTTTTTAATGATCAGATCAACGACACGACCTAGGCACTCATCCACTGTTTCAATTGCTTTGATTGTCGGCTCTAACATTCCAGAGTGTCCAACCATATCAGGGTTCGCATAGTTCAAGATAATCGCATCGAAGTTATCTTCCTCAATTTCTTTTACTAACGCGTCCGTTACTTCGTACGCACTCATTTCTGGTTGCAGATCGTATGTTGCCACCTTTGGTGAGTTGATCAAGATACGCTTTTCACCAGGGAATTCCGCCTCACGTCCACCACTCATAAAGAACGTTACGTGTGGATATTTTTCTGTTTCAGCGATACGAAGCTGTGACAGATTGTTTTGAGATAACACTTCACCAAGTGTGTTATCAAGGTTTGCAGGTTCGAAGGCTACATATCCATCAACCGTTTCACTAAAGTGTGTTAAGCACACAAAGTTTAAGTGTTGTGGATGTTTATCGCCGCGGTCGAACGAACGGAAATCTTTATTTGTGAACGTGTTAGAGATTTGGATGGCACGGTCTGGACGGAAGTTATAGAAAATAACTGCGTCGTTATCAGAAATCGTTGCAACCGGCTCTCCGTTTTCCTTTTTCAAAACAGAAGGAAGAACGAATTCGTCGAAGATTCCGTTGTTGTAAGAGTCTTCTACGACATCCATAGCGTTTGAGTAGGCAGGACCTTCTCCGTACACCATTGCACGGTAAGACTTTTCTACACGTTCCCAACGCTTGTCACGGTCCATCGAGTAGTAACGACCAGAGATCGTTGCAAACTGACCCACACCGTATTCTTGCATCTTTTCTTCTGCTTGCTTGATAAAATCACTAGCAGACTGCGGTGCTACGTCGCGACCGTCTAAAAATGCGTGAACGTATACGTTCTTCACACCTTCCGCAGCAGCTAATTTTAGTAACGCAAATAAATGCTGAATGTGACTGTGAACTCCACCATCAGATAATAATCCGAACAAGTGAAGGTTGGTTCCGTTCTTTTTCACGTGGTTGATTGCATTTAAGAATGTTTCATTACGCTCGAATTCGCCTTCACGAATTGATACGTTCACACGTGTTAAGCTTTGGTACACAATACGTCCTGCACCGATGTTCAAGTGGCCCACTTCGGAATTACCCATTTGACCTTCAGGTAATCCTACCGCTTCCCCAGAAGCAGTAAGCTGAGCATGTGGATAGCTGTTCCAAAAGCGATCAAAGTTCGGTTTCTTCGATTGTGCAACTGCATTACCCATACGCTCGCCGCGAAGTGCAAAGCCGTCAAGGATGATTAACGCAACAGGAGACTTACTCATTCTTACCTGCCTCCAATAATTGTACAAACGAATCCGCTTCTAAGCTTGCTCCACCAACTAACGCACCATCGATATCTGGCTGTGCCATGTACTCAGCGATGTTACCTGGTTTTACACTTCCACCGTATTGAATGCGAACCGCAGCTGCTACTTCGTTAGAGTAGTTATCTGCAACCACTTGGCGAATATGTGCACATACTTCGTTTGCATCTTCAGCAGTAGAAGATTTACCTGTTCCGATTGCCCAGATTGGCTCATAAGCAATAACCGTTTGCTTTACTTGCTCATCTGTTAAGCCAACAAGTGCTTTTTTCACTTGATCGCCCACAAGCGCATTTGTTTCACCAGCTTCACGTTGCTCTAAAGTTTCCCCACAGCAAACGATTGGAGTGATACCATGCTTGAATGCAGCAAGAGTTTTCTTATTCACAGACTCATCTGTTTCATTGAACATTTCACGACGCTCAGAGTGACCGATGATCACATATTGAACACCAAGATCAGCTAGAGCTGGTGCAGAAACTTCACCTGTGAATGCTCCGCTTTCTTCAAAGTGCATGTTTTGAGCACCAAATTTTACTTCTGTTCCTTTTGCTCCGTCAACTAAACGCTCTAAAAATAAAGCTGGTGCACAAATCACAGAATCTACTTTTTCAGAAGAAGGAACGATTGACTTTACTTCATTCAAAAAGCTCGTTGCTTCTGAAAGAGTTTTATGCATTTTCCAGTTACCTGCAATAATAGGTTTACGCATGGTTTTCATCCTCTCTAAAATGATTACTTATCGTTTAACGCAACGACTCCAGGAAGAACTTTTCCTTCCATGAACTCAAGAGAAGCTCCGCCACCTGTAGAAATATGGCTCATTTTATCAGCAAGGTTGAATTTTTCAACGGCTGCAGCTGAATCTCCACCGCCGATAACAGAATATGTACCTTCAGATGCTGCTAATGCTTCTGCTACTGCCTTTGTTCCGTTTGCAAACGAATCTAATTCGAATACACCCATTGGTCCGTTCCAAATAACAAGCTTAGACTCTTTAATGACATTGCTGTAAAGCTCAGCTGTTTTTGGTCCAATATCTAGCGCTTCCCAATCAGCAGGGATTTCATTGATGGCTACTGCTTTTTTGTTTGCACTATCAGAGAAATCGTCAGCAACGATCACATCAACCGGCATATAGAACTTAACGCCTTTTTCTTCTGCTTTCTTAATGAAAGAAAGAGCTAAGTCAATCTTATCAGCTTCTAATAGTGACTTACCTACTTCATGGCCCTGAGATTTAACAAATGTATAAGCTAATCCACCGCCGATGATTAGGTTGTCTACTTTATCTAAAAGATTGTCAATTACACCAATCTTATCTTTTACTTTTGCTCCACCGATGATTGCAGTGAATGGTCTTTCCGGATTAGAAAGAGCTTTTCCAAGAACATCAAGTTCTTTTTCCATTAATAGACCAGATACAGCTGGTAAGTGGTGAGCGATTCCTTCTGTTGAAGCATGTGCACGGTGTGCCGCTCCGAATGCATCATTCACGTATACATCAGCTAGCTCAGCGAATGCTTTTGCTAATTCTGGATCATTCTTTTCTTCACCAGCATAGAAACGAACGTTTTCTAATAAAAGAACATCGCCTTCAGCCATTTCAGAAACTAAAGCTTTTACGCTATCTCCGTATGCTTCGTCCGCCTTCTTCACGTCTTTATTAAGAAGCTCTGATAAACGACCTGCCACTGGAGTTAAACGCATTTCTTCTACTACAGCACCCTTTGGACGACCAAGATGGCTAGCTAAAATAACTTTTGCACCTTGCTCTGTTAGGTATTGAATAGTTGGAAGCGCTGCACGAATACGAGTTTCGTCCGTAATTTGTCCATCCTTCATAGGTACGTTAAAATCTACGCGGCAAAATACTCTTTTACCTTTTAAATCAATGTCTTTTACGCTTTTCTTGTTCATCGGAAAATCCTCCTATTTAGCATAAGCTTTGAACATTAGAAAAGGAGGGGGATTTGATCCCTCTCCCCTTTTTAAACCTATTTTGCTACAAAATGGAAAGTGTTAAACCCATAATCCATTTATTAGCGCAATTGAAGTTTTTTTCCCTTAAGATTAAAGGCCTTTAGAAGCGATGTATTCAGCAAGGTCAACTACGCGGTTAGAGTAACCAGACTCGTTGTCATACCAAGAAATAACTTTCGCCATGTTGCCTTCCATAACCATAGTAGAAAGAGCATCGATTGTAGAAGAAGCTGGGCTACCGTTGTAGTCAGTAGAAACTAGTGGCTCTTCAGAGTAATCAAGGATTCCTTTTAAGTCACCTTCAGATGCTGCTTTAAGTGCTGCATTGATTTCGTCAACAGTTACATCTTTGTCAAGTTCTACAACTAAGTCAACTAAAGAAACGTTTGGAGTTGGAACACGCATAGCTCCACCGTTTAACTTACCTTTAAGTTCAGGAAGAACTAAAGATACAGCTTTAGCAGCACCAGTTGATGTAGGGATGATGTTTTCAGCAGCTGCACGAGCACGACGTAAATCTTTGTGTGGTAAGTCTAAGATTTGTTGGTCGTTCGTGTAAGAGTGAACAGTTGTCATCATACCACGGCGAACACCGAAGTTGTCGTTAAGAACTTTAGCAAATGGAGCTAAACAGTTTGTCGTACAAGATGCGTTAGAGATAACGTGGTGGTTAGCTGCATCGTACTTATCGTCGTTAACACCCATTACGATTGTGATATCTTCATCAGTTGCAGGAGCAGAGATGATTACTTTTTTAGCGCCAGCTTCTAAGTGCTTAGCAGCGTCAGAACGCTTAGTGAAACGACCAGTAGATTCAACTACTACTTCAACTCCAAGGTCTCCCCATCCAAGTTGAGCTGGGTCGCGCTCAGCGATAACTTTTACTTTCGTTCCGCCAACTACTAGGTAGTCGCCGTCAACAGTTACGTCTTCGTTAAGCTTGCCGTGAACTGTGTCATATTTTAAAAGGTGAGCAAGTGTGTTTGCATCAGTTAAGTCGTTTACTGCTACAACCTCTACGTTAGGGTTTGTTAATGCTGCGCGGAAAACGTTACGTCCAATTCTACCAAAACCGTTAATACCTAATTTTACTGCCATGATTTGTTTCCTCCTTTAATTCAATAAGGATATATTTTATTTAAGGGGGTTAACCCTGTAATAACTGTGTTGCGGCTCCTTCGTCCGTAATTAAAACGGTGTTCTTTGGAGCTTGCTTCATATAAGAGCGAATTGCCTTTTCCTTTGAAGCTCCTCCAGCAACAGCGAGCACATGCCCGGTCTTTGCTAGATCATCGAGCTGTAGTCCAACTGTTCTTACTTTGTGTACCACTTCTCCCGCTTCGTTAAAGTAATACCCGAATGCTTCACCAACCGCTTGCCTTTCTTCGATTTTACGCAAGTCCTCCACGCTAGTTCGTCGGCGTTGGGCCATTGTCATAGCGTCTCCTACTCCGTGTAAAACCATGCTTGCAGATTTGATTAAACCTAGAACTTCTTTAATATGAGGTTCCTTCAACATCATGTGGTACGTTTCACTGCTTACTTGATCAGGGACATAGAGCACCTTGTGGCTTGATTTGGTTCTTTCAGCCATTTTGGCACAAATGGTATTGGCTTGATTTTGAACATCTTCCCCAATTCCCCCGCGTCCCGGTACAAAAAGGAGATCTTTGCCGAGGTCTGGAGTTAGCATCTCTGCTACAGTGGCCATTGTTGTACCACCAGTAACTGCGATGATATTTTTTCCCTGCAACGAATTTTTCATACAAAGAGCACAAGCTCTTCCTAATTCGCTTTTAACCCATGGTGACTCATCACTGTTACCCGTTACAATGATCACTTGCTGAATACCAAGTTTCCTTCGGAGTCTTTCTTCCATTTTGTCGATACCTGATATCTCACGCATAACCGCTTCTAATCCCTCTAGTAATTCTTTTCCATCTTCAGTTAGACTCATTCCTACACTTGATATAGTAATTAAATCTTGTTCTTTTAAGAAGGAAACTTCACTTCTGAGGACTCGTTCTGTTACACCAAGACTGACAGATAAGCTTCGACGACCAACTGGCTCCATGGAACCTATGTATTGTAAAATGTGAAAACGTTCCTGCATAACAGAGAGCAAATCAGGTAATAATCTTTTTTGGATATCAATGATCGACTGCATATTGATGTCTCCTTCATCCTATATGGACATTTTATGTCCCTCATAGACATAATGTGTCCCGCTGAAGGTAAAAAAAATCACCCCTGCTACAAAACTTATTCTAACAGGTGCGATTTCCCTTTTCAACTCATATACGGTGTATTTTTTTTGTAAGCGCTTCGTTTATGAACATTTTGTCTAACTGTCCATACTGAAGCTCCTCTCCGTCCAGAACAACGACAGGAATCATTAACCCATACTGCTCTGTCCATTCATCATTTGTATCAATGTCTTTCTCAATGATTTCAAACTCCCAGCTTTCCTGAAGTTCGGCTAGGATCGCTTTTCCTTTTTCACATAATGGGCATCTTTTTCTAGTATAAAACTCAATAATCATTAAACAATCTCCTTTAAAATCTCTTTCGCTTTGATGAAGATGGGATTCCGAGCTGATCCCGGTATTTGGCCACCGTTCTCCTGGATATCACAAATCCATCGTTTTCTTTTAATATATCTAAAATTTCCTGATCGGAATAAGGCTTTGCTTTATCTTCCCCTTCGATCAGTTTCTTAATGGCATCTTTCACCTGATTAGACGATGTGGCCTCTGAGTTGGTCGTGGAAACCATGTTCGTAAAGAACGATTTTAATTCAAATGTTCCAAATGGTGTTTGCATATACTTTTCACGGACCGCCCGGCTAACCGTGGACTCATGAACCTCTATTTCCTCTGCGATTTCTCTCATCGTCATCGGCTTTAAGTGCAACGGCCCTTTTTCGAAAAAGTCCTGCTGTCTTTGCACAATCGCAAGTGACACCTTAGTAATCGTTTCCTTCCGTTGTTCTAAGCTTCTGACGATCCATGAGTAGTCCTGTTGCTTTTCTTGCAAATATTTGTTGAGGTCGGCATCTTTCACAGATGAAAAATGCTGATAATACTCCTGTTGGAACGTTAGCTTAGGGAGCACGTCATCGAACACACTAATTTCAAAGTGTTTCCCGTCCCATTTGACTGATACATCTGGAATCACATAAGACGGTGCTTCTTCCTGAAAGTCAGCCCCTGGACGCGGATTTAATGTTTGAACTAGGTCAAATGCCAATTGAATATCAGATAGACTAATGTTTAGTTGTTTGGATAATGTTTTCCATCTTTTTTCTGCAAACTCTTCAAAATGATTACTGACTAATTTTTCCGCTAAAGGATTTCGTTTCGGCATACGGATGAGCTGTAAATATAAACACTCCCCTAATGACCTCGCACCTACTCCAGCTGGTTCAAGGTCTTGAATAATAGAAACTAACGAGTCTACTTTCTCATGTGAAGTACCTAATTCAGTAGCAAGAGATTCTTCCTTCACACAAATGTAACCGTTTCCATCAATGTATTCTAAAAAAGCCTTAAGTAACTCCACATCCGAGTGGTTCACCACTTGAGCATATAGATGGTCATAAAGGTTCGTAGCGGTTTTTCCTATTTGTTCAATCCAGTTTTGTTGATCTTTATCTATGACTCTCGTTTTTTTCGGTCGATCTTTGCGGGGATCCATCGTCTTAACATGGGAGGTTTCAATCTGGATAAGGGGATTTTCCAATGCTTTGCTTTCTAAAAAAGCCGTAAGCTCCTGGGAAGAATACTGAAGTAGCGTAATTGCCTGAGAAAGCTCTTGCGTCATCTTTAATTTTAACGTCTGCTGTTGCCACAAACCTGCTTTTAAGTTCATCTTCTCACCCCCACTATCTATTTTACATGAAGATAAGCGGGAATTGAATGGGTAGTAAATAAAAAAACACCTGTCTATAGTGACAAGTGTTTCTCTATATTAATGACGCCCTCGGCAGAAATCGAATCGACCCTACATATGTTAGTTACATTTATTGTTTTTAAGCTTGATTCTCTTCTGCAGTTCCAGTTGTTTTTGTTGTTTCAGTTTCCTCAGTTGTGTCAGATGTTTCAGCAGGTTCTGTGGCCTCTGTTGTGTCAATTGCTTCAACAGGTTCGGTTGCTTCTGTTGTCTCAATTGCTTCAACAGGTTCGGTTGCCTCTGTTGCTTCAGAGGTTGCTTCATCACCTTCTTCTTCAGAAGCAGGTACAAATCCAATAAGTTGTGCTATGGAATATGTTCCTTCTCGATTTGGCGGACCACTTAATTCCAGAAGGAACGTCGCGTCATTTACTTTTTTAACTTTGCCTCTAATATTAGGTGGTCTTCCTGCTGGTGGAGTAGAAGCAGTAATTAATTCAATTTCTGTACCAGCCTTCTTGACCTCCTTTAGAGCTTTTCTTAACTCTTTATAACTATCTTTTTGAAATGACATTTAATCACCCGCCTTTCTTACATATTTTATTAAGAAAAGCACCTATTTGTATGGGCAAAGTGTAGAATTATTTATGTAAAAAGCAAAAAGTTCCTATGCTTGTAGAAACCACCTACAAACCTAGGAACTTTAAAATATTTGACGCCCTCGGCAGGAATCGAACCCACATCTCAAGAACCGGAATCTTACGTGCTATCCGTTGCACCACGAGGGCAGAAAAGTGCTTATATGCAAAATAAGCGCTCTTACATCATACTAGATGATTCATTATGCTGTCAACGACTAGACGTCACTGCTTCAACTCTACTTCATATACTTCTCTATAAATTTCTCTTCTTCTTTCATACTTAACAGGCCAGTCGCTTTTCCAACATTTCCGTCCTGTAATTCCCATATCGTGTTATGGTCACTGACTGCTTGGGAAAAATCCCCCTCAAGCCATCTTTCAAGAATCTTGATATATGTGTTCGCATACTTATATTCATTTTCATTGGCAACTACCACATCGTAAAGTCGCTTAATTCGCTCTTCCGTAATAAGAATGGCTCCCCATTTCTTTTCGGCTTCCACCTTTTGATGTGACATATGGTGAATGGCAGATTGTACTTCGAATTCTTTTAAGTCACTTGGAAAAACCTGCTCCACGTTTTCATCTATTTGGATTTCAAGTCCTCCGTCTTCAACGGATGCCTCCGCTTCCTCCGCCTGCTTGAGCACCCTGTCCGATCCACCGTTTGATGGAGTGGCATTTGTCCAATACGAAAATACACCAAAACCAGCCATGATTACGAGTCCTGTACTAATTGCTGCGATTTGTATTTTGTTGAGTTTGAAGGCCTTTTTCGTTTCCACGTTTTCCACTCCCTTTGTTAACATTTTCTATATTTTTTATGTCGAATTGGCGGATTTCGTAGAGTTGAGGATGTTTTTGAATGTATTTTCGCGAACAACCAATCCCACTTCTCTCCCCCCATTATCATTATCCTACATTTTACAACAGTTCCTATTTCCAGTATAGTGGAAAAGCTCAACTTCTTGTTTAAAAAACTGCCCAGTGGGTATGATGGAAAGTGGGTTATAAGTACATAGCAATTTGTGTCGAACAATTATGTAGCTATTTGTTTGACCTTTATTGACCATGCGTGTATCATGAAAATACATACAGTTTTACTTTAAACATACTTAATCAATTGTATGTTTGACTCTCAATTAAAGGAGGAAAAAAGAAATGAATTTAATCCCTACAGTTATTGAGCAAACGAACCGTGGAGAGCGTGCATACGATATTTACTCACGCCTATTAAAAGACCGCATTATTATGCTTGGAAGTGGAATTGATGATAATGTGGCGAATTCAATCGTCGCTCAGTTATTATTTTTAGAAGCGGAAAATCCTGAAAAAGACATATCCATCTACATCAACTCACCAGGCGGTAGCATTACAGCTGGTATGGCCATCTACGACACGATGCAGTTTATTAAGCCTGATGTTCAAACGATTTGTATCGGTATGGCGGCATCTATGGGTGCATTCCTTCTTGCTGCTGGTACAAAAGGAAAGCGTTATGCCCTTCCAAACGCAGAAGTAATGATTCACCAACCGCTTGGTGGAGCACAAGGTCAAGCAACAGAAATCGAGATCGCTGCGAAGCGTATCCTTTTCCTTCGTGAAAAGTTAAACGGCATTCTTGCTGAGCGTACTGGTCAACCAATGGAAGTCATTTCTAAAGACACAGACCGCGACAACTTCATGACAGCTGATCGTGCAAAGGAATATGGCCTAGTTGACCATATCATTTCACGCAACACGCTTGAAACGAAGAAGGAAGAAAAATAAGATTTCAACAGAAAAAAAACTCGCTCTCATACTGGAGCGAGTTTTCTTATTATGCTTCTTTTTGAACGTATTTTTCTAATGCTTCAAGCGCTGCTTCTTCATCCGTTCCATTGACGATCAAATTCACAGATGAACCTGAGCTAACAGCTAAGCTCATAAGACCCATGATGCTCTTTGCATTGACCTTCTTACCGTCTTTCTCTAAAAATACTTCTGACGAAAAACGATTTGCTTCTTGTACAAACAACGCTGCAGGGCGTGCCTGTAAACCAGTCTTCAACTTGACTACTACTTGTTTTTCCACCATTCTTACTTTCCTCCCCTATCCTATTCTCTTTATCTATATCAATTACATGGTTTTACTCACGTTTTCCCCGACTCGGAGCTTTTCGGCAATTTCGTCAATTTTGCGCAGACGGTGATTGATACCTGATTTACTAATATTCCCTCCAGATACCATCTCCCCTAGCTCCTTCAATGTGACATCTTGGTAAGCAATCCGAAGCTCTGCAATTTCTCTAAGCTTTTCAGGTAAAATATGAAGACCTACTGTATCTTGAATAAATCGGATATTTTCAACCTGTCGTAAAGACGCACCAATCGTCTTGTTTAAGTTCGCCGTTTCACAATTGACCAACCGGTTCACCGAGTTACGCATATCTCGTACGATCCGAATATCCTCAAACCTTAGTAATGCATTATGGGCACCGATAATGTTTAGGAATTCGGTGATTTTTTCAGCTTCCTTTAAATACGTGATGAAGCCCTTTTTTCTTTCAAGCGTTTTACTATTTAACCCAAATGTATTCATCAATTCACATAAAGAGTCGTTATGCTCTTTATAAAGTGAAAAAATTTCGAGATGATAAGAGGAAGTTTCCGGATTGTTCACCGAACCTCCTGCTAAAAATGCTCCACGTAAATAGGAGCGCTTACAGCATTTCTTTTTAATAAGGACTTCTGCAATATTGTGGGCAAACACAAACCCTTCTTCTAGGATAAACAAATCTTCTAAGATGCTCTTTGCATCCTGTGAGAGCCTTACAATATACACATTGTTCTTTTTCAATCTCATTTTCTTTCGAACGAGAAGTTCTACTTGAACCTCGTAATATCGTTTTACCAACGTATAAATTCTTCGTGCAATCGCAGCATTTTCCGTTTGAATATCGACCACTAGTTTTCGATTAGAGAAGGACAATGAGCCATTCATTCGGATCAAAGCAGACAGTTCCGCCTTTCCGCAGCATCCTTTTCCTTCAATATTCGTTAACTCTTTTTTCGTTTCCGAAGCGAATGACACATCTTCACCTCCTACACAAACGGTTGCTTAAGTGTATCTACGCTTTAGACCGCTTGCGGGTTTCATTTATTAATAGAGAATATAAAATATTTGCTACTTCCCTTGTGTCATGGCGGATCACTCCATTTTCAAGGCTCATGATTTCTCCCTCTACCACTTCGAGTCCTAAATCATATAGAGTAGTTAAATCAAAGTGTACAGGTTTTGCTAGTTCTTCGCTATAGCGAGTAAGAACCTCTTCTGGGATATGTTCCCTATTTACTAAAATGGTGTTCATAAAATCCGTGTTCATATGGTCGTAAATCGCTTTCACATGATCGCTCGCTGTATAATCAAGCGTCTCACCCGCTTGAGTCATTAAGTTACAGATATATACCTTTTTCGCTTTCGCACGGCACACTTCCTCGCCAAGCTTCGGTACAAGAAGATTAGGTAAGATACTAG
>Ga0182742_1002766_pt1 | contig 18723 bp, 13 predicted proteins | sample eDN5th37CBELigMG_FD_128880 | JGI IMG/M metagenome (GOLD analysis project Ga0182742, IMG submission 128880) | Enriched Miracle-Growth compost microbial communities from Emeryville, California, USA - eDNA 5th pass 37_C BE-Lig MG (version 2)... ...
CACCGAGAACGACGAGCGTGATCCACCCGACACGCTGGAAGTCATCGATCCAAGCGCCGAGCAGCATTCCTCCGAATATCAGGATCACGCCCGGAAGGATCGGCAGGAACGTGCCGACGACACCGACGACTATCAGGGCGATCGCAAGTACCCACCACCAGACTGGATCCATCGTTCACCATCCACTGGAAAGGCCAGCGGCGGAACGATACGCCAAAATCCCGCGGGACGATGGGAAAGGGCGAGCGGCGCTCGCCCCCATTCAGCGGTTCCGATACCGGCTCATCATCTCGTCACGCATCTCCTTGCGTAGCGCCTCCCATTCCTTCTTCTGTTCCTGGGTCAGCAGCGGTTCCACCTTCTCGACGAATTCACCCTGGATTTCGCGCACCTCCTTCAGCACGCCTCGCTTCTCCCTGCGCGACGCGTTCGCATCGAGCGAGCCGCGCAAGGCCTGCAGTTTCTGGTTTCGTGCCTGCACGAGGGGCGCGATCCTGGCTTCCTGGTCCGGCGTCAGCGCCAGGCGCTCACGAAGTTTGTCCATGCCCAGCTGTGCGGCCTCGCTCTTCGAGGCTGAATCGTCAGCCGCGGTAGCTGCGTGAGGTACAACGCCAAGGCACAGTGCGGAGAGGATGAGGACGGAAAAGAAGGATCGGATTCTCATGGGTCATCTCCCAGTTTGGGAGCGCGCCGTAACGCTTTTGGAACACTCGCGTTGACGCGACGGACTTCGCAAAGCCTTCCGCTTCCCCTGCGCCCATGGCCGCGCTCATGCGAGGAGCCCCGAGCAAGAAGCACTCCCATCCAATCGTTCCAGCAGCAACCGGCGCGAGAATTGTAGGTCGCGCACAAACAACTCGTCGGTCACCGGCATCGCTACGTCGAAATCGGTTGACTGGCCCGAGTGCCCATGGCAGTTCTTGTGGCGCCACGCCTTGGGCAGCATTCTTGAAGGGAGAGCGGTATGCGGTCACATCGTGCGATTACGGCAGCTGTTGCGTCCATTCTCGCGACAAGCGCGTATGGGCAGGAGGCGGGCAGAGGCGGCGAGGAGGAAGCGAGCGCCGCCGATCTCGTCGTAGTCACCGGCACTCGTGCGACGGACCGTACTCGTCTCGATACAGTGGCTCCGGTGGACGTGCTCACGTCCGAATCCCTGAGCGAGCAAGGTACGACGGAGCTCGCTGAGGCGATGTCCACGCTCGCGCCGTCCCTGAATTTCCCGCGCCCCGCGGTGACGGACGGAACGGATCACGTGCGGCCCGCCACGCTGCGCGGCCTCGCGCCGGACCAGACGCTGGTGCTCGTCAATTCGAAACGGCGTCACCCTTCCGCGCTCGTGAACATCAACAGCTCGGTGGGTCGCGGCTCCGCGGCCGTCGACCTCAATGCCATTCCGATGGCTGCGATCCAGCGCATCGAAGTTTTGCGGGACGGCGCGTCCGCGCAGTACGGGTCCGATGCGATCGCGGGCGTCATCAACATCCAGCTGCGCGAAGCTCGTGAAGGCGGTGCTGTAAGCCTCACAGTCGGGCAGTACGACACGGATGTGCGCAGCACGCTCGCGAGCTACGACAAGAGCGACGGCACGACGATCACGGGCTCCGGCTGGCTCGGCTTCGGCCTTCCGAACAACGGTTTTCTCACGGTGTCCGCCGAGTACCGCGATCGCGATCCGACGAGTCGCGGAGATCTGGATCCGCGTTTGATCGCACCCGCCGTCAACTCGCGCTTCGGCGATCCCGAAGTGGAAGATGCAACGGTGTATCTGAACGCGGGCATGCCCATCGGTGGCGACTGGTCGACTTACGGCTGGGCGGGCTATCAGAACCGCGAAGGCGCCGCGGCCGCGACGCCTCGCGTCGGCGACAACTCCGCGAGCCCGAACGTCAACAACGATCCCAGGATCTATCCCAACGGCTTCCTGCCGATCATCACGACGGACGTCGACGACATCGCGTTGGGCTTCGGCTTCCGCGGCAGCCTCGCGGGCTGGGACAGCGACGTGAGCCTTGTTTACGGCCGCAACAAGATCGACTACGGCGTCAAGAACACGCTGAACGGCGCGCTCGTCGATCCGACGGGCGCCACGCCGACGCAAACGAGGTTCAACGCGGGTGGCCTGGAGTACGACCAGCTCACCTTCAACTTCGGCATGGTGCGCGGGTTCGACGTCGGTCTTTCGGAACCCGCGAATCTCGCCTTCGGCGTGGAAGCTCGCCGCGAGACGTTCGAGATCACTGCCGGCGAGCCGAATTCGTACGGCCCCGTTCCCCCGAACACTCCGATACGTCCCGGCACCACACCTGGCGCGCAGGGCTTCCCGGGATTCCAGCCGAGCGATGCCGCCGAAACGGACGATGCGGATCGTTTCGCGTTTGGCGCCTACGTGGACCTCGAAGCGCAGATCACGGAAAAGTTTCGCGCATCGGCCGCGGTTCGCGCCGAGGATTACGACGATTTCGGCTCGAACGTGAGTGGCAAGCTCGCCGCGCGCTTCGATTTCTCGCGCGCCTTTGCTCTGCGCGGGGCGGTGCAGACCGGCTTCCGCGCACCGGGCGTGCAGCAGCAGTACTTCAGCTCCACGGCGACGAACTTCATCGGCGCGACTGCCATCCAGACGCGAACGTTGCCTGTATCTTCGAAGGACGCGGTCAACACGATACCGCTCCTCAACGCACTCGGCGCGACTGCGCTGGATGCCGAGGAGTCCGTGAACTACTCCATCGGTGCGGTCGTGCGCGCCGGAGCGTTCGAAGCCACTGTCGATGCTTACCGGATCGACATAGACGATCGCATCGTGCTGACCGAGAACATTACGCTTGGCGGTGGCGCGGCCGCGCGCTTCTTCACCAACGGCGTCGACACGGAAACGACGGGTGTCGATGTGGTTCTGCGCTATGCCATGCAGCTCGGCGCGGGAGGCACGCTGAATCTCACCCTCGTCGGCAACACCAACGATACGGATGTCACGCGACGGCCGGCCACGGCGCCTAACGGACAGCTGCTCTTCAACAACGCGAACCTGATCATCCTGCAGGACGCGACGCCGGACGACAAAGTGAGCTTCGTGGCGGACTGGTCGCGTTCGGTGACGTTCGGTCGCCTGGGGTTCTCGGCCAAGGCGACGCGTTACGGCGATATCACGGATCCCGGGACTCTGGCGAACGGCTCGCTGCAGTATGAGGTGGAAGGCAGGACGCTGGTCGATCTGGAGTTCCGCGGCACCATCGGCGAAGGCATCAATCTCGCGCTCGGCGTCGACAACGTGTTCGACCAGTATCCGAACCCGACGCCGACGTCGGGCGTGCAGAACAACAACGGATTGCTCGGCTTCTCGCGCTTCTCGCCGTACGGATTCAACGGACGGTTCGTGTACGGGCGCGTGGGGTTCAGCTTCTGATCGCGCGGAAGCGTCGAGGGTGATTCTGCGGCGACGCTGACCCTGCGGGAGTGTCGGGCCGAAGTTACTTCGGCCCTGGCGGCTTCGGCATTCTCTTCTCCGCCTCGGGGTCGGATGAGCCGTGATCGAGCGAACGGTCGCCGGTCTGCGTCGTCTGGTCCGGCGCCTTCTGCTGACGGCTCGCGGGATCCTTCGGTTTTCCCGGAGTGGTCGGCGCGGGCTCGCCGGGGGAGCGATTGCCGGAGTTTTCTGCTGTCATTTGCGTGGCCGTCTCACACGAGTGGGATGGCTTGGAAACGGAGCAATCGAGTCCGGGTTCCCGCGGCGTGGGCTGCAGCGAGGAGGCGCTATCCAGCGGGTCGGCGGGCGCGCAGCTGGATCGGAGCGGGCTCCTGACCGGGAACCTCGGTGGCGCGCAGCCCGACGCGAGTCGAGATCTCTTTCCAGAGCGTGCGATAGATGAGGCCCATTTCGCTTCGGGGCGAGTACGAGGGCAGCGGCGCGCGGCGCATGGTCATCCGCTCGATGACGCTGGAGTAGGGAATCTCCGTGGAAAGCAGGCTTCGAACCTGCTTGCGCGTGTTCGCGATGATCTCCTCGTGCATCGAGCGGCGCCGGTCGACCATCGAGAAGAAGGGCAGAAGCAGGACGTCGTGCCACGCCTGCTCCTCGATGAAATCCCGCAGCTGCAGGAGCATCCGTACCGAAAGCGGAGTCGGCACCAGCGGCACGATCACCGCATCGGCCGCGCGCAGCACGTTCTCGGAAAGCAGTGAGATGCCGGCGGGGCAATCGAGAAACAGCGCGTCGTACGATTCACGCAGCGGCCGGCTCATCTTCAGCAGGCGCTCGGTCGGGTCACGCCGTTCGGCGAGGTGTACGTCGAACTTGCGGTACGAAAAATCCGAAGGGAGCATGTCCAGGTTCGGGTGCCCTGTGGGCACCACGAGCTCCGGCAGCTCGCGCTTGCCGCTCACGAGTTTCTTCGCAGTGGCCCGTTCGCCGGCTTCGCACCCCAGCACGTAGGTAGCCGCGCCTTGCGGGTCGAGATCCCACAGAACGGTGCGCTGGTCGGCGGCTGCGCAAAGGAATGCGAGGTTGACCGCTGAGGTCGTTTTTCCGACGCCACCTTTGATGTTGGTAATCGCGAGTATCTTCAAACGCGCATCGTCCTTCAGCGGCGCGGTGGCGTGCCACCGGACCGCCGCCGAAGCATGCCGGGCGCGCGTGTCATCCCGCAACTTTCATGCGGCGGCGTTTGTGCTTGCGTTCAAGCAGTGACGGCTCGGGATCGACGCGCTCGGATCCAGCGGATCGTCGCGCACGTTCGCAGGCACCGGCAACGTGTACCGGCGCTCGCACGACCCCGCCCGCTGCTTCCGATGCGCCGGGTCGACAGCGGGCGGGAGCATCGTGTTCGCGTATCTCAGCGCCCGTCGTAGGCGGCCTGAAGCTTCGCGATGTCGAGCTTCACCTGCTTCATCATTTCCTGGGTGGCGCGCTTGGCCTTCGCTCGGTCCTTGTCGGCAATCATCTCGCCGAGCACCCTGGGCGTGATCTGCCACCGCAGGCCGTACTTGTCGATGATCCAGCCGCATGCCTGCGGCTTGCCGCCGTTGTCGAGGATGGCGTTCCAGTAGCGATCGATCTCTTCCTGCGTATCGCAGTTCACGAGCAGGGAGATTGCGTCGTTGAATTCGTGATGCGGGCCGGCACTGATGGCCATCAGCGGGTGGCCCAGCACGGTGAACTCCACCACGCTCACCGAGCCGGCGGGGCCGCTTGGCGTGTCGATGGGCAGCACGGTGATGCGGTCCACGCTGGAATTGGGGAACACGGATGCGTAGAAGCGCGCGGCTTCTTCGGCTTCCCTGGCGTACCAGAGATGGGGGACGAGTTTTGCGGTCGCGGCTGCGGGTTGGGTCATGACTGGGTACCTCCTGGTCTCAAGGACGAACCGGCGCCGTGCCAGCCGACACTCTCGTGCCAGAAAGAAGCCCTCAATCGCCGGGCGGCTCAGAGCGGAGGGGCTCCGCGACCGTCCCCGGGGCGGACTAGGGCTTTGCGCAGCTGAAGTTGGCGGCGTCGTCGATGCTGCCGCTGCCCGAATACCTTGCCACCTGCGGATACGGGCACAGCGGACGGGTTCGGACCACCTTGTCGTTCACGACGCGTGAGGCGTGGAGGGAGTCCGGCGCCTTGCCTTTCTCCACCCAGTCGATCACCGCCGAGACGGCATCGAACCGGTCGGTGCCGTGGCCGCCGGCGCAGTGGGTCATGCCCGGCACCATGAACAGGCGCATGAAGTCCTGCGTTTTCGCGCCGTTCGTCGCGAGCACCTTCTCGTAGTACTCGACGCCCATCATCGGCTGGAGCACCTGGTCCGCCCAACCGTACGTCATCAGCACCTTGCCGCCGCGGCGGCGGAATTTCGAATAGTCCGTGCTGTCCGCGTTCGCTTTCTTTCCCCAGGCGTCGAGCAGCTTCGTGTCGCGATCGAAGTCGAAGGTCCTGTAATCCCAGTCCGGCTTCGGCGGCGTGAACACGAGATAACGCATCGTGTTCTCGGCGAGATTGAAGTCGGCCGCGCGTGCGTCCGCCGTCGCCGGGACGATGAAATTCATCCATGCGCTCGCGGGCGGAGCGTTGCCAAACGCCGCGCCCGGCGCCTCGCTGCTCGGCATGAAGCCCGGAAAGATCGACTTGCCCCTGCTGGTTTGCGGACCCTTGTAGATCTTGTTGATGGCATCTGCTTCGGCGGCTGTGAGGCACTCGGCGCTGCCGCCGTTCGTGCCGCTGGCGCCGCACGCCGGCATGTCTTTCGTCGCGTCGAAGTCGCAACGTCGCGGGTCGTCGATGACACCGTCCTTCAGGCCGTCGATGGCATCGCACTTCTCCATCACTTTCGTGGCGAGCGCATTGAGCTTGCCCGGAGTGAGCGAGGTTCCCGAGATCGCCTTCTGATTCCACAGCGCGCCGATGGTGAACCCCGTCTGGCTCACCCAAGGTGCATTGATGACGAGTCCGTCGAAATCCTCGGGATAGCGCTGCGCTTCGCTCAACCCCTGGCGGCCGCCGTTCGAGCACGAGTTCCAGTACGAGCGCGCGACTGGCTTCGCGTAGTACTGCGCGGTGATGGCTTTCGCGGTCGTCGCTGTGACGTGAACGGCGCGATAGGCGTAATCGATGGCCTTCTGCGGGTTGCTCAAGACGAACGTCCCGCCCGGTTCCTTGCGCGAGTCGTGGCCCGTGTTGGTTTGGGCGAACGCGAAGCCGAGACCGACCGCGGCGTTGCGCTGGGACGCGCGATTGGGATCGTCGAGGTTCTCGCCGGCATGTCCGCCGTTGCCGATCATGTAGAACCGGCCGTTCCATTTTGCGGGCAGGCTGACTTCGAAGGCGATTTCCGGTTTCAGCAGGCCGGTGACGCGGCAATGCGCAGGGACGGAGTTGTCTGCTGGCACGGAGACGGCGCGGATTTCGGCGATCTCGTCGCTGCGGAATTGCGCGAGGTCGTCGCATGCCTTGCTCGGGGAGATGTCCGCTTGCGAGTAGTCGACGAGGGACTTTTTGACGTCCGCGAAGGCCTGGGCTTGCGCCTCCCGAGGAATCGCGGAGCCGGCTGCTGCGATTGCCGCGGCAACTGCGGTTGCCACGGCAAAACGGAAGGGTGATCGGCGCGGCGCGGGTGTCGGATGCATGCGGTTGCCCCCTGTTTGTTCTGGCGGGGATTGTGGGCGAAGGGATGTCGGGGGGCGGGGACGTGGCCTGGAGGTGACCGCCTGCCGGGCGCGGGACTGCAAGCAGGTGATCGCCGGGCGCGGCGAAGAAGCCCTCGATCGGCGCAGCGATGAAGCCCTCAATCGCCGGGCGGCTGAGAGCGCAGAGGTCAGCGGCGCGCGAGTCGTTACTCGTCGCGCGCCGGCGTCGTGGCTCGTGTGCTCGTGTGCCGTGGGCCGTGGGCCGTGTGCCGTGGGCTCGTGGAGCAGGTGGAGTTCGCCCAGCCAATGAGCAGGGGCGTCCGTGAGCTCGCGCCCCCGGCGCACGAGCGGCGTTCGCGAGCTCGCGCCCCGGCCCACGAGCGGCGTTCGCGCGCTAGTCGCTCGGTGAGCTCGTGATCTTCGTGGCTACCGGGCGTTGGTCGAGCTTGCCGAGGGTGTGCTCGAGGGCGCGTTCGAGTTTTTCGGCGGCGCCCTGGATCGCTTCGGCCAGCGACGGCGCCGTGTTCGTGACGGCGATGGGCCTCAGGCCGCCGAGCCGCGCCTCGATCATGCAGCGCTTGTCGCGGTCGCCGCCCTTGTCCGCGTTCTCGTCGTTCAGGTGGACTTCCAGCCGCGTGATGCGGTCGGCAAAGCGGTCCACGGAGTCGGAAATCAGCGCCTCGACGCGCTCCGAGACGGACTCGCTTCCTGAGACGGTGTGGTTGGAGTTCACCAGGATCTGCATGTGTCATCGCTCCTTTCCGGGTCGCACGGCTAAACGCTCGCGCCGAATCGCGCGTTCCGCAAGCAAAGCACAGGCGCGACTGCGCGGAACTTCCGGCGCCCGGTGCCGTTGCGCACCCCGTGATACTCGAGAAACTGCCCCACGCGGTCGGCCAGGCCCTGCAGGACAAGCGCGCCGGCCTCGACAAGATCCTCTTCAATCGCATCTCGCTGCGCCCGGGAACTGCGCAGATCGAGCTCACGAGCCTTGCGTTCAGGGATCATGCTCCGATTCCGGAACGGTACACGGCGGACGGCGAGGGCATCTCCCCGCCGCTCGCGTGGAAGGGCGTTCCGCCCGGCACGGCGTCTCTTGCGCTGATTGTCGAAGACGCGGACTCGCCGACGCCGCGCCCGCTGGTCCATGCGATCGCGGTCGACATCGACCCTCAACGTGACGATCTCGGCGAAGGAGAGCTGTGCGAGACGGACGACGCGAAACGGTCCGAGCTGAATCTCGGTCGCAACTCGTACCTGTCGCAGGCGTGGTTGCCGCCCGATCCGCCGCCGGGCCACGGCGTCCATCGCTATGCCTTCCAGCTTTTCGCGCTGGCGGAGGGGGCGACGTTCTCCAGCGCGCCCGGTCGGGAAAAGCTCTTCGAAGCGATACGCGAGAAAGGTCTCGCGAGCGGTTGCCTCATCGGCACGTACTTGAGGGACAACACCGTTACCGTCGACGATGGCGCCGCGCGAATCCCCGACCCCGTTCCGCATAGCACATCACCGGCGTGATGCGCACCCACGCAACCTGACGACACCCGCCAGATTGCAGTAGCAAGCCGATTGCCCCTCGGGCGGTACAGGCGCCCGCCCGCGCCCACCACCTTTCTCGCTTCGAGAAAGCTGTTCGCCCCGTTCGAGGCATTCATCCAACAACACCGTCTCCGCTACGCTACTGTCCGAGGGGGGCAGGGCGATGGCGTTTCGTTCGCACTGTTGTTTTCGCAACACCGAGATCGCCGATCCAACGGCGACACCGCACATCCGTGCGCGCCAGCTACGGCGAAGTCCTCCCGCCGCCCGGCTGCTGACATCCGCTTGACTGCCTGAACACGTTAAGTCGCCCGCTTGCCCGCGGGTTGTGAGGAGGACCGAGGTGAATTCGACAGTTCGTCTATTCGTATCTTCGACGCTCGCGCGGCGCGCTACGGCCGTGGCAAGCGTGCTTCTGACTCCCGCCCTTGCATTCGCGCAGGCGCAGGACGCGCCGCCCGCGCAGACTGGTGGGCTCGAAGAAGTCACGATCACCGCGCGATTCCGCGAGGAATCCCTGCAGCAGACTCCGCTTGCCATCACTGCGATCTCGGGCGAAGCGCTGGAGTTGCGTAACGCGACGAACGTCGTGGATATCGGCAAGTTCTCTCCGAACGTCACGATCAATCCGCTCGGCGCGGGTTACGGCCCCACGCTGGTGGCGAACATTCGCGGCGTCGGCCTCACAGACTTCAAGCCTGTGTTCGAGCCCGGCGTGCCGATCTATGTCGACGACGTCGTTCTCGCGCGCTCCACCGGCGCGGTGCTGGATCTGCTCGATCTCGAGCGCGTCGAAGTGCTGCGCGGTCCGCAGGGCACGCTGTTCGGCAAAAACGCCGCGGGCGGCGCCATCCGCATGGTGTCTCGCAAACCGACAGGGGACGGCCCCGGCTTCATCGAAGCGACGCTCGGCGACTTCAATCGCATCGATCTGCGTGGCGCCTTCGAGCGGCCGCTCATTACGGACAAGCTGTTCGCGCGCTTCAGCTTCTCCTCGAAGAAGCGCGATGGTTACGTCGACGTGCTCGACTTCGCCTGCGAGATGCAGCGCCGGGGCACGCCAGAGCTCGCGGGAACACTGCCGCGCGAAACCGCACCACGCGGGTCGGGCAACGGCTGCAAGGTCGACGAAATGGGCGGCGAGGATGTGCAGGCCGCGCGTGCCGCGTTCAGGTGGGTGGCGAGCGATCGCGTCGAGATCAATCTCATCGGCGACATCACGGACGACAAGAGCAAGGGCCCTGCGGACAAAACACTCGAGATCAACGAAGCCGGCACGATCGTGCTGCTGAACCGCTTCAACCAGCAGGTCGCCGGCCCGCTGTATGGCGTGCAGTTCGACAGCCGCTTCATCACGGACAGCCCGTTCACGAGCTACTCAAGCTTCGAGGATCCGATCAACGGCCTCGAAACGCCCAACATCAGCTACGTCACGCACTGGGGCGTGAGCAGCTCGCTGGACTGGTCCATCAAGGACAACCTCGACATGAAGGTGATCCTCGCGCATCGCAAGTTCGATGCGGAGTTCGGCCGCGACACCGACGGCTCGCCGCTGCCGATCAATCACACCTTCGACCGCTTCACGCACGACCAGGACAGCGCCGAGGTCCGCTTCAACGGCCAGCTCTTCGGCGCGCGCACCGACTGGACCGTCGGCGCGTTCTACTTCGAGGCCACGGATTTCCAGCCGAACTTCGTGATCCTGTATCCGAACGAAACCCCGGCGTTCTCCCAGGCGCTGATCAACCGCATCGACAACCAGGAGTCGGAGAACTGGGCGGTGTTCCTGCACACCGTGAACCATCTCACCGATGCACTGACTCTCACGGCCGGCGTGCGATACACGGATGACGAGAAGATCTTCACGGTCGAACGCTCGCAGCAGGTGGGTGGTGCTCTTCTGTTCCCGGTCACTACCGCGACAGCCGAAGCTTCACGTACAACGCCGATGGCGAGCCTGTCCTATCAGTTCAGCCCGACGTTGAACTCGTACGTGAGCTGGCAGCGCGGGTTCCGCGGCGGCGGATTCAATCCGCGACCGGCGTCGGCGGCGCAGGTCACGTCTTTTGCTCCGGAGGACCTGGACTCCTACGAGATCGGCTTCAAGTCCGAGTGGTGGGACCGCCGCATTCGCGCCAACCTTGCCGCGTTCTACGTGAAGTACACGGACCTGCAGCTTCCCAGCGTGTTCGTGGGCAGCGACGGCAGCGTGACCTTCCCGCCGCTGAACGCGGGCAAGGCGCACATGGACGGCGTCGAGCTCGAATTCCAGACCAACCTGTTCCAGGGCTTCAACATCGATGGAGCCGTCGGATACCTGAACTTCGAATACGACGACCTCGGCCGGGCCGATCCCGAGTTCATCCTTGCGCAAACCGGCAGCGTGGCGAACGCGCGGGCGGCTCCGTGCCGCACGTGCAGGCCGCTTCGCACGCCCGAGTGGACGGCTTCGCTCGGCGCGCAGTACTCCGTGCCGATCGCGGGCCGGGGTTCGCTCACGTTCCGTGCGGACGGGACTTACCAGTCCCGCGTGTTCTACTCGTCGAACAATTTCTTCCGGGCCAGCCAGCCGGCGTACACGTTGCTGGACGCGAACATCACCTGGACTTCGGAAGACGGCTCCTGGTCCACGACGCTGTCGGGCACGAACCTGACGGACGAGCTGTATCTCAACGGCGCGCTGGACTTCCTCGAGTCGCTGGGCACGAACGAAGGGCAGTACGGGCGCCCGCGGGAGTGGGCGGTGTCGGTCAAGTACAGGTTCTAGGCACTCGCGGGACCCGAACCCGCGTCGCGCGGCCGGCAACTCAGCTTGCCGGTCGCGCTTTTTTTTGCACGAACGACCGGCAGGGCGGACCCCACTAGGAAGGAGCTCAGCTCCGACCTGCCCGATCACGGCACCAGCGCCTCAGCGGCGAAGCGCCGCAGGGCCGAGCGCCTCGGCGGCGAGGGCTTACGCGAGCGAGAGGTAAGGCTCGGGGGCCGTGGAAAGCCCAGCGCGTCGGGCCAGGGAAGAGCCTCGGCTCACCGGCGAAGCGCCTCGAAAGTACGCCGGAACTTTGCCGTGCGTTCGGATGTTTCATCTGCCGCCGCTTTCTCGGCATTCCCCGTCGTGCGCGAAGGTCGCTAGCGAGGCATCCGATGCGTTACTTCCGATCGAGTCCCTTTTCCCTGGCGAAGCCGGCGACATTGCTGGCGGTGGCCGCGTGTCTGGCTTCAGCCTGCTCCGGCGGCTCTGCCACACCGACATTGGCACTGGCGCAGAACCAGAACGAGGCGCCTACGCGGGTCAGCTCCGCTCCCGCGACCAACCGCTCGGGTGCCACTCAGCAGTTACCGAACTTCGCGGAGCTCGTCGAAAAGAACGGTGACGCCGTCGTCAACGTGGGAGTCGTGGGCCGGCCGAGGTCGACGTCGGACTCGCCGACTACGTCCTCCGATGATCCGTTGGCGGAATTCTTCCGCCGCTTCGGCATTCCCGCGCCGGATTCCGGGCCGCGCGGACCGGGCGGCGGCGGGCCTTTGCTGAGAGGTGCCGGCTCGGGTTTCCTCGTCACACCGGACGGCTACATCCTCACGAATGCACACGTCGTATCGCAGGCGGATGAAGTCACGGTGCGACTCAAGGATCGTCGCGAGTATCCCGCGAAGGTTGTTGGCACGGACGCGCGTACGGATGTAGCGGTGATCAAGATCGACGCGAAGGATCTTCCCACCGTTCGCCTCGGCGATCGCACGAAACTTCGTACAGGCGATTGGGTGCTCGCAATCGGCTCACCGTTCGGCCTCGACAACACCGCGACCGCGGGGATCGTCAGCGCGACATCGCGCGCCGTCGGTGGGGAAACGGACGTGCCGTTCATTCAGACGGACGTCGCCGTGAACCCCGGCAACTCCGGTGGGCCGCTGTTCAACCTCGATGGCGAAGTGATCGGCATCAACTCGATGATCTTCAGCCAGACCGGCGGTTACATGGGCATCTCGTTCGCCATTCCCATCGACGTGGCGATGGATGTGCGCGAGCAGCTGATCAAGACGGGGCGCGTCGTGCGCGGGCGCATCGGCGTTGTCGTGCAGGATCTCGATGCGGGGCTCGCGAAGTCGTTCGGTCTCGAGCGGCCGCAGGGAGCGCTCATCAGTGATGTGGAGCCCGGCGGGCCGGCGCAGAAGGCGGGCCTCAAGCCTGGCGACATCGTACTGCGCGTGAACGATCGGCAGGTCGAGCGGATATCGGATCTGTCGGGTGCGATTTCGCGTGTAGCGCCGGGCAAGGAAGCCAGGCTGACTGTGTGGCGCGGGCGGAAGCAGCAGCAAGTGACGGTGCCGGTGGCCGAGGTGCAGCAGCCGGAGCAGCCCGTTGTACAGGATCGGCCGATGAGTCGGTCGGAAGAGGGCGCGCGGCTGGGATTGCTAGTGAGGCCGCTTGCGCCTGAGGAGAAACGGGCTGCCAAGACGGAAGGGAACGTCGTGGTCGAACAAGCTGGTGGACCTGCGGCACGCGCGGGGCTGGAGCCGGGGGACATCGTGCTGGCGGTGAACGACAAGCCGATTCGCTCGGTGGAGGAACTGCGCGATGCCGCTTCGAAGCTGGAGAAGGGTGATACGGCTGCGTTGCTGATCGAGAGGGAAGGGACGCAAGGGTACGTGGCGATCAGGGTGGGATAGGAGGGGGAGGTGCGCGAACGCCGAGATCGCTGCCAGCGTTCCCGACTAGCCTTTCCCTTCGTGATGAGCGGCGCGCGTTGATGGAGTACCGCTGCAAGCTGTCGATCGTGAGCGCGGACCACACCTCGTCGCCTCGGAGTTGTCACGTGTATCTGACAGGCGACTCGGACAGTTAAAGCGGCACCAGCGACGTCAGATCGGTAACGAAGCGTCACCAGGCCCGCTCCGATTCCGGAACGAGCAAACTCGAACGCGCGCCGCGTTCCTCCGCGCGCTGGACACACACGCGCGCCGCGTTGATGTCTCGTCTTGTTGTCCACTAACCTCGATCGAAACTTGCTGACGCTGACGTGAAATCGCAACACCGCGGTTTCACATGAGGAGGGGGCGGCGATGAAGCAGTTCGATGGACGGCGCGTTGGATTTGGCGTGGCGGCGGAAGAGGCGCAGGGTTCCGGCCCACGTCGCAAGTACCCGGGACTGGGAATTCTCTCTGCACTTTCATTGTGCGCAGGAGGCCTGGTAAACGCTCAGGCCCAGCAACCCTCCGAAGCCGAGCCGCCGACCGAAGAAGTATCGCAGGTCGTCATCACCGGCTCCCGTATCGCGCGAACTGGTTTCGATACGCCTTCGCCCGTCACGGTGATGGGCGCGGAGGAGCTGCAGAATCTGGCCGTGACGAACATCGGCGCGGCCGTGAGCCAGCTTCCCGCGTTCCGCGCGAGCACGAATCCCACGACGAACGGGTTCGGCAGCTTCAACGTCGGCGCGCAGATCGTGAACCTGCGCGGGCTCGGCGTGACCCGCAATCTCATCCTCGTCGACGGCCGCCGGTTCGCACCGACGACGCGCGAAGGGTCCGCGGATCTCAACCTCATCCCGAGCATGCTCATCGAGCGCACGGAAATCGTGACGGGCGGCGCTTCCGCGGCTTACGGCTCGGACGCCGTCGCGGGCGTCGTGAACGTCATCCTCAACAAGAATCTCAACGGCGTGCGCGCGCAGGTCGACTACGGCATTTCCGAGGAAGGCGACGGCGACGACTATCACGCAACGCTTGCCGGCGGCGCCGACTTCCTCAGCGGCCGCGGACATTTCGTGCTCGGCGGCGAGTTCGACAAGCAGCAGGGCATCGGCAACTGTTTCGAACGCGACTGGTGCACGCCCGGCGCCATCGTGACGAATGCCGGATTCAACGCCGGCGGCACCGGCAACGGTTTGCCGAACTTTGTCCGCAGCGATACGGCGGCCGGTTACTGGATGACGACCGGTGGCGTCGTCGCCGGCAACAATCCGGTCGCGATCCGGAACATGTTCGGGACGGGAGGCATCCAGTTCGACGCGAACGGGAACGCCGTCCCCTACACGCCGGGCCAGATCGTTGGAGGCACGTTACAGCTCGGCGGGCAAGTCTCGCCAGCTTACGCGGACACGAATCTCACCGTGCCCGTGAAGCGCTACACGCTCTTCGGCCACGCGAATCTCGACATCACGGACGACATCCAGGGCTTCTTCGAAGCGTCCTACGGATACGTCACCGGATCGGTGCTGCAGTCTTCGTTCTTCGATACAGCGATCACCATCCGCCGGGACAATCCGTTCATTCCCGCGAATCTTCGTGCCGTGCTCGACGCGAATCCGGGCATCTCGCAGTTCACGATGGGCCGCCTCGGAGACGATCTCGCGCGCGGCTTCAGCACCTCGACGGCGGACGTGTATCGCGCCACCACCGGCCTCAACGGCAGCTTCGGCGCCAGCAGCTGGACGTGGGACGCCTATTATCAGTACGGCAAGACGAGCCGCCTGCAGACCGTCGAAAACAATCGCATTCAGGGCAATCCCGATCCCTCGCTCGCCAACAGTCCGACCAATCCGGTGAACTTCGCGCGAGCGATCGATGCGGTCGTGGACGACGAAACCGTCATCACGCCGGAAACGGGTCAGATCGTCTGCCGCTCGCAGCTGAGCCCGGATCCGGCCCTGCGTGCCGCGGTGGCGGATTGCGTTCCCCTCAACCTCTTCGGCACCGGCCGGTTCAGCCCGGAGGCCAGGGACTACGTGTACGGAACGCTTCGCGAGGACATCGACTTCGACCAGAACGTGCTCGCCTTCAATACGCAGGGTGCTGTCGCCGATCTTTGGGCCGGTCAGCTGCAGCTCGCGGGAGGCGTCGAGTTCCGCCGCGACAAGATCGAAGTGCTGCACGATCCGCTTTCCAACGTGTTCGCGTACTTCCAGAACTTCGGCGCGGATTACAGCGGTACCGCCAAGGTGTACGAAGGCTATCTGGAGATGGAGCTGCCACTGCTCCGTGACGCGCCGGCGGCGGAGCGGCTGGACTTGAACGTCGCGGGCCGTCACGCGCGCTACGACATCGACGGGTTCGGCAGCTATCTGCGCACGGCCACGAGCACGGACATCAGCGCGAACACATGGAAGGCGAGTCTCTCGTGGCAACCGGTGGATTGGCTGCGCCTGCGTGGCACTCGTTCACGCGACATTCGCGCGCCCAACTTCGCGGATCTCTTCCTCGCGAGCGCGAGCAGCTTCGCGCCCGTGCTCAATCGCTTCACCGGCGTAACACAGGTCCCGACGACCCTCACGGGCGGAAGCCCGGACCTCGATGCCGAGCGCGCCAATACCACGACGTTCGGCTTCGTCTTCCAGCCGCATTGGGGCTGGAGCGAGGGGTTCCAGCTTTCCGTGGATCATTACGACATTTCCGTGGACGGCTACATCAACACGCCCGGCACGCAGTTCATCGTGGACCGGTGCTTCGCCGGCGTGGCGCAGGCTTGCGGGCTGATCACGTTCGGGCCGGGGCAGACGATCGCTCAGGTGCGCAACATCGCGCTGAACCTGGACGAGCTCGTCGTGCGGGGCCAGGACATCGAGATCTCGTGGCGGCGATCGCTTGAGAGCCTGGGCGGCGATCTCTCCGTCAGGATGCTGGCCTCGCACGTGCAGGAGACCTCCACTCGCACGTTCGGCGTCACCATCGATCGCGCGGGGCAGACGGGCTCGCTGCTCTCAAGCGGCATGCCGGACTGGCTGCTGAACACGTACATCACGTACGCGCGCGATGCGTTCTCCGTGACGCTGCAGGGTCGATACATCGACAAGGGCGTGGTGGACGCAACGCGCTTCGATCCCAGCGATCCGGGCTACAGCCCCACGCTCCCGAACAGCACGAACGACAATCACGTCGCGAGCGCGTTCTACGCGAATCTGTTCGGGAACGTGAATCTTCCGGCGTTCGGAGGTAGCGAATCGCTGCAGCTCTTTGCGGCGATCAACAATCTGCTCGACAAGGAGCCGCCGTTCGCACCGGAAGGGCAGTACCCGACGAACCCCACGTACTTCGACCAGATCGGCCGTACGTACCGGCTCGGAGTGCGCGTCAGCTTCTGAGCAATACGTTCTGAGGGTTCGTCAGCGGGGGCGGGGAGCGCGAGGGGCGCGCTTCCTGCGCGGCTCGGGAGTGGGCTGCATCAGCTCGGGCGTCTCGATGCAGGAGGCGTTGTACGCGAGCGCCGCGCTCGTCGGGCGGAGGAAGATGCGCATCCCGAATCGCTCGCGAATGCAGAACCCCTTCCGCTCTACGACCATGGACAGGTTGATGACGGTCGCGGACGTGACGCCCAGCGCGCGAGCCATTCCCAGGGGCGGCATGCCAAGAGGTCCGGATCCGCAGAGTGCGCGTACGAAGCGAGCTTCGGAGGGTGTGAGATCGTTGGACATGTCGAGTCCCCCTGCAACCGCAACCTGTTGGGAGAATACAGCAGGCTCGTTGCACACCGCATGAGTGTTTTACGCTGAGATAATTCGGACTCTCGTGCAAGTATGCGGCGCGGTGTGCGCCGCTACCTTGGATCGCCCTGCCGCTACCTCCGCTTGCCCACCCGCATAGTCCGCTTCGCTGGTTTAACCCACGTTACCGCTGCCGCGCACCGTGAGGCTCGCCGGTCGCCGATGGGCCGGTCGCTGATGGGAAGTGCGGCGGCGGCCCTGTGCGAGAATGCGGCCCCGGCCTTGCGGCGCCCCACTCATGAACTGGACCGAAGCTGCAACCATCCTCGCCCTCATCCTGCTGAACGGGTTCTTTGCCGGCTCCGAGCTCGCGCTCGTGTCGGCGCGCCGGGCACGCCTGAAGGTGCGCGCGGACGCGGGTAACGCCGGGGCCCGCACGGCTTTGAAACTGCTCGAAGATCCGGCGCGGCTGCTCTCGTCCCTGCAGATCGGGATCACGCTGGTGGGCATCCTGACGGGTGTGTACAGCGGCGCCGTGTTCGCGGAAGACCTGGCGCATGTGCTTGAGCGGATGCCGTCCCTGCAGCCATACGCGAAAAAGGTCGCCTTCGGCATCGTCGTTGTGGCCATCACCTATCTCTCCCTGATCCTGGGTGAGCTCGTGCCCAAGCGGATCGCCATGGTCCATGCGGAGCGCATCGCCGAGCTGGTTTCGCGGCCGATGCAATGGATCGCGTGGATTGCCGCCCCGTTGGTCTGGGTTCTGAGGACTTCGACTGAAGCGGTCACGCGCCTGCTGCCGGTGAAAAGTGCGACGGAGGCGTCCGTCACCGAAGACGAGGTGCGCGCGCTCATCGCGACCGGCACCAGGGAAGGCGTGTTCCATCGCCGCGAGAAGGAGATGATCGACAGCGTGCTTCGGCTCGCGGATCGTTCAGTGGAGTCCGTGATGATTCCCCGCGGCGACATCATCTGGCTCGATGCGCGAGCCCCGCTCGAAGAGATGTGGGCGGAAGCCAGGACGTCCGGGCATGCGCGCTTCCTCATCGCCGAAGAGGAGCTCGAGCAGCTGCTCGGCGTGGTTACGCTCGCGGATCTCGGCGATGCGCTTCGCGCCGGGCGCCTGGATCCGGCGCAGCACATCCGTGCGCCCTTGCACGTGCCGCCGTCCGTCTCGCTGCTCCGGCTGCTCGATCTGTTTCGCGAGTCGCCCGTTCATCTGGCTGTAGTGACCGGAGAGTACGGTGAGATTCTCGGACTCGTGACGCCGATGGACATTCTCAAGGCGATCGCCGGCGAGCTGCCCCACACGGGTAGCCGCGAGCATGCCGAGGCCGTTCAGCGGGAGGATGGCAGCTGGCTGGTCGACGGTCAGCTCAGCATCCATGAGGCCGAGCGATTGCTCGGACGGTCGGATCTGGCGGAGGGCGAGGCTTATCACACGATGGCGGGCTTCGTGCTCTGGCGGCTCGGAAGGTTGCCGCTCGCGGGCGAGTCGCTGGTCTGGCGAGACCTTCGTATCGAAGTGGTGGACATGGATGGACCGCGCATCGACAAGCTGCTCGTGACGCCGCGGACTGCGCAGGAGCAGGAGGCCTCGGGGTCATAAGCGGGCCCGCCGGCGACAACCGCCGCTTCGACAAACTCACGGCGCCGGCGCGTTATGCG
>Ga0182742_1002770_pt1 | contig 18710 bp, 18 predicted proteins | sample eDN5th37CBELigMG_FD_128880 | JGI IMG/M metagenome (GOLD analysis project Ga0182742, IMG submission 128880) | Enriched Miracle-Growth compost microbial communities from Emeryville, California, USA - eDNA 5th pass 37_C BE-Lig MG (version 2)... ...
AAGTGATGGGCGCCCTTATGCCGAAAACTAAAGGACGCGCAGACGGTAAGCTAGTAAATCAAGCTGTACAAAAATTTCTGCAATAATAGCATGTACGGACACACAAAACACCCCTCGTGGGTGTTTTTTTGTTTGCTCATATTTTGTCTGTTAAGCTATAAAACATACGAGTTTATTTTTGGTATTAAGAAGTAACATTAGATCAAACGTTTAATTTTATTTCTTTTCACTCTAAAATAGAATAGAAAAAGTAAGAAATTGGTTTAATATATATATACATAGATTGAAACGTAAATGAGGCAAACACGTAGTATTACATATGAGAGGAGGCTTTTTATGAAAATAAGTATGATGAACAAAGTGTATCGCATAAGTTTATTATTTTTATTGCTTTTCCTTTTTGTCTCACCTGCGTTAGGTTATTTTGCTAAAGCAGAGTCTAGTAGTTATAAAGCTTATGTTATAAATATTAAACAGGACATTGATTCCGTTACAGAGCAGTATGTTAAGCGTGTATTGACAGAAGCAGAGGAGCAAGGTGCTACAACCGTTATATTACGCTTAAACACGTATGGTGGTGAACTGAAAAGTACAATTGGTATCGGTGAGTTATTAATGAACAGCAAGCTAGAAATAGTTAGCTATGTTGAAAGTAAAGCAATGTCTGCTGGTACGATTATAGCGTTACACACACCAACCATTTATATGCAGAAAGGCAGTACAATAGGTGCCGCTGCAGCAGTCGACAGTAGTGGCAAGTATATTGGAAACGAAAAGACGCAGTCTTTCTTAAAGGAAAAGGTATCCGAGCTAACTAAAGTTTACAATCGTGACACTCAAATAGCACTTGCAATGGTAGATCCTTATAGTGAAAAGGATTTAACAATGCAATTAAACTTGATAAAGCCGGTTGGGGAAGTATTATCTATTGGTGCTGAGGATGCCTTGAAGGTTGGCTATGCAAAAAATGTAGTTACTAATTTTGATGGTCTTCTAGTGGAATTAGGTTTACAACAATCAGAAGTTTCCGAAGTTACGACTAGCTTTACGGAGCGATTTGCAAAATTTTTAACACACCCTATTGTCGTTATTGTATTATTAGTAATAGGAATAGCAGGAATTGTAATTGAACTTATGTTCCCAGGATTTGGAGCCCCAGGTATACTTGGTATAATAAGCTTAAGTATGTTCTTCTTTGGTTCTTATATCGCTGGAATATCAGCTAAAGAAACAGCATTCCTATTTATTATAGGTGTGTTACTTATCATTATTGAGCTATTTGTACCATCTTTTGGAATATTAGCAATTTTGGGAGGAGGAGCCATTATAACTGGTATATTATTAGCATCTTCATCACTTCAAACTGGTTTAATATCATTTGGGGTTGCGCTTGCTATCGCCATCATCATTATTATTCTTTTCTCAAAAACTCAAAAAGGTAAAGGCTTATGGAATAAATTTATTCTTAAGGAGAAACTTACTAGTGAGGAAGGGTTTATTCCAGCTGAGACTCAAAATGAGCTTGTTGGTAAAAATGGTGTGACGATTACAGCCTTAAGGCCAGCAGGTACAGCATTAATTGATGAAAAGCGTGTTGACGTATTAACTGAAGGTGGATTTGTTGAAGCAAATCGACCAGTTGTCGTCGTAAAAGCTGAAGGCACTTGGGTAGTCGTAAGAGAAGTAAAATAATTTTATTTAATGGAGGATGAACGATGAGTTACGAAATTATGGTTGGAGTATTAGTAGTACTAGCAATAATTGTGATCGCTGTATTCTTTAGTTTCTTTCCGATTATGCTATGGGTTTCTGCTTTAGCATCAGGAGTAAGAGTAAGCATTATTACACTAGTTGCAATGCGTTTAAGACGAGTTGTACCATCTCGGATTGTTAACCCGCAAATTAAAGCGACAAAAGCCGGCTTAGGATTATCTATTAATCAGCTAGAGTCACATTATTTAGCAGGTGGTAATGTAGACCGTGTCGTTAATGCCTTAATTGCTGCACAGCGTGCTAATATTCCTCTTTTATTTGAACGTGCGGCTGCTATTGACTTAGCAGGTCGTGATGTATTACAAGCGGTACAAATGTCAGTTAACCCGAAAGTAATTGAAACTCCTTCAGTATCAGCAGTTGCAAAAGATGGTATTGAAGTTAATGTAAAAGCAAGAGTAACTGTTCGTGCTAATATTGATCGTTTAGTCGGTGGTGCTGGCGAAGAAACGATTATTGCACGTATAGGTGAAGGTATCGTATCTACAGTAGGTAGCTCTAATTCTCATAAAGAAGTATTAGAAAATCCTGATAGCATCTCACGTACAGTCCTTGAAAAGGGTCTTGATGCCGGTACAGCTTTTGAAATATTATCGATTGATATTGCGGATGTTGATGTAGGTAAAAACATTGGTGCGATCCTGCAAACTGAACAAGCTGAAGCAGATAAAAATATTGCTCAAGCTAAAGCTGAAGAGCGTCGTGCAATGGCGGTTGCTCAAGAGCAAGAAAATAAAGCGAAGGTTGTTGAGATGGAGGCTAAGGTTGTTGAAGCTGAATCTCAAGTTCCAATTGCAATGGCTGAAGCTTTACGTAGCGGTAAGCTAGGTGTTATGGATTACCTTAATATGAAAAATATCGAAGCAGATACATCTATGCGTTCGTCTTTAGGTATTAACGATAAAGAGGAAAAATAAAATGTCACTTATCACATTCACAGTTGGAGGTGACTTTAGATGTTAGATATTTTATTTGAGAATCCGATTATATTCGGTGTTATTATTTATTTTTTATGGTCATTGTTTAAGCCTTCTAAGCAGCAAAAGCAAGGTCAACGAAGACCTACTCAACCATCCCCCTCAGTAAATGAGGAGGGTAATCGTCAGCCAAAGCAGCCATCTAGGTATGAAACAAGAAGTGAGCCTAAAACAATAGCACAGACCTCACCTCCACATCGTACTGAGATAAATCGCCCGAAAGTAGCTTTATCTCAATCTCAGAACAATTCGACAAAAACCTTCGATTATGAAGCTGAAAAAAAGCGGATTGAGATGCGTAAGAAGCAAGCTGAAGAAGCACTAAAGTCAATTCGTGGTATTGAGTCTTCTGGTACTAGTCAGCGATCAAATCATGGATATCGTAGTGCTATGAGCAATCGATTACGTAAACCGACGAAGGAACAGCTTCGTGAAGGGATATTATGGTCAGAGATTTTAAGTAAACCAAAGGCGACAAGACGCACGATCAAATAAATAAAATTTGCATAGCCGTAGATAAGCTTATAGCTTGTCTACGGCTTTTTTATGCTCATAAAAGTAGCACTAGCTGCATATTTTGTAAAGTACAACTAGGTTTAAAAGTGGCACTTGAGGAGGAAGATGGAATGAAATTAATGGGGCATCGTTTACGTAAATTAACTGGCAAAATATTTGATATGCCAGCTGATGTCGTATATGAATTACCGCGTTTAACGATGATAGGCAATCGCCAATTATATATTGAAAATCACCGTGGAGTGAAGCATTTTTCGAATCTGTCATTAACAGTATTTTTAGAGCAGGGAGAGCTTGAGGTAAGAGGACAAGATTTAATAATAAGAACGATATGGACAGATGAGCTATTTGTTGAAGGACATATAACACAGGTTGAAATGATAACGGTTGGAGGGGGAGATAAGCATGACTAATAAAGTGGAAAAATGGGTTAAGGGAGAAATTAGAGTAGAGCTAGTAGGAGGAGATAGTGCGAAGTTTATCAATGAGGCTTTGCACAAGCACATTAATGTTTCCGATTTGCATTGGACAAGTTCAAATCAGCTACAATTCACCATTAATGTTGAACAGTTTTTTGAGTTAAGAAAAATTGTAAAACCAATGGGCGGAAAAATACGTATAATTAATAAGGCAGGATTTCCTTTTGTTACACGTTTATTGTTTAAACGTATATGGTTTGCAATTGGACTAGCTTTATTTTTTATGCTAATTGGTATTTTATCAACATTTATCTGGTCAATTGAGGTTGTAGGAAATAATACGATTCCTACACAGACGATACTTCAGGTTGCAAAGGATAATGGCTTGTATCCTCTACAGTCGTCTTTTCGTTTGCCGCATAAAGACAAGCTAGCTAAGCAGCTTTTAAATAATATTGATGGTGTAAACTGGATAGGAATTGAGCATACAGGTACTAAGGTATTAATAAAAGTTGTTGAGATGACCTTACCTGAAAAAAGGGAAGCTCAAAGCTATAGACATTTAATTGCTTCAAATGACGCCGTTATTACATATATGATCACAAATGTAGGTAAACCAGTTGTAAAGGAGCATATGCGAGTAAAAAAGGGAGATATATTAATATCTGGCATTATCGGTTCCGAGCGACATTCAGAAATTGTAGTTGCTGATGGTGAGGTTCGAGGATTAGTGTGGTATGAGTACAAAGCGGAGTTACCATTAACGCATTCTATTTTAACGTATACTGGTGAAGTTAAACGGAAAAATTACATTGTAATTGGTGATCGAACCTTTCGTTTTAAAAATAAAACGTTACAGTTTGAGCAGTCTGAATTAACTCAAAAATATAATCCACTTGTGCTATTTAATTATGAATTACCTTTTGGCATATTAAAGGAAACTGAATACGAATCAAGAAATATACAAAGTGAGCTTAGTAAAGAAGAAGCAAAGCAAATTGCACTACAGCAAGCAAAAAAACGATTGCTAGAAAAATCAGGTGCTGACTCAAAAGTTATAAGTGAAAATATTTTGCATGAAGAGCTACAGAATGGTAAAGTTGTATTAAGGATTCTTTTTGAGGTTGAACAATCGATAGTTCAGCAAAAACCAATAGTACAAATACAGGGAGACTGAATATTGTTGCAATTAAACACAACTACAGTAAAAATTTCGTTAGCTAATGCTGAGGAAGCACTAGCCTTATTTGGACCACAGGATCGTTTCTTAAAATTAGTTGAAAGCCTAGTCGAATCGACAATTTCTTCTCGTAATGCTGAAATTACTATTTCAGGTCCAGCGAAAGAGGTTGACAGCTTAGAGCAGTTCTATTCGGTGCTTATTCAATTGATCCGTGAAGGTTATTTACCTTCTGAAAGAGATATAGCCTATGCTTTAGAGCTGGCAAGAAAAATGCAAGCAGATGAATTGCTTGATTTATTCAAAAAGCCTATTGCAACGACCTATCGTGGTAAAAAGATTCTTGTAAAAACAATTGGACAAAGGCATTATACAAAGCTTATTCGTAAACATGATATCGTATTTGGTATTGGTCCTGCTGGTACAGGTAAAACATACTTAGCAGTTGTACTAGCTGTCGCAGCATTAAAAGAAAATTTAGTTAAAAAAATAATACTTACTAGACCTGCTGTTGAAGCCGGAGAAAACCTAGGCTTTTTACCAGGGGACTTGCAAGAGAAGGTTGATCCTTATTTACGTCCTTTATATGATGCATTACATGATGTGCTTGGTTCAGAGCAAACGGTAAAGGCGATTGAACGTGGTATTATCGAAATTGCCCCACTTGCCTACATGAGGGGGCGTACATTAGAAGATGCTTTTATCATTTTAGATGAAGCTCAAAATACTACGCCAGAGCAAATGAAGATGTTTTTAACTCGTCTAGGATTTGGTTCAAAGATGGTTATCACTGGTGATGCTACACAAATTGATTTACCTCGTGGGAAAAAATCTGGTCTAGTTGAAGCTAGACGTATTCTAAAGGATATTCCCGAAATAGGAATGATGATTTTTACCGAACAGGATGTAGTTAGACATTCCCTAGTACAAAAAATTATTATGGCATATGATTATGACGCTGAGCAAACGACTCACTAACTAGACGACAACGAACAATAGAAAGGAGAGAACAAATATGGCTCAAATGGAACAGCTAAAGAAAAATAAAAATAAAAAACTCAATACAAATTCTGGCTGGAAACAAAGTAACTATGTAAAATGGGTGTTACTTGCACTGTTTGTTTTCCTTTTTTATTTTAGTTTAGCTCCATATGTCGTACCTGAAACATATAATATTGTTGAGGGTGTTCGATCTGACAAGGACATTCGTACACCGACAGCTCTTAGAGATGAAAAGGCAACGCGAGCAGCAGAGGAGGAGGCTGCAAATAAAATTGAAGATATTTATACGACGTTATCACTTAAAAATGATCTATTAGTCGAATCAATTTTATTAAGAGTTGAACAGCTTAATGCAGATACTCAAGTAAGTGATGAGCATAAAATCGATATCTATCGAACTGACATTCCAAAAAAGTATGATGAGCATATCGAGCAATTTATAAAAACGAGTAAAAATAATAATTCATACAATGAAATGCTGTTAGACCAATTTGCTTTAACAGCAAGTGAACAAAAATATGCGATTCCAGAGGAAACATTTTATAAGCTACCTTCATTAAGTGCTGAAGAGCTATCCGATATGCGTATAGTAGCAAAGGATATCGTAAGAAAGCTTACGAATGAACCACTACGAAATGCAGAAACGGCTAGAGCACAGGTGGCAGAGCTAGTCAATGCAAGCTCTATTACCAATCGTACAGCTAGAGAAATCGTACAGGAATTGGCACGTTATGTGATTATGCCTAATCGATTTTTAGATAAGGAAGCAACTGACGAGGCGAAGGAGTTAGCTAGACAAAACACACCTCCCATTATTTACGAGGCTAATGAGATTATCGTAAAGAAAGATCAAATGATTACAGCCGATCTATATCAACTACTTAGTGACGCTAATCTATTACATAATACAAAGCATAGCTGGCCCAAAGCTGGTGTCGGCATCATGGCTTTACTTCTCGGATTGTTTTTATTTGTTTATTTATCACAATTCTCATCGTTAACGATTAAAAAATCTCGCTATACAAATGCACAGCTACTTATGCTTCTATTAATTTCAACCATTACGATTGGAATTATGCACATCATCGCTATCATTCAAGATGAGACAAATTCTTTGGCAGGCTATATTGCTCCAGTAGCATTAGGAGTCATGCTAATTACTCTTCTCATAGATGAGTTTTTAGCACTTGCAAGCACTTTTATTTTTATGCTTTTAGGTGCTTTTATATTAAATACAAATCCTGCTCAACTGTTTGATTTTAAGTTTGCTATTTTTATAGTGATAGCTTCATTGACAGCGATATATTCGATAAAGCATGCAAGTCAACGCTCTGCTATATTGAAGGCAGGGATAATGGTTAGTATTTTTGGTAGCTTAAGTGCACTAATGATTATGTTTATGACTGAGCAAATGAGCTCACCACAAATGCTTTATGGAGTAGGTCTTGCCTTTGGTAGTGGGTTGTTGACATCCGTATTAGTCATCGGTATTATGCCATTCTTTGAAATTTCATTTGGTATTTTATCGACATTAAAATTAGTCGAGCTATCAAGCCCAAATCATCCGCTGTTGCGAAAAATAATGACTGAAACACCAGGTACGTATCATCATAGCGTTATGGTTGGTAACTTGGCAGAGGCGGCAGCTGAATCAATAGGGGCAGATGGATTACTTTGCCGTGTTGGAGCCTTCTACCATGATTTAGGTAAAACTAAGCGTCCATTATATTTTATTGAAAATCAGAATAATATGGCTAATCCGCATGATACAATCGACCCTAAATTAAGTAAGTCCATCATCGTTGCTCATGCTAAGGATGGGGCTGAAATGCTAAAAGCTTTTAATATGCCTAAGCCATTACGTGATATTGCTGAGCAGCACCATGGTACAACTTCATTAAAATTTTTCTATATTAAAGCTTTAAAACAGGCTGAAGAGGCAGGAATTGAAGTTGACTTCACTGAGGATGACTTTAGATATCCGGGGCCAAAGGCTCAAACAAAAGAGGCTGCTATTGTTGGTATTGCTGATTGTGTAGAAGCTGCGGTTAGAAGTCTAAGAAATCCTACTGTTGAAGCTGTTGAAGATATGATTAAAAAAATTATTAAAAACAGAGTAGATGATCACCAATACAATGAATGTGATTTAACAATGAAGGAGCTAGATATTATTGCTCAATCATTAAAAGAGCATTTAATTGGTATATTCCACTCAAGAATTGAATACCCAGACGATGTGAAAGCTAAGGTTACAGCAAAGGATAAGGAGCAAGCATAATGTCATTAATATTAGATTGGTCAAACGAACAAACAAAATATGAAGTGCCTGAAGCATGGATTGCAATGTTTGAGCAATTATTAGCAGAGGCAGCAAAGCAAGAAGGTATAGAATATGGAGAAGTTGCATTAACCTTAGTTGATAATGCACACATTCATGAAATTAATAAGCAATATCGCAATATTGATCGTCCTACAGATGTTATCTCATTTGCATTAAATGATGAGGTGGATGAAGAAATGGAAATCATCTTTGAAGTTGAGGATGAGTCAGAGCAGGATCCTATTTCTGGTATGCTAGGTGATATTATTATTTCAATTGAACGTGCTGATGAGCAACGAATTGAATATGGTCATTCATTAGAAAGAGAACTGGGCTTTTTATTCGTACATGGTTTTTTACATCTATTAGGCTATGACCATGAGCAAGAAGAGGCTGAAAAGGAAATGTTTAGTAAGCAAGAGCTTATTTTACAAAAGGTAGGTTTAACTCGTTAATGCGTTTATTTTTGCGAAAAGTAAGTTATGCCCTTACAGGCATAAAAACTGCATTTGCAGAAGAAAAACATATACGAATTCATGTAACGGTGGCACTTCTAGTCATAATACTAGGTGCCATCGTTTCACTTCATCCTATTGAATGGATGATTGTACTTTTAACTATTGGAAATATAATAGCACTAGAGCTTATAAATAGTGGTATTGAGCGAGCTGTCGATTTTACTGGAACAGAAATACATCCGTTAGCGAAAAAAGCTAAGGATATGTCAGCTGGTGCAGTACTAATCATGTCTATTATTGCCGTAGTTATTGGTATAATCATTTTTATGCCTAAAATTATTCATTTAATAACATTATAAAGGGGATAAGATGATGAGTCATAATATTACTGAGGCAGAAAAAATAAATTTACTTAACCATGCAAAAATAGCGATGGAGCGAGCTTATACGCCTTATTCAAACTTTAAAGTAGGTGCGGCTTTATTAGATGAGAGTGGAAATATTTATTATGGTTGTAATATTGAAAATGCTGCATACGGACCGACAAATTGTGCTGAACGAACAGCATTTTTTAGTGCATTAGCTCAAGGGGTTAAGCCTAGAACATTTAAGCTTTTAGCAGTAATAGGTGATACCCCTGAGCCAATCGCGCCTTGTGGTGTATGTAGACAAGTTATTGTAGAGCTACTAAGTGAGGATACACCAATTATATTAGGTAATTTACAAGGTAATTGGAGAGAAACGACGTCTATGGAGCTTTTACCGCATGCGTTTGTACCGTCGGCATTATTGAAGGAGGATACTCAATAAATGGGTAATCAACAAGAAGGAAAAACACAATTTAAATCAGGCTTTGTTGCTATTGTTGGTAGACCAAATGTAGGAAAGTCTACGCTTATGAATCAGCTTATTGGTCAAAAAATTGCTATCATGTCTGATAAACCTCAAACAACACGAAATAAGATTCATGGTGTATACACAAATGATTCGATGCAAATCGTATTTTTAGATACACCAGGTATCCATAAGCCAAACTCAAAGCTTGGAGATTTTATGATGAAATCCGCTGACAGTGCTTTAAAAGAAGTTGAAGCGGTCATGTTCTTAATTGATGCTTCAGAAAAAATTGGTGGCGGAGATCGCTTTATTATAGAGCAGCTAAAAAAAGTAAAAACACCTGTTTTTCTTATCGTAAATAAAATAGATAAAGTTGAACCTGAGGCATTGATGGATACGATTGTAACATATAAGGATTTATATCCATTTGCTGAGATTATTCCTATCTCTGCTATTCAAGGGAACAATATTACTACTTTAATGGATCAGCTAGAAAAATATTTACCGCCAGGTCCGCAGTATTATCCAGCAGATCAGGTTACAGATCATCCTGAGCAATTTGTTTGTGCCGAGCTAATTCGTGAAAAAATATTACAGCTTACACGTGAAGAAATCCCTCACTCTATCGCTGTACAAATTGAAGATATGCGTGTGCAAGACAATGGCGTAGTCTATATTGGTGCAGTTATCTTTGTGGAGCGTGATTCACAAAAAGGGATTATTATCGGCAAACGTGGTGCTTTATTAAAAGAAGTAGGACAAGGAGCTCGTATCGACATTCAAAACTTGCTTGGCTCTCGCGTCTTTTTAGAGCTATGGGTTAAGGTTAAAAAGGATTGGAGAAACCAAGATCGTGTATTAAAAGATTTAGGCTTTAATATGGAGTAAGGATTTTAGTCAAGTAATATTTGTATATCATAATTCTTCTGAAATCGTCCATTCTATAGTTATAGACATTATATGTCCGAGGCGGAAAGGATGGATACGAATGAAAGATTTTTCGTGGAAGTATTTTGCGTTAACCGGAGATGTTGAATCATACCTCTTATATAAAGAAATATATAAAAAGGATGTTTCGCTTCAAACCGATTCTGTAACTGTAGGAGAAGCTGAGGATGATATACTAATAGACGAAGGTACAACTTAAAATCAATTACTCTGGCTTAATCTATTGGGGGGAGTAACATGCTGTATCGTTCAGAAGGTATTGTTATACGAGCAATGGATTATGGAGAGTCACATAAAATAATAACGTTGTTTACTCATAATGCTGGTAAAGTCGGAGTACTGGTCAAAGGTGCCAAAAAGGTTAGAAGCAAGCACGCCTCGCTTGCTCAGCCCTTTACATACGGTGAGTTTGTTTTTACACGACATACAGGGCTAGGAACCTTACAGCATGGTGAAATTATCGAATCAAATCATTTACTACGAGAACATTTAGATTTATCTGCTCATGCTGCTTATATTGCAGAGCTAACAGAAAAGGCTATCCCTGAGGAAGAAGTAAATCATATACATTTTAATTTAATTAAAGGGTGTTTTTCAGCCCTCCATTCAGGGAAAGATTTTGAAGTTGTGACGCATATTTATCAATTAAAGCTACTTGCTTTAGCAGGATATGATCCAGTGGTAGATAGCTGTATACAATGTGGACAGCAGCAAGGAGCTTTTCGAATGTCCTATTATGCTGGTGGAATTTTATGTGAGAAATGTGCAAGACATGATCAATCATTAACATTACTAAGTGATAATGTACTAAAGCTTTTACGTTTTTATAAGCAAATTGACCTTACACGTTTAGGTGAAATTAATATTTCTCAAGCAACTAAGACTGAATTGACAAAAGTAATACATAGGCTTATTGACTATCAGTTAGGCTTGAAGCTTAAAACGAGAGCGTTTCTTGATAGTTTAAGCAAATTAAATTGACTTTTTTTCTTAAATTGCATAAAATATGAGAATATATAATAGGGCGATGATAGAGAATCATTATAGTTGTTAAATTGTAAGCGAATCGAGGATAGTGGGAGCTCGAGCAATTTTTCTATAATGTGGCACTCTTGAGCCAGTTCGTGAAAGTGGATTGTGCTAGTCACAATCAAGTAGGGTGGAACCGCGGGAAAAACTCTCGTCCCTACGTCTGTTACAGGCGTAGAGACGAGAGTTTTTTTGCCTGTATTCAATATTTTGAATGGAGCTGAAAAAAATGAATTTTCAAAACATGATTTTAACTCTTCAGCAGTTTTGGGCAGAGCAAAATTGTATTTTAGTGCAGCCTTATGATGTTGAAAAAGGTGCAGGAACGATGAATCCTATGACATTTTTACGTTCAATCGGACCTGAGCCTTGGAATGTAGCTTACGTAGAGCCTTCTCGTCGTCCAGCTGATGGACGCTATGGAGAAAACCCTAATCGTCTGTATCAGCATCATCAATTCCAAGTTATCCTTAAACCATCACCGGACAATATTCAAGAGCTTTATTTAGAAAGCTTAGCTCGTTTAGGCATTAATCCTAATGAGCATGATATTCGCTTTGTAGAAGATAACTGGGAATCTCCAACTCTAGGTGCATGGGGATTAGGCTGGGAAGTTTGGCTAGATGGTATGGAAATTACACAATTTACGTATTTCCAACAAGTTGGCGGTATTGATATGAATCCAATTGCAGTTGAAATCACTTATGGTATGGAGCGTCTAGCATCCTACATTCAGCAAAAGGAAAATGTTTATGAGCTTGAATGGGTAGATGGCGTCACTTATGGTGATGTCTTCCATCAACCTGAATTTGAGCATTCTAAATATACATTTGAAGTATCTGATACTGAAATGCTTTTTAATTTGTTTACTATGTATGAGCAAGAAGCTAAAAAAACGATGAACGAATCTTTAGTGTTCCCAGCATATGATTATGTTTTAAAATGTTCACACACGTTTAACCTGCTTGATGCACGAGGTGCAATTAGTGTGACTGAGCGTACTGGCTATATTACACGAGTTCGTAACCTTGCTCGCCAAGTTGCTCAAACCTTCCTAGAAGAGCGTGAGCGTTTAGGCTTCCCGCTATTAAAGAAAGGAGATAACTAACATGGCAAAGGATCTATTATTTGAAATTGGTTTAGAAGAAGTGCCAGCTCGTTTTGTTCGTGGAGCAATTGATCAGCTTAAACAAAAAACAGAAAAATGGTTAGAAGAGCATAGAATTTCGTTTGGAACAATTGATGCTTATGCTACACCGCGTCGATTAGCTATTGCTGTAAGTGAAGTTGCTGAAATGCAAATGGATATAGAAGAAGAGGCTAAAGGCCCTGCTAAAAAGATTGCCTTAGATGCTGAAGGAAATTGGAGTAAAGCAGCATTAGGCTTTGCTCGTAGCCAAGGCGTTGAGCCAGACGCCTTTTATTTCCAAGAATTAAATGGTGTTGAATATGTATACGCAAAAAAAAGCAGCAAAGGTGTTGAAACAGCATCATTATTAGCTCAAGGTATTAAAGATGTTGTTTTATCAATGACGTTTCCTAAAAACATGCGCTGGGGTAATGAGGAGCTAAAATTTGTACGTCCTATTCGTTGGCTAGTAGCCCTGTTTGGTTCTGATATCATCGATTTTGAAATCGCAAGTGTAAAAACTGGCCGTGTATCTCGTGGACATCGCTTTTTAGGACAAGAAGCAACACTACAACATGCTAATGAGTACGTTCAAAAGCTAAAGGAACAATTTGTCATAGTAGATATGAATGAGCGTCAAACTGAAATTGAAAAACAAATTTCTGCTTTAGCTCAGGAGAAAAACTGGATGATTGCTGTTAAGGATGACTTATTAGAGGAAGTACTATTTTTAGTTGAATGGCCAAGCACATTGTTTGGTACATTTGATGAGTCGTTTTTAACGATTCCACAGGAAGTGCTTATTACGTCAATGCGTGAGCATCAGCGCTACTTCCCTGTACTAGATCAAAATCAAAAATTATTACCCTTCTTCGTTACTGTCCGTAATGGTGATACGCGCTCCATTGACGTTGTATCTAAAGGTAATGAAAAGGTACTTCGTGCACGTTTACAGGATGCTAAATTTTTCTACGAGGAAGATCATAAATTAACGATTGATTTTGCTTTATCTAAGCTTGAAAAAATCGTATATCATGAGGAATTGGGCTCTGTAGGTGATAAAGTTAGACGAGTAGTTGCAATTAGTGATGCTATTGCTGCTCATTTACAATTGGATGACAAGACTAAGGGACAGGTTAATCGTGCGGCTTCGATTGCTAAATTTGACCTAGTATCACAAATGGTTTATGAATTCCCTGAGCTACAAGGTATTATGGGTGAAGATTATGCAAACCGCTTAGGTGAGGATGCAATTGTTGCAAAAGCAATCAATGAGCATTATCAACCTCGCTTCTCTGGTGACGCAGTCCCATCACATATTGTTGGTTCTATTGTTAGTCTTGCTGAAAAAATTGATACAATCGTGGGTTGTTTCTCTATCGGTATTGTACCAACAGGTTCTCAAGACCCTTATGCTTTACGTCGTCAAGCTTCTGGTATTGTACAAATTATTTTAGCAAATGAGTTCTCTTTATCTCTAAGTGAGCTATTTAATCTAGCACTAAATATTCACGACCAAAAAGGTATGAAGCGTAATAAAGCTGAGGTGGAATCTGATTTATCTGATTTCTTTGGCTTGCGTGTGAAAAACTGGTTATCTGAGCATGGTGCTAAATATGACGTTATTGATGCAGTAATGGCAGCTGGTTATAGTGACCTTGGATTGACAAAAGAGCGTGCTAAATTTTTAACAGAGCAAATTCAGCATCAAAAAGACGCTTTAAAAACAAATGTTGAGGCGTTTAATCGTGTATGCAATTTAGCCTCCAAAGCGACAACAGTAGAAGTTGATCCAGCACTATTTGTAGAAGCTTCTGAGCAACAGCTATATGCTTCTTGGAAAAACATTACGAGTGAGTTTAACAAAAACGTAGACGCTCACCAGCTAAACGAAGCGTATCAATTGCTAGCTACACTTCAACCTGCTATTGTAACTTATTTTGATTCTGTTATGGTTATGGCAAAAGAAGAGAATGTGAAGCAAAATAGATTAGCAACATTAGCTGCAATTTCACAAGATATAAATAAATTAGCAGATTTATCTAAGCTTGTTTGGGCATAAATATAGTAATAAATTAAGGTTAGGGAGGGTTAAATATGACATTGTCTGAAGATGTTATTATTTATGTTGTTTCTGATGCAGCAGGAGAAACTGGTGAATTAGTAGTTAGAGCTGCAATTGCTCAATTTCATCCCTTGAACGCTGAAATTCGACGAGCCTCATTTGTAACGACAACTGAAGCTATTGAAGAAGTAATGACTAAAGTAAGACATCATAATGCCATTGTCATGTTTACCCTCGTTATTCCGCATTTACGTGAGCACATGAAGCTGCTGGCAGTTAAATACAATATAAAGGCAATTGATTTATTAGGTCCTTTTATTGAAACATTAGAAGAGCGAACGGGGAAAAAATCACGTCAAGAGCCTGGTTTAAATCATTTACTTGATGCTGATTACTTTAAAAAGGTTGAAGCAGTAGAATTTGCTGTTAGATATGATGATGCAAAAGATCCTTCAGGTGTTTTAAAGGCAGATATTGTTTTAGTTGGTGTTTCTCGTACATCAAAAACTCCATTATCTATGTACTTAGCACATCAGAAATTTAAAGTTGCTAATGTTCCACTAGTTCCGGAAATTAAAGTACCTGAAGAATTATTTGCGGTTCCTCGGCATAAAGTAATAGGCTTAACAATCGATTTGAATTATTTGAATATTATACGTAGAGAACGCTTAAAAGCACTAGGCTTACCAGATTCAGCTGCCTATGCTAATACTAAAAGAATTGAATTTGAATTAAATTATGCTAAAACGATTACTGATAAATTGGGTTGTAAAGTCATCGATGTTTCTCATCGAGCAGTAGAGGAAACAGCTAGCCTAATCATGGCATATATTAAGCAAGATACTAATGAATAAAGGAATCTTAGCCGATATATCGTATATATTATTAAGGATGTCAAATTAAGATAGGATACGTTCAAATGCAAATACTTGTAGATGCAGATGCATGTCCAGTTAAGCAAGAAACAATAGATATTGCAAAGCAATTTAATATTTCAGTTTGCTTAGTCGCATCATATAACCATCACTTGCCGATAATAGAAGGTGTGAAAACTGTTCAAGTGGATTTCAGTAGTCAAGCAGCAGATTTGTACATAGCGAATTTAGTTAAGCAATCTGATATTGTACTGACTCATGATTTCGGACTAGCATGTTTAGCACTTGCTAAAGAAGCTCATGTATTATCATTTAGAGGTGAGCAATATTCAACAGATACGATTCAATACTTATTAGAACGACGTGCTGAAGCTGCTAAATTAAGAAGACAAGGTAGCAAAACAAAAGGACCAAAAGCCTTTTCTATGCAGGATAGAAAAAACTTTCAACAAAGTTTGACAAATCTTTTGACTCAATTAGCAGGAGAATAAATAACTTTAGCGAATAATATTATGAGGTATGTATAAGTGAAGGTGATGAACGATGACAAGCGGTTTAATACCAGACGATAAGCTCGACTTAGTTAGAAAGCAGCATGATATCGTTGAGGTTGTAGGAAAGTACGTTCATCTTTCTAAACGAGGCAAATATATGGTGGGACTTTGTCCTTTCCACTCTGAAAAAACCCCTTCTTTTACCGTTACCCCTGAGTTACAAATTTTTCATTGCTACGGCTGTGGGAAGGGCGGTAATATTTTTCGATTTATCGAAGAAATAGAAGGCTATAGTTTTCCAGAGGCTGTAAAACTGTTAGCTGAGGAGGCAGGTATTCCAATAACATGGGAATCTAGCCGAGATGGCTATAGCAGTCAGCAGGACACTAATCGAATTAAAATTATCGAAGCACACGAATTTGCCGTTAAATTTTACAATTACCTTTTAAATAATACTAAACAAGGTGAAGAGGCAAAACGTTATTTACAAGAACGTGGACTAACAGATAAATTAATAGATCACTATATGATCGGATATGCACCCACTAATTGGGACTCGTTAGCAACGATTCTTGAAAAAAGAGGCTTCGATTTAGCTTTGATGGAAAAAGGTGGACTGGTATTAGCCCGACAAGAAAGTCAAGGGTATGTTGATCGATTTAGAGAACGTATCATGTTTCCTATTTGGGATAAAAATGGAAAACCAATTGGTTTTGCAGGTCGTATATTAGGAGAAGGGCAACCTAAATACTTAAATACGACAGAAACAATGGTATTTACTAAAAGTCGTGTATTATACAATTTGCATTTTGCAAGGCCAACTATAAAGAAAACCAAAAAGGTCGTCCTCTTTGAAGGCTATATGGATGTTATTAAGGCATGGTCTGCAGATGTTACAAATGGAATTGCGACGATGGGAACTGCTTTAACAGACGAGCAAGTAACGCTAATTAAACGACTTGCTGACGAGGTTATTATTTGTTTCGATGGAGACCAAGCTGGTCAAGCTGCAATTTTAAAGTCAATTTCTATATTAGAAGAAGCGGGTATTCGTGTACAGGTCGCAATGTTGCCTAAAGGACTAGATCCTGATGATTATATTGAGCAGCACGGTGCTGAAGCTTTTAAATATCAAATTATAGAAGAATCCGTATCTGTCACTAAATTCAAACTTTTATATTTCCGTAAAAACTTCGTTCTCACAAAGGAAGAAGGCCGTCGCCAATATATAAATGAAGCAATTAAACTTATTGCAAAGCTTGATTTATCCACTGAGCGCGAAATGTACTTAAAGGAAATATCTAAGGAATTCGAATTGTCTATAGATGCTTTAAGACAAGATTGTAACGAATATCGAATCGAACAGCAAAAATTGTTACCTCAAAAGCATAATAACGAAATTTCGTGGAATAATGGTAGAAATGATAAAAGAAACTATTTGTCAAGTTCTACGATACTTCCAGCTTATGTTATTGCTGAGAGACGATTATTGCATGTCATGATGCGTGATCGTGATGTGGCTTTATCTGTTCATACTAAATTAAATGATGCATTTAATGTAAAAAATCACGCCGCAATTGCAGCGTATTTATATGCTTACTATGCTTCAGGACATGAAGCTGATGCAGCAAAATTTGTATCAACTCTAGAGGATCATGAGTTAGAAACGACAGCTACTGAATTGTTAATGATGGATGGAGAGTTTCCATTCGACGAACAAATAATGGATGCTTGGCTAACTGACATAAAAAAGGTTCCTACATTAAAGGAGCTTGAAGCAAAGAAAGAGTTAATGTTAAGTGCAGAACGAACTGGTGATGCTTTAACTGCTGCACAAATAGCAAATGAGATTATATCCCTTGAAAGAAAATTGAAGAATTATCTCAGTTAACGCCAAGGGAGGAGGGAGTCGCAAATGACGAATGATCAGCACATTGAATTAGATGCCGAGCAAAAGTTAGATTTGGCTAAGGATCAATTAATAGAGCAGGGTAAAAAGAGATCCTCTTTAACGTATAAAGAGATTATGGAAAAGCTTGCTCCATTTGATCAAGATCCAGAACAAATCGATGAATTTTTTGAACAACTTGATGATCTTGGTATCGAAGTGTTGAACGAAAGAGAAGAGAATCGACTAGGTTCTTCAGAGGATCAGGAATCAGACGATGATTTTAATTTTGACGATGATTTATCCTTGCCACCGGGAATTAAAATTAATGACCCAGTTCGAATGTATTTAAAGGAAATTGGTCGTGTACCGTTACTATCATCTGAAGATGAAATTGAACTGGCAATTCGAATCGAAAAAGGCGACGAAGAAGCAAAAAAACGTTTAGCGGAAGCTAACTTACGACTTGTTGTAAGTATTGCTAAGCGTTACGTTGGTAGAGGGATGCTCTTCCTAGACTTGATTCAAGAAGGTAATATGGGGCTGTTAAAAGCTGTAGAGAAATTTGACTATGAAAAAGGCTTTAAGTTTAGTACTTACGCTACTTGGTGGATTAGACAAGCGATTACGCGTGCAATTGCAGACCAAGCTCGTACTATTCGTATCCCAGTTCATATGGTAGAAACAATTAATAAATTAATTAGAGTTTCTCGTCAATTACTACAGGAGCTTGGACGCGAACCGACACCGGAAGAAATTGCAGCTGAAATGGATCTTACAACTGAAAAAGTAAGAGAAAT